>Ga0172382_10009294_pt1 | contig 13444 bp, 12 predicted proteins | sample Leawel138RmetaG_FD_122245 | JGI IMG/M metagenome (GOLD analysis project Ga0172382, IMG submission 122245) | Leachate microbial communities from a municipal landfill in Southern Ontario, Canada - Leachate well 138R metaG | ecosystem: Engineered > Solid waste > Landfill > Unclassified | place...
AAGGCCCCACCCCCGACGGGGTCTTCAGCCATTACGAGAAAATCGCCCAGGCGGTCAAAACGCCGATCATGGCCTACAACATCCCCGTGCATTCGGGTTTCGACATCACGCCGGACTTTTTCAAGCGGCTGCAGCAGATCGACAACGTCAAGTACATCAAGGACACCAGCGGCAACTTCGTGCGCCTGCAGGAACTGATCGCCGCCGGCCTGCCGGTCTTCAACGGCGCCGATCCCTTCGCTTTCCACGCGCTGGTGGCTGGCGCCCGAGGCTGCTTTTGGGGCGCCGTCAATGCCATGCCGCGCCAGGCCGTCGAACTTTACGACCTGGTCCAGGCGGGCCAGGCCAGCCAGGCGGCCGAGCTCTGGAAGCGCATGCTGCCAGCCAACCTGTTCTTCTGGAACCACCCGTACAACCCGGCGGTTAAGGCCGCCACGAACCTGCTGGTGAACAAGGTGGGCCCCTGCCGGCAGCCCGTCCAGCCTCTGTCCGACGCGGATCTGCGCGAACTGGACGCCGCCCTGCAACCTCTGCGCTGACTCTGCGCGTATCGAACCAGGAGACCTCATGTCCGCCATTGAACGAGTCTACGACCAGGCCCGGGCCGGCGCGCTTTACGCCGGCCCGCTGATCCCGGGATTCCAGGCCTCGGCCGCCCGCATGCCTGTCGTCAGCCCCATCGACAACACCACGATCGGCGCCCTCGTCACGGGCACCGCGGCCGACGTGGATGCCGCCGTCGGCGCCGCCCGCGCCTGCTTCGAATCGGGCGAGTGGTCGGGCATGGCCCCTGCCGAGCGCAAGCGGGTATTGCTCGACTGGGTGGCGCTGATCCGCGAACACTCCGAGGAAATCGCCGCGCTGGACTGTGTGGACGCGGGCAAGCCCATCACGGAATGCCTGCACACCGACATGCCGGCGACACTGGACACGTTCGCCTGGTACGCCGAGGCTGTCGACAAGTGCTTCGGCCGGATCGCCCCCACAGGCGGCGATGCCCTGGGCCTGATCGTGAAGGAACCCATCGGCGTCGTCGGCGCGGTGCTGCCCTGGAACTTCCCGGCCTTGATGTTCGCCTGGAAAGTCGCGCCCGCACTGGCGGCTGGCAACTCGGTGATCGTCAAGCCAGCCGAGCTGACCTCGCTCAGCGCCTACCGTCTGACTCTGCTCGCCCACCAGGCCGGCGTGCCCGCCGGCGCCCTGACCCTGGTCACCGGCACGGGAGAGGACACCGGCGAGCCCCTGGGCCGCCATCCCGACGTGGACATGGTGTCCTTCACCGGATCCACCGAAGTCGGGCGCCTGTTCCTGAAGTATTCCGCCGAAAGCAACCTCAAGGAGATCGTGCTGGAATGCGGCGGCAAGAGTCCTCAAGTCGTATTCGAGGATGCCGACCTGGATGCCGCGGTCGGCCAGATGCTCTCGGCCGCCTACTGGAACATGAGCGAGAACTGCAGTTGCGGATCGCGCCTGATCGTGCAGGCGAGCATCAAGGACGCCGTCATCGAGCGCCTCAAACACGGCCTGGCCGAATGGAAGGTCGGCCTGCCCACCGACCCGGCCACGCGCATTGGACCGATGGTCGAGGAACCTCATTTCCACAAGGTGCGGGCCTTCCTCGAGGAAGCGCCGGCCGCGGGCGCACGCCTGGCGCACGGAGGCCGCATCCATGCCGAACTGGGCAGTGGCTGGTACGTCGAGCCAACGATCTTCGACGGTGTGACACCCGCGATGCGCCTGTTCCAGGAGGAAGTCTTCGGCCCGATCCTGGCGGTCACGTCCTTCGAGACCGAGGACGAGGCCGTGGCGCTGGCCAACGACACCCAATACGGTCTCGCCGCTTCGCTTTACACTCGGGACGTGGGCCGGGCGCAACGCGTATCCCGGCGCATCAAGGCTGGCACGGTTTCGGTCAACGGCTTCTCCGAAGGCGACATCACGGCGCCCTTCGGCGGCTACAAGCTCTCGGGCTTCGGCGGCCGCGACAAAGGCATGGAAGCGTTCGATCAGTACACCCAGACCAAGGTCATCTGGTATATGAACGCCTGAGCGCGCGACAGAACGGGGGAACGATGATGGATCCGCAAGAGGCCCTGGGGCCTGAAACGTTGCAGGGCCTGCGCGAGAAGCGGGCACTGCTCTGGCTTTCTCCGGAGCACGACCCGACGGATGACGGCCGGGATCTGCCCTACGACCCCTCGGCGGCGCAGGCCCGCTTCGAATGCTGCGCCGGCTTGCTGGCCCGCGTGTTCCCCGAACTGGCGGCGACCGACGGACGGCTGTCATCGCCGCTGACGCCCATCCCCCACTTGCGGCAAGCGCTCTCGTCGGTGGGCGAACCGGGCGCCGGCTCCGAGGGCGCCTGGTTCCTCAAGCGGGACGACATTCTGCCCGTGGCGGGCTCGGTCAAGGCGCGCGGTGGGTTTCACGAAGCGCTGGTCTTGGCCGAGCGTCTCGCACAGGAGGCCGGGTTGCTGGATGAGGACGGCGACCGTGCGCGTCTGGCCGAACCTTCGGTCCGCGAGCACCTGGGCCGGCATACGCTGTCGGTCGGCAGCACCGGCAACCTGGGCCTGGCCATCGGTCTGATCGGGGCCGGTCTGGGATTCCATGCGGTCGTCCACATGTCTTCGGACGCCAAGGCGTGGAAAAAAGACCGCCTGCGCAGCCGCGGCATCACTGTCGTCGAGCACGCGGGCGACTATGCCGCCGCTGTCGCCTCGGGTCGCGCGGCGGCCCGGCAAGACCCCCTGATCCATTTCGTCGACGACGAGCGCTCCGAGGCGCTGTTTCTAGGCTATGCCGCTGCGGCCCGGGAACTGCTGGACCAGCTTCGGGCCGCTCGCCGCCCCGTGGATGCCGCCCACCCCTTGTTCGTCTACCTGCCCTGCGGCGTCGGCGGGGCGCCCGGCGGCATCACCTACGGCCTGAAGCGTCTGCTCGGCCCGCACGTGCACTGCTTCTTCGCCGAGCCCACCGCCTCGCCCTGCATGCTGGTGCAGGTGGCCTCGGGCACCCAGGCCCCCGTACCGGTGCACGACATCGGCCTGGACAACCGGACCGAGGCCGACGGCCTGGCCGTCGGCCTGGCTTCGCCCCTGGTTTCCCCGATCATGTCCCGGCTGCTGGCGGGCGTCTTCACCGTGGACGACGACACGCTGTTCCGCGACGCGTTGGTTCTGGAACAGGCCGAAGGCATCTCCATCGAGCCCTCGGCCGCCGCCGGTTTGCGGGGTCCACGCTGGCTGCTCGGCTCGCCGCGCGGACGCCGCTACCTGCAGCGCCATGACCTGACGCCCGTGATTTCCGGTGCCACCCACGTGATCTGGAGCACCGGCGGCGCGCTGGTGCCGGAGGACGTCCGCGCACAATTCAGGGCGCGGGGCGCGCGCTGAAAAGCCCCCGGCCGGGCCGGGCGCAGCATGTCAGCCGCCGTCGTCCATTTTGTTTTCCCAACTGGTATCCGCGGCGCAGGCGTCCGGCTTCATCATGGCGGTGAGCATCCGGTGGACCCGGTCCATCTGTCCGGCGAGATAACTGTAGGCCTTGACGTTGATGGTCCGGTTATGGAGCAGCGTCAGGCTCAGCACGACGCTGCGGTCCCAGCCCGCGCCAGGCTCGGGACGATAGACGACGCGTCCGAAGGACGATTCGCCGGGCACCATCTCGAAGGTGTAGGTTTCGTGGCAGACCGCCGCATGACGGAACAGGTTCTGCTGCACCTGGGGAAAATCGATCGGCAGGCGGCGGCGCTCGGTGACCTGATAGCGGTCGGTTTCCAGCTGATCGACGGTCAGGCTGGCGGGAGCGGCGCAAGCGGCGAGCACCGCCAGCAATGCCAGGGAAAACAGGGTTTTCATGACGGTCTCCGGGGGGCCTCGCCGGCATCGGCGGGGCCGGGCGCCTGAGGCGCCTGGGGTTGCGGGGATTCCACAGGGGTGGACGAAGCGGAAGGATCCGGCGCCGACTCGACGTCGTCCCGGAACTGCAGGCGATACAAGCCGGCATACAGGCCGTCGGCCGCCAGCAGTTCGGCATGACTGCCCTGTTCAACGATGCGGCCCTGGTCCAGGACGACGATGAGATCGGCCTTCTGCACGGTGCTGAGACGGTGGGCGATCACCAGCGTCGTGCGGCCCGCCATCAGGCGTTCCAGGGAAAGCTGCACCTGGCGCTCGGATTCGTTGTCCAGGGCGGAAGTGGCCTCGTCCAGGATCAGGATCGGGGCGTTCTTGATGAGCGCCCGGGCAATGGCCAGGCGCTGGCGCTGGCCACCGGACAACGCGCTGGCGTTGCTGCCGACCCGGGTATGCATGCCTTCGGGCAGGCCGTCGACGAATTCCAGCAGGCTGGCGGCTTCCAGGGCCGTGCGAATGCGGTCTTCCGGCACCTCGCCCAACATGCCGTAGGCAACGTTCTCGGCGATCGTGCCGTCGAACAGAACGACGTCCTGACTGACCAGCGACAATTGCGAGCGCAAGGCGTCGAGCCGCAACTCGCGCACATCGATGCCGTCGATCGTCACCCGGCCGCCGGTGGGTTCGACAAAGCGCGGCAGCATGTTCACCAGCGTGGTTTTGCCGCTGCCCGAGCGGCCCACCAGCGCCACGGTCCGGCCCGCCCGGACCGTGAGGGTCACCTGGTCCAGCGTATCCCGGGCCGCATCGGGAAACCGGTGCGTGACCGCATCGAAGACGACCTCGCCGCGCAGACGGCCCTGAATTTCCCGGGTGCCCGTGTCCGGCTCGACCGGCTCATCGATCAAGGCGAAGACGCTTTCTGCGGAGATCAGCATGCGCTGAGCCGCTCCGGCGATGTTGGTGAGCCGTTTCAGGGGATCGAAGATCTGGCCCAGCGCCGCCATGAAGGCTGCGAAGCTGCCCACCGTCAGTCCCTGGTGGTTGGCCTGGTACAAGGCCACGGCGACGACGATGGCCACGGACAGGGCGACGAAGAACTGGGAGATCGGCGACATGGCCGAATCCGCGCTGGCCGCGCGCATGGCGAAACGGCGCAGGCGGGCATTGACGTAGGCGAAGCGTTCGCGCTCGCGCGCATAGCCGTCGAACAGCTTGACGACCCGCTGGCCGGCGATGCCTTCGGTGACCACGTGGGTCAGTTCCGCGTTCATGTCGATCGTGTCGCGGTTGATGCGCCGCAAACGGCGGACAAAATAGCGCCCCGTCAATACGGACAGCGGCAGCATCACCAGCACGATCAACGTCAATTGCCAGGACATGTACAGCAGCACCGCCAGCAGGGCCACGACCGTCAGCGATTCGCGCACGATCACGCGAATGACCTCGGTGGACAGGCCGCTGACATTGCCGGCGTCGATGGTGAAGCGGTTGAGCAGGCGTCCATGGTCCCGGGCGCGGAAAGTCGCGTCGGACATGCCGAGCAGGCGGTCGAACATGTCGCGACGCAAGGCCAGCAGCATGTTGTTGGCGACCCAGGACATCAGGTAAGTGCCCCCGAAGGTGCACAGACCCCGCAGCAGCATCAGCCCGACGACGGCCAGGGGAATGGACCAGATATAGGATGGCTGCGCGCCGGTGAAGCCCTCGTCGAGCAGGGGCTTCATGATGACGGCCAGCAAGGGCTGCGTCGCCGAGGCGATACTGAGCAGCACCAGGGCCAGCAGGCCGACCTTCCAGTCCCGGCCCAGGCGGGCGTAGATCTGCCGCCACAGCTCCAGCCGCACGGGACGGCTGTCCACGGGTTGATCGGTGGTGGTCTTCACCCGGCACACTCTCTTATATACTTTGGGAACCACGCATTTTAGCCCGTTCGCGTCTTCGGACCGCATCGGGTGCCGGAGCCGCCGCGTTGACACCCTCTCCCAGCCCCGCTCTGTACGTCCGCCTGCCCAACTGGGTCGGCGACGTCTGCATGAGCCTGCCCAGCCTGGAAGCCCTGCTGGCCACCGGCCTGCCCGTCGTGGCCTGCGCCCGGCCCTGGGCGCGGGATCTGCTGGCCGCCTACCCGCTGGCCGGCTTCGTCCCCATGAAAGGCGCCTGGCGCGCGGACCGGGCCGCAGTGCGCAACGCGCGGCGACAAGCGCCGCTCGGGCGGCCCCTGGGCCTGCTGCTGCCCGATTCCCTGTCCAGCGCCCTGGTGTTCCGTTTCGCAGGCATTCCCTGCGCCGGCTACCGGGACGACGGACGCAGCCTGATCCTGCGCTGGCCCTGCGCCAAACCGGCCGGACCGCTGCACGCGGTGCAGTCCTGGTACCATCTGACCCGCCGCGCGCTGGCACAATGGCGCCTGCCGGAACCTCCGCCGCAACCCGCCGACGAACTGCGCTGGCAGGCCGCCGCCGCCCACGAGGACGAGGCGGCCCGGGCGCTGTCCGGGGCGGGGCTGGCCAATGGCGGCTTCGTGCTGATCGCGCCGACGGCGACGGGGCTGCACCGGGGCCGCGTCAAGGTCTGGCCAGGGTTCGACAGCCTGACCCGTTCCCTGCAGGCGCGCGGCCTGACGGTCGCCATGTCCCCCCCCGCATCCGAACGCCGGGCCGCGCTCGACAATGCCCCCACCGCTCTGCCGCTGCCACCGCTGGGCCTGGGCGCCTTCGCCGCCCTGACCCGCCGCGCGGCCCTGGTGATCTGCAACGATTCCGGGGTCTCGCACCTGGGCGCCGCCGCCGGCGCCCGGCAGATCACCCTGTTCGGCGTCACCGATCCCGCCCGCACCGGTCCCTGGTCCAACCGGGCCGTCCGCATGGGCCGCATGGACGCCTGGCCCGCCGCTCCCGATGTCCTGTCCACCGCGCTGGACCTCCTCGACACGCCTTCCGCCGCATGACGATCATCGCTTTTCTTGGAAACCTGCTCATTCCCCTGAACCTGTCGGTCACCCTGCTGGTGCTGGCCCTGCTCCTGTTCATCCTGCGCTGGCGCAAGACGGCAGGCATCCTGGCGGCCGGCGCTTTGGCCTGGGTGCTGTTCTGGTCGCTGCCGACGTCCTCGCTGTGGGCCGGCGGTCTGCTGGAACAACGCTACCCCTACAGGCCGGCGGCCTTGATGCCGACAGCCCAGGCGATCGTGGTCCTGGGTGGCAACTCCGCCAACGGCAGGCGCAACTGGTTCGAGCCCTACGACCGCGACACGGCGATCCTGCGCACCGACACGGCCGCCGAACTCTACGCGGCGGGCCGCGCGCCCCTGGTCGTCGTTTCGGGAGCCGCACTGGACGGCGGACAGAGCGAGGCGGCCATGATGGCCTCGGCCCTGGAGCGCGACGGCGTTCCCAGCGCGTCGATCCTGAAGGAAAACCAGAGCGACACCACGCGCGAGAACGCGGTCTTCACGGCCCGGCTGCTGCGCGACCGGGGCATTGAACGCTTCCTGCTGGTGACGTCCGCCCTGCACATGCCCCGTTCGATGGCCAGCTTCCAGAACCAGGGCATGAATCCGATCGCGGCGCCCTCGCCGCCCCAGATCGTGGTTCCGGCCGATCCCGATTTTTCGTTCTGGCTGCCGGATCTGCGCGCGCTGAACGCCAGCCGGTCGATCATCAAGGAATATCTGGGGCTGCTGGTCTATTGGGCACGCGGCTGGGCCTGAGACCCGCCCGTCGGGCCGGTCACCCCATGCCCCCGCGGATGGAACCCGGTGCTCAGGACACGACGCCGCTACGTTCCCGCAAGATTTCCGCGTACAGTTCCAGATAGCGGCGTGCGACTTCGGGCCAGGCATGGCGGGCCAGCACGTCCCGCGCACCGGCCCGCAGCCGTTCGCGCAGGGCGGTGTCCGAACGCAACCGCCCGATGGCCAGGGCGAGTTCGTCCGCCCGTTCGGGATGGCTCAGCACCAGGGCCTCGGCGTCTGGCCGGACATACTGCGCAAAGCCGCACCAGGGCGCGGGGCTGAGAATCACGGGCAGACCGAAGGACATGGCCTCCAGGGGCGCCATGCCGAAACTGTCGTTCAGGGTGGGATGCACATACAGATCGGCCGCCTGGTAATAGGGTTCGACCTGCGAGGTCTCGGCCACCAGGTGCACACGCGCGCGCACGGATTCGGGTGCGCGGGCCACGCAATCTCGCGAGGCGGCATTGGCGCCGACGACCAGCAACAGCACATCGTCGGGCAGTGCGGCAAGCGCCTGAAGCACGGTGGGCAGGCCCTTGCGCATCGGATTGCGCGCCACCAGCAGGCATAACGTGCCGGCGGCCGGAAGCCCCAGCCGGTCCCTCGTCTGGCGACGCTGTTCATCGGTGACGGGATCGGCCTGCGCCACGCCCGGCGCGATCACCGGCGCGATCAGGGTCGGGCCATAGGCCTGCGCCAACTGATGCGCGATCAACTGCGACACCGCGACGACCCGATGGCCCGGGCGCGGCGCCACACGCCGGGCCTCCAGGCTCAGGTAGGTGCGCACCCGCGGACTGAAACGGGACAGCCAGCGCCTCGCGACGGAAAGGGGCTGCACCCGCCAGCGGTAGCGCACTGGTGTGACGTGCACGACTTCCACGTCACCGCACCAGCCGTTCATGTGGGAATGGACGATGTCATAGCCATCCCGCGTGGCGCGCGCCGCGCGCCGCGCGAACAGCCAGACCCGGACCCAGCTGGGCCAGCGCCGGCCGACGACGATCGGCCGGAACGGCAGCCGCAGATCGCAGGCGGGATCGTATTCCCGGGCGAAGACCGTGACCCGATGTCCGGCGGCGGCCAGTTCCCGCATCAACGCCACGCCGTAGGCCTCGGCGCCGCCGTAGCGGTTGCCGAAACGATCGACGACGAAAGCGATGGACAGTGAGGGCTCAGCCATGAGCGGCGGCCTCGGCCTTGCGGCGGCGCCGGTCTTCGAGTTGCGTCAGGCATTTCTGCAGGAAACGCAACAGGTGGGTCGAGCGCGCGATGGCCACACGCGGCAATGCGTAAGGATCGTCGTCCAGCCGCGCCAGACCGCGCGCGGTGGTGGTGGCGCTGTCATAGCCCGCCTCGCGCACGATATCCGCCAAGGCGGGCGTGAATTTGCCGTAGGGATAACAGAAGGCCCGCACCGGGACCCCCGCAATCTGTTCAAGCGCGTCGCGCGAATCGCGGATTTCATTGACGGCCAGTTCCGGCGAGATGCGCGGCAGGACGGGATGGTTCAAGGTATGCGAACCGACCTCGTGGCCGGCGGCCGCCCAGGCCCGCATTCCGTCGGCGTCCATGAGCGGCGCGGCGGGAACGCCCTCGTTGGCGTCCCAGACGTTGCTGCCGCCCAGTTGGCGGACGACGAAGTAGTTGGTGGCCTCGAAGCCGCATTCCTCGAGCACCGGCACCGCGTGCTCGAGCACGTTGGCATAGCCATCGTCGAAGGTGATGCCGACGACCTTGCCCTGCTTTTCACCCCGCAGATAGGGCCCAAGCCGGGACATCGACAGACCCCGGTAGCCCAGGCGCCGCAACCACAGCATCTGGCGCCGGAAATCCCGGGGATGCACGGTCAGACCCCGGTAGGGCGTACCGCGCGGGCCGGGTTCCCCGATCTGGTGGTACATGAGGATGGGAATCATGAGCGGATTATATCGGCCGGGCCGGCATCACGCGCAGACCTGCCGATAGAACGCCAGGGTCCGTTCCGCGAAAACCGGCATGGAAAAGCATTCCTGCGCCCGGGCACGGGCGGCGGCGGGCATGCCGGAAGGAACAGGATGCGCCAGGCGATCCATCAGCCAGGCCTCGGTCGCGTCCACGTCCCCGGCCGGGACGATCCAGCCGTCAATCCCATGGCGCACAACCTCCGGCAGACCGCCCGCATCCGACACTAAAGTCGGCAATCCCATGGACAGCGACTCACAGGCCGCGAAGGAACATGCCTCGTGGAATGAGAGGACGAACCCGGAATCGGCCGCCGCCAGCACTCGCTCCGGACGCCCCACCAGCCCCGGAAAAAAGACAGCCGAATCAACGCCCAACGCCTCGAAATCCCGTCGCAACGCGCCACGTGGCGGGTCACCCGCAACCACCACGCGAATCCGTTGCTTCATGCCGTCGGGCAGACGGGCCAATGCCTGAGCCAGCACCAGCCAGCCCTTGTCCCGGTCCGTTCCGCCCACGCTTGCCAATACCAATACATCCTCAGGCAGATCTCCCAAGAGAGACCGCCGCGCCTCGGAGACCTCGGCGGGCGAGCTTGGATGAAAACGCTCGGTATCAACACCATGATGGATGGCGCGCATGGGCAAGCGCCGATAGGCTGTCTTGCGCAGCATCCGCGTCACGAACTCGCTGACGCCAATGGTCCCGTCCGTGCCGAAGCGCGCCCTCAGCCAGTGGCCGATGCCCCGCACCGGCATGGTGTTGTGCTTGGTCCAGACGATACGCGGCGGGCGGCGCAGACCGATACGGGCCAGCATCGCCTGACGATGGTCGGCCGATCCGTTCACATGGACCAGGTCGAAGCCGCCCTCGCGCAACAGGCGTCGCAGGCGGGCAACCTCGGCCAGCATCGGCCCCGGGCGCGTGCTGAAGGACACATCCATGCAGCGTACCCCCGGAATCCGGCCGGCCTGCTCGAACAGGCGGCTGGTGCCGGGCGTCGCCACGGTCACCTGGTGCTCCCCTTGGAAGGAGCGCGCCAGATTGACGACATAGGTGGCGTGGCCGCCGCCGTTACGAGGGTGGAAGTTGGTGTAGAGGATCTTCATGCAATCAAGAGCGCCGGGACTCGCGCCCCAGCCAATACAGTTTCACGTAGCGATAGAAGCTGCCCGTGCCGGCCATGCCGGCCAGCACCAGGCCCTGCCAGCCGTCCAGGAAGCCTCGCCGCAGCACGTAGTGTCGCGCGAAAGTCCAGAAACCGTGGCCGAACGGCCCCAGCACCGTGGTCCGTCGACCCCGCTCGAAGGCGCCGCGCGCGGCCTCGGTGGAATAACGGTTGATCTTGTCGATGAAGACCTCGAGGCTGGCATAAGGGTAATGCAGGAAATGCCCGGACAGCGTATCCGTACATCCCCGGACCTCGACGTGCTCGTGCACGGCCGCATCGGTGAAGCGTCCCGCATCGCGGCGGAACAGCCGCACCACGTAATCCGGCCACCAGCCGCTATGGCGGATCCAGCGGCCGCAGAAATTCGACAGCCGGGCGATGCGGTAGCCTTGGGCGGCGGGCGCCTCCAGGGCTTTCTGGATGGCCCGGGCCAGTTCGGGCGTCACACGCTCGTCGGCATCGATGGACAGCACCCAGTCGCCGGTGGCGAGGTCCAGTGCCCGGTTTTTCTGTCGTCCGAACCCTGGCCAGTCCGGTGCGATTGCGACCCGCGCGCCCCGCGCCCGGGCAATCTCGCAGGTGTCGTCCATGCTGCCCGAGTCCAGGACGATGATCTCGTCGGCGAAGGCGACGGAATCGAGGCAGTCGCCGATATGCGCGGCCTCGTTTTTGGTGATGACGATGACCGACAGCTTCATGCGTTCACCCTGCATAGCGCTGTCCGCGCTTCCATCGTTTCCAGGCGTTGAACATCGGCCCGAGCAGCGGATGGGCCGCCACGCGGATGCGCCGGCCGACCGAGGCGCCGGAAGTGTCGCGCACGGCGAAGCGGAAAATCGAGGCCGGATCCGAGCCCGGCCGATTGCGGCCGAAGGCCCGTGTCGTGTACAGATGCCGGAAACCGGCCGACTGGGCGATGCGGACGTAATCCGCATCGAAATAACCCTGCGGCCAGCACAGATGATCGGAGACTTCGCCCAGATGCCGCGCCAGGCTGGCACGCGACTGAGCCAGTTCGTCGACCATGCGGGCGTTCTTGTCGCCTTCCTGCTTGTCCCAGCGGGTATGGGTATGGGTATGGCTGTGAAATTCGACCTGCCCGTCAGCCCGCATTCGTTCGATCTCTGACCAGCGCAGGGCAATCCCGGCGGCATCCCCCGCCGCGATGCGGCGCATGCATTCGGCGTGATCGGGGGTTTCAGGCAACGCCGCCCCGCGTTCGTCCGCACAAGGCCGCGCGGGCCCGTCGCCGATCCAGGAAGTGACCAGAAAGATCACGGCATGGAAGCCATACTCACGCAGCAGCGGCCAGGCATGGACATAGTTGTCCAGGTAGCCGTCGTCGAACGTGATCAGCACGGAGCGTTCAGGCGCGGCCGCGCCCGCCAGATGCGCGGCGAATTCCTCGCACGTCAGTCCGCGATAGCCATGGTCGCGCAGCCAGGCGAGCTGGTCGCGGAAATGCCCAGGCGTGACGTTGATGGCCCCCCCCGCAGGGGTGACGTGGTGGTACATCAGCACGGGGACCGTACGATTTCCGCTCATGGGACGCGCTCCTCAAGCCATTGTCCATAGCATTGCTCGGTGCGGCGCACCAGGCCTTCCAGGGTAAAGCGCTCGCCTTCGCGGACCGCCCGCATCCCGGCCCGGCCCATGGCGCGGCGCCGATCGGGGTCGTCGATCAGCGACGTCAGCGCCGCCGTCAGCGCCGCCGCGTCACGCAAGGGCACGAGCAGGCCGGTCTCGCCGTCGCGCAGCATCTCGGACACCCCGCCGACGTCCGTACCGATCACCGGCAGACCGGCGGCGGCGGCCTCGACGAAGACCGTACCGGAGGCTTCCTGCTCGGTCGCCAGGGCGAACACATCGAAGCCGGCCAGCACGTTGGGAATGTCGGACCGGCGCCCGGTGAACAGGACCTTGTCGTCCAACCCGAGCGTGTGCACATAGGCCTGCAGATTCTCCAGGGTGGGAGAGCCGTCGCCCACGAGCACCAGGAAGACCTCGGAGCGCTTGAGCAGGCCGGCCATCGCGTCGATCAGGGCACGATGGCCCTTTTTCTCGCGCATCACGGACACGCAGCCGACCACGACGGCGCCGTCGGGCAGGCCCAATTCGGCGCGCAGGGTGGAGTGCTCGACCGGGGCCGGCAGCGGGATCGGGGAATACACAGTGGCCACGCGCTCCGGCGCGGCGCCGCGATCCAGCAGCAAGCGCCGCACATGCTCGCTGACCGTCGTCACCCGATGCGGCACGACCGTATAGGACAGCAGCGAACCCGGCTTGACCGCCAGATGCCGTGTGCGCACGATCAAAGGCGTGCCCGCCAGGCGGGCCGCCACCCCCGCCAACATCGTATCGCGCCGGCTGTGCGTGTTCAGCACATCGAAACGGCCTTCGCGCAGGATGCGGCGCACCCGGAACACGCCCCGGAAATAGTTGCGCGGTCCGTCCATCAACATCGTGTGAACATGGAAACCTTCTTCACGCAGGCGCTGCGTCAGGCGGGCGTGCGGCTGGCACAGCGCCTCCAGGTGATGGCCTGCGGCTCGCATGGCACACATTTCCTTGAAGATGCGGTTCTCCTGACCGCCAAAACCGGTCGCCGCCTCGGAATGCAGGATACGCAGCGGCTTCATCCGTAGTTGATCTCCACATCGTCGCGGGACAGCCACTGCCGCGCATCCGCGATCAGCGTCTCGTCCATGCGCACGCGCCAGTCTTCGCCCAGCCG
>Ga0172382_10009297_pt1 | contig 13439 bp, 12 predicted proteins | sample Leawel138RmetaG_FD_122245 | JGI IMG/M metagenome (GOLD analysis project Ga0172382, IMG submission 122245) | Leachate microbial communities from a municipal landfill in Southern Ontario, Canada - Leachate well 138R metaG | ecosystem: Engineered > Solid waste > Landfill > Unclassified | place...
CGGGGAAATAGTCCTTTTTGAATAGGAACGACACGATACCCGCTCTCCGGGGGAAATTACATATAAGGAACATCGAATTTTCCGATAAGCGAATAGATTGAATATATGTATTGCGGAATGTCGCTGTATGCGGGTCTTTCAGGTTGTGCTGGTGGGGTTATTTACTTAAGCTTTTTTATCAGGAATAGCCTGTGTGGGCCGGACTTCAGTCCGACTTGCCTCGCTTTGCATCGTGCATTGTCGGCTGCAGTCCGACCTACAATCGATAGCCAGGAGCCGATAGTGGCCGAGATCACCCCCGAAGAGCATTACATCACCGACGAGCCCTACTACGAGGCCAGCGGCCACGAAATCGAGATATTCGAGGCCGCCTGGCGCAATCGCCTGCCCTTGCTGCTGAAAGGCCCTACCGGTTGTGGCAAGACCCGCTTCATGGAGTACATGGCCTGGCGTCTCCAGCGACCGCTGATCACCGTATCCTGTCACGACGACCTCACCGCCTCCGACCTGGTGGGGCGCTATCTGGTGAAGGGCGGCGAAACGGTGTGGGTGGACGGGCCGCTGGCGCGCGCGGTGCGTGCCGGTGCCATCTGCTATCTGGACGAGATCGTCGAGGCGCGCAAGGACACCATGGTGGTGATCCATCCGCTAGCCGACGATCGCCGCGTACTGCCGATGGAGAAGCTCGGCATCCAGCTGCAGGCCGGTCCCGAGTTCTGTCTCGCCGTGTCCTACAACCCCGGCTATCAGAGCGTGTTGAAGGATCTCAAGCAGAGTACGCGCCAGCGCTTCGTCGCCCTGGAGTTCGGTTATCCGTCCGCCGAACTGGAGGCGCGCATCGTCGCCAGCGAGTCCGGCATCGACGCGGCGCTGGCGCAGACCCTGGTGAAGTTCGCCCACATGACGCGCAACCTCAAGGGCAACGGCCTGGAGGAGGGCGCCAGCACACGCCTGCTGGTCCATGCCGGCAAGCTCATCGCCAGCAATGTGCCGCCGGCCACCGCCTGCGCCGGCGCCATTGCCCAGGCCCTTACCGATGAGCCGGAGATGCTGGCGGCGATCAACGAACTGTCGGCGTCGCTGTTTTGATGAAACGTCCAAGGCCTGCCGCGGAGACGCAGAGACGCGGAGAAACCCGATCATGAGGTTGTTTGCGACGACCTACTCTGCGCCTCCGCGTCTCTGCGACAAGAGGGTGTTGCAGTGCTGACCGCAGACGACATCGCTGCCCGGCTCGACGAATACCTGGAGACGGAGTTCAGCTTTATCCGCAGCGATGAGCTGGCGCCGCTGCTCCTGGCGCTGGCGCCGGCGGAGCAGGCCTTCGTGCTGGACTGGACACGACGCATCGCCAGCACCAACACCGAGATTGCCCATCAGTTCGTACGTCGCGCGCCCGAAGCACTCGCCGTGCAGGAGCCGCGTGTGATCGAGGCCTGGGCGCTGCACGCCATGGATGTGTACGACCGCGCCGGGCTGCGCGCGGCGCTGGAGGTTATCCAGGATGTCGCGTGCTTCGTGCGGCACAGCCACGCGCGCAGCGCCGGTGCACTGTTCGATGAGGTGAGCGGCGTGCTGATTCACTTCGTGCACGGCCTCGCCGGCCGTCCGCTCAAGCTGGCACTGGCGGACGGTGCCTGGACCGACAGCGAAACCCTCCATCTGCCGGCACTGCTGGCGCAATTGCCGAGTGGCGCAGAGAACTTCCGCCTGTATAAGGCGCTGGCGGTGATGCAGTGGGCGCAGATCCATCACGGCACCCTGCGCAGCGCACTGCGCACCGATTTCAACGCCTGGCCCGACACCGCGCGCGCGCTGCGCATTTATACCCTGCTGGAAACCCTGCGCCTGGAGGCGATCATCGGCCGTACCCTGCCCGGCCTCGGCCGTGAGATGCAGCAGTTGCAGCCGGACTATGTCGCCGCGCTGTCTGCACCCTGGCAGGCGGCGCTGCGGCGGGTGCAAGGCGCACAGAGTACGCCGGCAGCGAGCCTGGCGCTGCTGTCTTCCCTGTACGGTGCATCACTGCCGCCGCCGCGGCTGTGGCAGGCGGACTTGCATCTGGATGAGGTGATGGCCTGCATGCAGGCGCGCATGGAGCGGGAAAAGCTGCTGCTGCGCGTGCGCCTGGCGCAGTGGCTGGAGGAGCAAACAAAGAAGGCGCCGGCGGACAGCGCGCCGCTGCACCTGGCATTGCGCGAGGTGGCGGACGATGAACAGGCCGGCAGTGCGTTCGAGCTGATCCTCAACGATGCACCGGTGGCGCCGCCGGAGACGGTGGCGCGTCTACTCACCTCGATCCGCCTCGACCTGGGCGAGATACCGGACGAGTATCTGGTGCCCGCCGGTCCCGGCGAGTACGACCCGGCGCTGTATACAGAGCAAGCCGATGATCCGGATGCCGTGTGGCAGGGCACCTATCACGAGCGCGGCGCCAGCTACTACAACGAGTGGGACCACGGCCGGCAACACTACCGCAAAAACTGGTGCGTGATGCGCGAGAAAGAGGTGACGCCGGTACACGATGGGTTCGTAGCCGCAACCCTGCAACGCTACAGCGGCCTGGTGGCGCACCTGCGGCGCAGCTTCGAGGCCATGCGCGACGAGGAACGGCGGCTCAAGCGCCAGGCGTACGGCGACGGCGTCGATATCGATGCCCTGGTGGAGGCACTGGCCGATGCGCGCGACGGCAGCGAGATGAGCGACCGTTTGTTCACGCGCCTGCACCGTGTCGAGCGCGATATCGCCGTGGCCTTCATGGTGGACATGAGCGGCTCGACGCGCGGCTGGGTGAACGACGCGGAACGCGAGGCCCTGCTGCTGCTGTGCGAGGCGCTGGAGGCGCTGGGCGACCGCTATGCCATCTACGGCTTCTCCGGCATCACACGCAAGCGCTGTGAGCTGTACCGTATCAAGCGCTTCGATGAGTCTTATGGCGAAGAGGTGCGCGCCCGCATCAGCGGCATCCGCGCCCAGGACTACACGCGCATGGGCTTCGCCATCCGCCATCTGACGCAGCTGCTGAACGACACCGGCGCGCGCACCCGCCTGCTGGTGACGCTGTCCGACGGCAAGCCCGACGACTACAGCGACTACCGCGGCATGTACGGCATCGAGGATACGCGCCGCGCCCTGCTGGAGGCGCGGCGCAGTGGCATCCACCCCTTCTGCATCACCATCGACGAACACGGCCCGGAGTATCTGCCGCACATGTACGGTACCGTGAACTACACGGTAGTAAACGAGGTACGGCAACTGCCCTTCAAGGTGGCGGACATCTATCGCCGCCTAACGGCATAGGGCGGCGGTCAGACCGTCTGCACCGTCTGCACTTGATCGCGGCCGCCGCTCTTGGCGCGGTACAGCGCGTCGTCGGCGCGGCGCAGTAGCATGTCGGAACTTTCCCCCTCCCGCAACTCGGCCACGCCCATGCTGGCGCTGACGCTGATCGTGTCGCGGCCATAGATAACGGCCTGTTCCTTGATGGCGTTGCGGAGGGCCTCGGCGCGGTTGAGGGCATGTTCCAGCGGACATTCGTCGAGCAGGATAAGGAACTCCTCGCCGCCCCAGCGGCAGATGGTGTCGCCTTCACGTGTCTGCTGGCGCATGACGGTTGCGACCCGCTGCAGTACCGCGTCGCCGCCAAGATGGCCATAGGTGTCGTTGATCTGCTTGAAGTGATCGATGTCGAGCAGGATGACACTGACCGGCCGCGGCTGGCGGCGGGTGTGGCGGACCACATGCTCGAAGATGGTGTCGAACACCTGGCGGTTGGTAGTGCCGGTCAACTTGTCCGTGGTGGCCATTTCCTCGAGACGGCGCTGATAGCCGCTGACGGTGAGATAGGCGGCCAGCAGGACCAGTCCGGTGATGATGAGGGAGACCGCGATGTTCACCAGCAGTATGCTGTGCACGCACGCGGCGCCCGGCACTGTCTCCTGCTCAACCAGCAGATACCAGTTGAATTCAGGCACCAGGCGGCTGTTGACGAAGACCGTCGTGCCGTCGTCGCGCTCGTAACTGACCGAGGCGCTCTGGCTGGTAAGCAGATGAACAGCACGCTGTGACAGCCCTGGAGCGTCATGGATGCTGGCGTTGCCGGAATAGCCGTCACCGCGCAGGGTGACGTGGCCTTCGCGGTCGATGAAATAGATGGTGCGGCCGTAACGCTGTTGATAACTCTCGATGAGCCGGGCCACGGAGTCCACCGACAGGCCGACACCGGTGATGCCGATAAGACCGCCCTGCTGGTCGAGCACCCGATAGTTGATGAAGATGTTCATGCGCCGCTTGTCGGCCGTGTCAAGGTCGACGTTGATCTCGTAGGCGGCCTTGATGTTGCGGGCGCGGAAGTACCAGGCGTCGGCGGGGTCGTCCTGGTCGACCGTCTTGATTACGCCATCGCGATGGTAGTAATGCCGTGTTTTTTCGGAAACGAAGAAGGCGGTGACGGTGTCGTACTTGTGCTGAATTTCTCCCAGATACTCCTGGATGAGATGCGGTTCCTGCTCGCCCTGGGTTACCCAGTTGCGCACGAAGGTGTCCTGCGCCATCAGCGACGAGATCAGGATCGGGGTGAGCAGATCGCGCTGGATCTCGGAATAGATGTTGTCGCTGGTAAGCGGCAGCGCCTCTTCGGTTATCTGGCGGGACAGGGAATCGCGCGCCACGAAGTAACTGATGAACGTGGTGGCAAGAAAGCCGACCAGCAGCAGCAGTGTAAGTATGGCGACGTAGTAAAGCTTGTTCTTGAGCATGTTGGTCGTGGATGGTTCGGTCTGCCTAGGCGGGCAGTAAGCCTAAACATGCGGCACAGGGCTGATGAAGCATTCCAAATTCGGGACTCGGCATAGGGCGCCCCATGGGCGCCGTGTTACGGCGGGCACGGCCCGTCCTATGGCCATGCGGTCAGCAAACGTCACGTGGCGGCGGAAGGCTAAATAGCTGTTCCGAATACTGACCAGTTAGGAAACTTGTGGGTAACTCCTTGGCGGCCGTGCACAAGCGGGAAACGTGCCTGACTACAAGACGCCCAGCGCAGACTGCTGTCCAATCTGTTGCCCGTATCAGACGGCAGTTTCCTGGGGCACCACCTTGAGAACTTCCTCGACGGTGGTGAGGCCATTGGCTACCTTCTGTGCGCCATTCAGTCGCAGCGGGCGCATGCCGTCGCTGATGGCCTGTCGACGCAACTTGGTGATATCGCAATCAGTGCTCACGATACTCTTCACGGCGGCGGTCAATGCCATCATTTCGTACACGCCGACACGACCACGGTAACCGGTCTGGCGGCACTCCAGGCACCCCACCGGGCGGTAGACACTGGCCGGTTTGTTCACCTTCCAGGGCGCCACCAGCGACTGCCACAGGTCTTCGTCCAGTGGCGCCGGCTCCTTGCAGTGGGGACACAACGTGCGTACCAGGCGCTGACCGAGCACCCCGAGCACGGTAGCCTTGATCAGATAGGGCGGCACACCGATCTCCAGCAGACGGGTGATGGCGGCGGGGGCGTCGTTGGTGTGCAGGGTGGAAAATACCAGATGGCCGGTAAGCGCTGCCTGTACCGCCATCTCGGCGGTTTCGTGATCGCGGATCTCGCCCACCATGATGATGTCCGGGTCCTGGCGCAGCAGGGTGCGCACCCCGCTGGCAAAGTCGAGACCGATATTGTGCTGCACCTGCATCTGGTTGAATGCCGGCTCCACCAGTTCGATGGGGTCCTCGATGGTGCAGACGTTGACGTCCGGCGTCGCCAGCTCCTTCAACGTGGTGTACAGCGTGGTGGTCTTGCCCGAACCGGTGGGGCCGGTGACCAGGATGATGCCATTGGGTGCGGTCACCATGCGCTGCCACAATTCGGTTTCACTGCTGCTGAAACCCAGTGCGGTGTAATCCTTCACCAGAACTTCCGGGTCGAAGATACGCATCACCAGCTTCTCGCCGAAGGCGGTGGGCATGGTGGACAGGCGTAGCTCCACCTCGCTGCCCTGCGCGCTACGCGTCTTCAGGCGACCATCCTGCGGGCGGCGCTTTTCCGACACATCCATCCGGCCCAGTATCTTGATACGCGAGGTCACTGCTGCCGCTACCGAAGCGGGGATCTGGTAGACCATGTGCATCACGCCATCGATGCGGAAGCGGATATTGGTCTGTTCACGGCGCGGCTCGATATGAATATCGCTGGCACGCTGGGCATAGGCGTACTGCAGCAGCCAGTCGACGATGCTGACGATGTGCTGATCGTCCGCCTCCAGCTTGCCGGCGCGCCCCAGTTCCATCAGCTGCTCCAGATTCTGCACACCGCTGCGCTCGCCCTGGCGGCTGTCATCACTGGCGGCACGCACCGAATGGGACAGGGTATAGAACTCGACCAGGAAGCGGCTGATCTCTTCCGGGTCCGCCAGTACCCGTACGATGTGCTTGCCCAGGATGCGCATCAGTTCACGCTCCCACTCCCGCACCTCCGGTTCGGCGGTGGCGATCACCACCTCGTCCGACCGTACCTCCGTCGCCAGGATGTTGAAACGGCGCGCATAGGCGTAGGACATCACGGCCGTAGTCGCCGGCACATCGACCTTGAGCGGGTCGATACGCAGGTAATCCATGCCGCAGCGTCCCGCCAGCCATTCGGTCAGCAGCGGCAGATCGAGGGTTCGTTGTGGTGCACGGGCATCGGGCCACTTGTGTTGGGCGATGGTGATGAGCGGATGCTGCTTGCGCGCCATCGCCGGCCCTACCGCCTTGAGGGTACGGCCCCGTTCCTCATCCAGCAGGCCGTCCGCCATCAACATATCCAGGACCCTGCCAAGTTGCAGGGGTTGATCGTGCGTTGGTGTCTTGGTCATGGACAGTCAGCGTTTGGTAAAGGTGAGGAAATAGTTGCTGCGCAGCAGATCGGACTGGCCGCTCAGGGCAAACCCGGCTGCACCGGCCTCTTCGATAACCTGCGCCTCACTGGCACGTACATGCCCCATCACCCAGGGCGAGCTGAAACCGGCCTCGCGGCGGAAGTCGATGATGATCAGGCGGCCACCCGGACGCAACGCCTGATGGATGGATGCCAGCATGGCCTGCGGGTACTCGAAGTGATGATAGGTGTCGCAGACAAAGGCCAGGTCGACAGAGTTGGACACCAGATGGGTCGAGCGCTGTTCGCTCGCCACCGGCACAACGTTACCGACCCCCTCTGCCTGGGCACGTGCAGCGATGCCGGCGGCGAACTCCGGCGCGATGTCCACCGCATACACCCGCCCGCCCTCACCGACCTCGCGCGCAAACAACAGGGTAAACAGGCCGCTACCGGCGCCGATGTCGGCCACCACCATGCCGGGCTGCACCTGGCTGGTGGCCAGGATATCCAGGCGCCGCGCGTACACCTCGCGTCCTGGTTGCTCGAAGGTGTCGCGCCACTGCGCGAAATCCGGGCTTTCATAGTGGCGGTTGATGCCGGGCGCGACATTCTCCTCCGCATGGGATGCCGTCGCGGCCAGTGCCGCCAGCAACCACAACAACCAAGCGAAATGACGGAAAAACTGCTGCATGTTCAGGCCTCAGGCAAACTCACCCAATGGACGATAGCAGAACACATAGGCGCCGTGCGCCACATCCACCCGCAAGGTCCCGCCACGGTTGGCGGCATAGGCCACAAAGCCCGGCGTGGCGCAATGGCGATGGCATTCGTTCACCCCCGCCGGCGACTCCAGGTCGCGCCCCCGGTCATACCACGACAGCAGCAGCGGCTCGTCCACCTGCTCCGCTGCCAGCGCATCGGCCAGACGCTTGGCCTGATTGAAATCCAGCGGGTCCGCACCGCCGTCGATGTATATCTGCTCCATTGCCCCATCCGATTTGCCTTTGACAGGCAGCCGTTCCCGACTATGCTTGCCTATATCCGAGCGATTCGCTCAACTTACCATCACCTGACCTCTGTACTGGAGGTATGCCATCATGAAGCACATCGAACTCACCCTCCGTGGCCTGCCCATGGACTACCAGATGGCCAACGCCATCGCCCGTGCCGTCGCGCAACAGTTGGAGAGCGAACCCACCCTGGTCGCCTGGCACGATGCCCCTGAAGGGCGCATGTCGCCGGTCATAGAGGGTGCCGACCTACACAGCCGCTGGCAAGACTACGGCGAGACCCACGGCGGCGACTTCGCGATCAGCATCAACGGCGATTACGACTTCATCTTCGCCGACAGCTCGCGCTATGAAACCCTGGAGCACAGCCCCTACATCTCGCTGCGCGACAGCCAGGGCCATGAGTTCCTCTGCCTGGCCGAACACCTGCGCGACCCCGCCAATCCGCGCCAGGAGGCCTGCTTCTCGGTGGAGGAAAGTGTCATGGGCGGCATGCATGAGGGCTGAAAGCTGGTTCACCGCAAAGGCGCAAAGTTTTTGCAGGCTGGATACCGCGTGCGGGATTTGAATTGTAGAGCCGACTCCGTGGACGAAGGCGCTGGCAAACCCACGCACTTCACCCGCGGACGCAGCTCCTGCAACAGGGCCAACAGCGGCGCTCGGCGGATGCCTGCTACTGCATAGCACGCGAATCGTTGCGCTTAGCGCCTTTGCGGTGAAAAATTTCGTCATTCCCGCCCCAGCGCCGCCTGCACGCAACGCAGCACGCCGTAGTCGTAGCGACCCTCGAACAACTCATATACCGGTTTGAGCCGCTTGCCGCCATCCTGCGCCAGCAGGGCATCGGAGATGGCGTTCACCTCCGCCTGCACCAGCCCTACCGCATCGTTCAGTTCCACCTGGCCGCGGGTTATCGCGGTCGCCAGATGGCTATGAATGGTATCCACGGTCAAACCACGCTGGCGTGCGATGGCCTCTGCATCCATGCCGATGCGGAACAGCTGCAGGGTGTCCTCCACCGTATCACTGCGCTCCGTCTCCTCGTCGGCGTGTTGCCGCAATACATCGAGAAACACCTCGCCATAAGCCTCCAGTTTGCGCGTGCCGACCCCGGATATCTGGGACAGCTGCGCCAGGGTCGCCGGCCGCGCCACCATCATCTCCATCAGGGTGGCATCGTGGAAGATCATGTACGGCGCCACCCCCTGCTCCTCGGCGAGCAGGCGCCGCTGGGCACGCAGCGCCTCCCACAGCGCCTCGTCGCTGCCGGCCACGGCAGTACCGCCCTTGCGCCGGCTGCGCGGCGTCTTGGCCGGTTTCACCTCGCGGCGCAGCATCACCGTCTCCTCGCCGCGCAGCACCGGACGGCAACGCTCGGTGAGGCGCAGCGCGCCATGGCCCTCGATATCCACCGCCAGCAGGCCGCGGGCGATGAGCTGACGGAACACGCCGCGCCACTCATTGGTGCCGAGATCCTGGCCGATGCCGAATACCGACAACTGGTGGTGGCCAAAACGACGCATGCGTTCGTCGTCCTTGCCCAGCAGCACGTCGACGAGATAGTTGACGCCGAAGCGCTGCCCGGTGCGGTGCACGCAGGACAGCGCCTTCTGCGCCGCCTGGGTGGCATCCCAGGTCTGCGGCGTCTCCAGGCAGGTGTCGCAGTTGCCGCAGGGCTGTTCCATGACATCGCCGAAATAGCGCAGCAGCGCCTGGCGACGGCAGGTGGTGAGTTCACACAGGCCGAGCATGGCGTCCAGTTTGTGGTGCTCGACGCGCTTGTGGCTGTCGTCGGCCTCAGACTGCGCCAGCATCTGGCGCAGGGTGATCACATCCTGCAGGCCGTAGGCCATCCAGGCGTCGGCGGGCAGGCCGTCGCGCCCGGCGCGGCCAGTCTCCTGGTAATAGGCCTCCACGCTCTTCGGCAGGTTGAGGTGGGCGACGAAGCGCACGTCGGGCTTGTCGATGCCCATGCCGAAGGCAATGGTGGCGACGACGATCACGCCTTCCTCGCGCAGAAAGCGTTCCTGGTGCACACGCCGCATCTCCGCCGGCAGACCGGCGTGATAGGGCAGCGCGGTCAGCCCCTGCGAGGTTAACCACTGCGCCACCTCCTCCACCCGCTTGCGCGACAGGCAATAGACGATGCCGGCCTCGCCATCGTGCTCGGCGCGGATGAAGCGCAGCAGTTGGTCGCGCGCATTGCTGCCACGCTCGACGATGCGGTAGCGGATGTTGGGGCGGTCGAAACCGTTGAGGAACACCTGCGCCTGTTCCAGTTGCAGGCGGGCGATGATCTCGCGCCGCGTCGGCTCGTCGGCGGTGGCGGTGAGGGCAATGCGCGGCACCTGCGGAAAGCGCTCGTGCAGCACCGAGAGCTGAATGTATTCGGGACGGAAGTCGTGGCCCCACTGAGACACGCAGTGCGCCTCGTCGATGGCGAACAGGGCCAGCGGCGCGCGCTGCAGCAGGTCGAGGAAGCGCCCGGTCAGCAGGCGCTCCGGCGCCACGTACAGCAGGTCCAGCTCGCCGCCCAGCAGTGCCTCCTCCACGGCACGGGCCTCCGCCGCGCCGAGGGTGGAATTGAGGAAGGCGGCGCGCACGCCGAACTGGCGCAGCGCTGCCACCTGGTCCTGCATCAGAGCGATGAGCGGCGACACCACGATGCCGGTGCCGGGACGCACGACGGAGGGGATCTGGTAACACAGCGACTTGCCGCCGCCGGTGGGCATCAGCACCAGGGCATCACCGCCGCCGATGACGGTGGCGATCACCTGGTCCTGGGGCGGCCGAAACGACTCATAACCGAAAACGGTGCGCAGCACCTGCAACGCCTGTTGCTCCATGGCCATGCCTCTTACAGGGTTACGGATGGAAAAACACAGAGGGTGCAGATGTTACCACCGGAGGACGGGCCAGCGCCGCTCCCCGGTATCCCTGGCATGCACCGCTCCCGGCCAACCCTAGACAAGCGCCGCTCCCGGCCGTCCCTGGCCTCCGCGGCATAAGTCCGTCCCTGGACAAAAAAAAAGCCCAGGTGGCCCTGGGCTTGGAAAGAGGGGATGACAAAACTTAAAACCACAGGAGGTCCCACCACACGCCTGTCATCCCCTGGAGGAGTCATTACGATGATAGTCATTGCACACACCGTACCAACTCCGCCCGGCCGATGGTCTAAGGCGTTAATCAGTTGTTTAACAAAGCAAAACTATTTTCACCAGAGCTGTGTCACTGTGCCCCACATGGCGCTCAAACTGTCATTTTTGGCAAACACCTCATGACGGTGCGCCAAAAATGACATTCACGGCCGTGTCATGGTACACCGCTATCCGCACCATCTCCCCGCTGCGGTGCAGCCGGCAACGGCAGGCGCCACAACCAGCCCATACCGCGCCACACCCCCCACAGAAACAGCATGGGCAGCAATACAGTCTGTACCAGGAACACCACGATCAGGTTGACCACCTGCTCGCTCATGTCGGCCGCCGCCTGCTCATACTTGTGCAGGTAGCTGCCCACGTCCACCGCGGATACCGCCGACTGGTAGGCGCGCTGCGCCCGTTCCAGCAGGGATGCGCCCTCCTCCACCGCCGCCGGTGCCTCCTGCTCCGTCCCCTCGTTGATCTCGCGGATGTTCACCGTGACCTGCTCGATGCGTGCCGACGAGGCGGCATAGCGCTCATGCAGGAACGCGCCGTAGAACAGCTCGCCGGTCATGGCCAGAAACGGCACCGCAAAGCGCAACACCAGCAGCAGCAAACCGAGACGCAGCAGCCAGGCCCGCCCCCACGGCGCCACCCGTGGCAGCCACAGCAGCAGCAGGGCACCCAGCCATACTGCCGTCAGCAGCCAGGTAAAGGGCGTCGCGGCAAACAGGTCCAGCAACAACCGTTGCAGGCCCAACGCGGTAGCACTGGCCAGCATCACCCAGGAAAACTGCTCCACCAGGTCGTTGATGGGATCGAGCACCTGCCCTGGGGTGAAGTTGACCCCCACACCGGCCGGCTCCACCGCGATCTCCGTCCCCTGCGCCACCGAGATCACGGCGTTCAGTCCCCGTGCCACGGCAAAGGTCACCAGTGCACGCTTGAAGCTGCGCTCGGTATACTCGAAACCCGCACGGTCGAACACGCCACTGGTGGCCAGGGCCAGCAGGGCGACAGCCACCAGCGTGAGCGCGAGTTTGACTGATATCTTTTCCATGCCGCTGTCCTCCTTAGCCCTCAGCATAACTGCAGGTTGCACACAACACGATGGAAACCAAATTTCACCAGCTCCGCCCCGGCCAGCGCTTTCAGTGGCAGGATGAAAGTTACGAGAAGATTAACCCGCTGCTGGCCCGCAGCCTGGGCAGCGGCGCACAGCGCCTGATCCCACGCTCCACACTGGTGGTGGCGCTCGATGGCACACCAGCCACACCCACCGCGGTGCTGCCACCGGTGGACTTGCCGGCAGCACGGCGTGCCTTCGAGGATTATCACCACAGCAGCCTGCACTGGCTGGAACAGCAGGACGGCTCGGACGAAAGACTGAATCAGGCGCGGAATGCGCTGGAGCAGGCGCGGCAGCGGGTGCTGGCGGCATTGGGGGAAAGCGGGGAAGGAACATCGGCGTTTTCAAACGAAAACGCCGATTGACTCATAGCTAGCGGCGTCCACCACGGCCCTTGGTCTTGGGCTGCTCCTCGGTCACCTTGAGTGCCTTGCCCTTGTACTGGGTGCCGTTGAGGCCGGCGATGGCGGCACGGGTTTCGTGTCCCTCCATGTCCACCAGGGCGAAACCGCGGCAATTGCCGCTGAACACGTCCATCGAAATCTTGACGCCACGTACCTTGCCGAACTGGGAAAACAGCTCGCGCACGTCGTCTTCACGGGTCTCCGGGGCCAGGTTGCCAACAAACATCGTTTTCATGAAAGCCTCCAGGTTAAAGTGGTGCGCACAGCCGTTCAGACAACGGCTGCGCCAAATCCGGGACAGGGAATGTCGCGGTGGGAGCGTTCCGGCACTGCATGCCGGCGTCCCTGAATTTTTAAGTGCTCGATGACGGAGCCCGCATGACGGCCACAGCATCGGCCATGGTCGGTACACAAGGTCCGGGACGGATACACGGGCACGGAGAAGAATTTGTGCCGCGCAAACGGTGGCAACAGGCTAACACATCAGCCCTCGGTTTCCCTAAAGTTGTCTCAAGAATTTCATGGCGTTCGCGAAAAGAAGGGGGTATAGTGCTTCGCAGCTGCAGATTATGGCAGTGGTAGTTTAGGTCGTTCTCCTCTGTGATACCTCCCGAACACCCTCATTTCATGACCTGCACGCACCACCCTAATTAATTGTTTTTGAGGTAAAGAGTAATGGCTACCGGCACTGTGAAATGGTTCAACGAGTCCAAGGGTTTCGGCTTCATCACCCAGGATAACGGCGGCGCGGACGTGTTCGTCCACTTCTCCGCCATCACTGGCTCCGGCTTCAAGACCCTGGCCGAAGGCCAGAAGGTCTCCTTCGACCTGCAGAACGGCCCCAAGGGTCCGCAGGCGAGCAACGTCGTCGCCCAGTAAGCCAGAACCGTTTCACGTTCTGAC
>Ga0172382_10009299_pt1 | contig 13438 bp, 10 predicted proteins | sample Leawel138RmetaG_FD_122245 | JGI IMG/M metagenome (GOLD analysis project Ga0172382, IMG submission 122245) | Leachate microbial communities from a municipal landfill in Southern Ontario, Canada - Leachate well 138R metaG | ecosystem: Engineered > Solid waste > Landfill > Unclassified | place...
CCCCGGCTCTTAATTCCGATGTAGCGGTTCTCCACCATATCCACACGCCCGATCGCATTATCATGACCGACCTTATTGAGGTAGAGAATCATCTCAAGGGGGTCGGTGACAATAATATCGTCAGTGAGATTCTTCACATGGGTTGGAACACCGTGCTCAAAGCCAATCTCCAAGAGCGTCTCTTCATCAGGGGCGTCTTTGGGACTGAGGGTGAGGGAGAACACATCTTCATCAGGGCGTTTTGACGCGTCTTCTAACACCCCCGCCTCGTGGCTGATGTGAATGATGTTTTCATCTTCACTGTACGGCTTGGACGTCGATGCTTTAATAGGAATCCCATGTTCCTTCGCGTATGCGATCATATCACTGCGTCCTTCAAACTGGGCAAGGAACTCAACGTCCTTCCAAGGGGCGATAATTTGAACATCGCTCATGTGCATGTAGTAGCCAAACTCAAAGCGGACTTGGTCATTTCCCTTTCCCGTTGAGCCGTGGGCAACATACTTCGTTCCCTCTTTGCGGGCGATTTCTATTTGTGCTTTGGCGATGATGGGACGGGCGAGGGAGGTCCCGAGCATATACGTCCCTTCATAGACGGTGTTCGCCTTCAAGGCGGGGTAGATGTACTCGGTCACTAATTCTGAACGAAGATCTTCAACGTACACTTTGGACGCTCCAGTGGCTAACGCCTTTTCTCGGATCGCCTCAAAATCTTCATTTTGTCCCACGTCGGCAACAAATGCGATGACCTCAAAGCCTTTATTTGCCAGCCACTTTAAAATCACCGAGGTGTCTAAGCCGCCACTGTACGCTAAAATAATCTTTTTATTGTTCATTGGGTCTTCCTTCTTAGGCAGGAGTGTACAAATATTGAAAAAGAAAAACAAGAGGTTTTGTATATTTATACTCAAATATCGAAGAATATACTGAATAAATTGAAAAACTAGCGGGAAAGGATGAATAGATATACATAACTCAAAAAGACAAATACACATCCTCTACTTGTCGATAGAAAAATAACCAATTATACTTAAGCCCATGCTGAAGTGTGAACATGTAAGTAAACGATATGCGAAAAAAGGGCCCTTAGCGGTTGATTCTCTTACCTTAGAGGTAGGTGAGGGCGAGATCTTTGGCTTCCTCGGTCCAAATGGGGCGGGCAAGTCAACAACAATTAAAATGATCGTTACCATCCTCCATAGTGATGAGGGTTCGATCAGCCTTGATGGAATCACCCCAGTAAGTGATCCCCTTGGGTATAAGCGCCTGTTAGGGTACGTGGCGGATGAGCCACACTTCTATGATAAGATGAGCGCCAATGAACACCTCGCCTTCATCGGAGATTTATACCAAGTACCAGTAGAAGAGCGAAAACAGCGGATTGATAAATTGGCCACAACACTTCGTATTCATGATGCCCTTGATGATGAAATTGGCTCTTTTTCCCACGGTATGAAGCAGAAGTTAGCGATTATCAGCGCCCTCTTACCTAATCCTAAGCTTTTAATCCTCGATGAGCCGATGGTTGGCCTAGATCCCAAGGCAGCCTTTGAAGTGAAGAACCTTTTAAAGCAACTCGCCCAAGAAGGGAAGATCGTCTTCTTCTCCACCCACGTCTTAGAGGTTGCCCAACAGCTCTGCACGAGCTTAGGAATTATCAATGAAGGCAAGCTCATCTTCCAAGGCACGTTTGCTCAACTGCAAAACGAGCAAGAAGAGAGCTTAGAAGAGCTTTTCTTAGAACTTACGGAGAAGCAATGATGCGCTTCAGTGTTGTCCTTCTGCTGTTAAAAACCCACCTCAAAGGGAGTAAACCTATTGCATCCCTTATTCAGCGATTCAGCTTTGGGAAGAGAAAGTCGGTTCGGACGATCAGTGCAATCCTCTTAGCTCTTGCCACTCTCTTTTCACTTGGGGTGTTTATCCTCCTCCTTGGGGGAAACTACTACTCCTATCAACTCGTGGGAGAAATGGTGGGAATCCCCCACGTAGGGCTCTTACTCGCAGTGGTTCTCGCCACAGGAACCCTTTTATTGTTCAGCGCCCCTGGGGCGATAAACATCCTCCACAGTGCCACTGAGATCGAGCGCCTTCGATCACTGGCGATCCAAGATAGTGAGCTTGCGACTGCCCGCCTGTTAATCTTCTACTTGTTCTTTTTTCCGATATACCTCTTCTTCATGCTTCCGGCGCTCGTCGTTGGTGCCATCACGAGTGGAGTTTCATTCTTCTACGTGATCAGCTCAATTCTACTTCTCATCTTTGGGCCCGTTATCCCCCTTTCGATCGCCGCGCTGTTAGAGATTGCAATCGTTCGCCTCACGAAGGGCCGCCGCTCCCAGCGAACTGGGGATGTCTTCTACTTGATTGTGATGATGGCATTCATCATTGGCCTGATGAGCCAGTTAGGCAAAACTGCCGATAACTTTGGTAACTTTCAGGGCCTTACTCACCAACTCGCCCCTACGATCACCAAGCTTACTCGAATCTTTGCCCCCTTTACCCTGCAAACCCACGGCCTCTACAACCCTCTGTTACTCTTAGTGTGGCTCGCCATCGCCGTCATTCTCGGCTATATCACCGTCGTTGTCGCAGGAATAACCTTTGCCTCTTCGTGTTCCCTTCTCGCCTCTAGTGGCTACCCAGGCCGAAGGCGGAAGCGCAACCACAGTGGGGGAGGCACTCCGCTGCGCGCCCTTATGAAACGAGAGTGGGCGATCATCTCGGAAACCAGTGGCTTCCTCTTTGAAGTAGGTGGGGAGTTGTTAATTCCATTGATTCTCATCATCACCTACACAGCAATGGGAATCATGGGTGATATCTCTAGCGCTACAAAAGCGTTAGCGGCCTTCCCATTCTTTGAATCGGTCGTTGTTCTTGTTCTTCTTATGTTTTCGAATATGAGCCTGCTTTCGGCGACCAGCGTTTCTCGCCAAGGCAAGCTCGCCACCCTCGACCGCCTCTATCCACTTCCACCGTCAACCTTTGTTCAGGCGAAACTCTATCTCCATCTCTTCCTTGTTGGAACAGCCCACACACTCTATTTAATTGTAGCAACGCTGCTCTTTAAACTCACCCTATCTTCTTTGGTGATCTACCTCGTCCTCTCCTTCATTGTGATTACCTCTACGAGCTACTTCCACCTGGCGATCGACTACCACAATCCCCTCCTTGAATGGACGACGACTCAGCAGGCGATGAAGCGTAACCCCAATGGGTTTTTGGGGATTCTTGTTTCGTTTCTGTCTATTGTATGGGTAGGGCTCTTCTTAGTACTGATTCCGTACGTCTTGAAACTAAATCAGTCACTGACGCACATTATCACCCTCATCAGCGCAGTTGGAACAGCCAAGGTTGCCCAACGACTCGCCTACCGGAGTGCCGAGCGCTTCCTTACTGAGCAGTAAGGAACGCCTTTGCCCGGGCGCACGCACTTGGGAGGGTGGGGTGAAGCTCAAAGGGATGATCACTCGCCTCGGCTCCCCAAATTAAAAGAAGACCTAAGTCAGCTGCTTCAAGCATTGGGATATCTGTCGGTCCATCCCCGATTGCTACGATCGTAGAATAGCGCGTCCTCAGCTCATTGAGGTTTGTTCGTTTTCCTTCAGCGGAGCCGATATTCACCGCTAAGCTCGCCTTATTTCGCTTCCAATGAATACGTTTCGCTTTAATGAGGAAAAAATCATCCCTCAGGCCAAGTTCATCTAAAAAGAACTCCGCCATATTTTCCGTACCCAGACTGAGGATTGCTAAATCAGCGATTTCGGTTAACGCCTTGATCGCTTCAATATCTTCTTTGGTTAACAGGCGGGCGAGGTTACGAGCCGTTTCTTCAACAAGGGCGGGATTGATATCTCGAATCATCTTCTCGTAGCGCTTGTAAAACTGAGGATTATTAAACGCCCCTTTTTGGTCAGCTTTCACGAATGCCTTCGCCCTCAGGCGAAAGAGAGGACCTTTGCTCTGGGCGTGGGCGAGAACGAGGGCTTGTTCGCTATCATACGGATTAAACGGATAGAGCGTTCCGTCAAAGTCAAAGATGATCAAATTGGTCATGGCTGACCATAGCAAGAGCAAGAAAAAAGGGGAAGGGCTTATTGCCTTCCCCAACTTGTTTCACGTACTGACCTTACTTCCCGTAGAGTTGGTTAAAGTACTCCATGTCAGTGGAGAGAACCTTGTCCAAGGAAGGAATCGTCTTACGGTACGACTCAAGGGTCCGCCAGAGGTCGAAGAACTCCGGATCCGCTTCGTATGCGCGATTATAAATTGTGGCAGCTTCAGCGTCAGCAACACCCTTAATCGTCTCACTTTCAGCGTACGCAGTGGAGAGAATGACGCGCTGTTCGCTTTCAGTCTTTCCTTGCCACTGGGCGAGTTGTCCTCGCCCGTATGAGCGGTACGCTTCGGCGATCTGGTTACGCTCTTTAATCATTCGCTGGTAGACACTCTCGGTGAGGTCATCACTGTAGCGAATCTGGCGAATGATGATGTCGATGAGTTCAATACCAAAGGCCTCTGTAAATTGCATCGCCTGGAGGTTCATTCGAGCACTGAGGCCTTCACGACCGATTCGGATCGCCTCCTGCTTCGTTTGGGTTGCAGTAAGGTTCCGTAGTTGTTCAGCATCTTCAGCGCTATCGAGGCTTTGGACGTCCTCTTCCACGGTGATATCGTTAATTTGGTTACTCGATCGCACCGCTTCATTTAAGTAGTTCTCACTGATAATCGTTCGAACTGAAGAGTCTAAGACATCGTTTAACCGAAGAAGACCGTTATCGATCGAGTTTACCGTCTCATAGTACTTCGCTGGGTCACTAATGCGCCAGCGAGCGGTCGTATCAACCCAAATAAACTGGTTTTCTTTCGTCGGAATTCGCTGTGCAGCGCCATCCCATGAAAGGACTTTCTTCGGATAGTAAACGACGTTATCGATGAGGGGCATCTTCAACTTTAAGCCACTGGTTTGTTCAATATTAATGATCTTTCCAAAGCGGGTAACTACCGATTGGTTCCCTTCAACTAGGATGTAGAACGGTCCGAGGATGATTAAGATCACGAGGACTACGATGATAATGACGGCGGTGGTCAGAAGTTTCTTATTTGCTGCATTCATCATTTCTGGCCTCCTTGGATCATTTGAAGCGGTAGGTAGTTGGAGAGGTTTTTATCAACCAAGGTAACACTTCCGCTATTGTCTTGGAGGATCGCCTCCAACGTTTCAATGTACAGCCGGGTCCGAGTAATTGACTTTGAATTCTCATAGACTTCGCGAACACTATTAAAGCGTTCGACATCACCACGGGCTTGGTTCACCCGTTCAGCGGCGTATCCATTAGCAATTTGAATGAGTCGGCTCGCCTCACCACGGGCGGAGGGGATAATCTCGTTGTAGTTTTGTTTTCCTTCGTTAATGAGGCGGTTCATGTCTTGAATCGCTTTGTTCACATCCTCAAAGGCGTCTTGTACACTTCCAACTGGTGGGACGATATTTTGTAGCTTCACCGTAACGATGCGAACACCAAGACCGTATTGGTCAAAGATCTTCTGCATCATCTTTTGTGTTTCTACTTCAATGTGGGTCCGTTGGCTCGTCATGACTGAGAGAATCGGAAGGTCGCCAACGAGTTGGTTCATGATGCTCTGGCTAATATCCCTCAGTGTCATCTCCCGTGATTCAACCTTAAACATCCAATCATAGGGGTTTTCAATCTTGTACTGAACGATCCACTGGACATCGATAATGTTTAAATCACCGGTGAGCATCAACGATTCGTTGGAGTAGCTGTTTTGCCCGTAGAGGGAAGGGCCCTGTGTTCGATAACCGAACGTCATCGTTTGCACGACTTGGGTCGGTACGTTGTAATTCATTTCGATTCCAAGTGGAATCTTTGTCTGCAGGCCCGGGCCAACGGTCCGGTGGTACCGACCAAAGCGCAAGACAACTGCTTGTTCGGTTTGGTCAACGACAAAGAAACTACTTAAAACCAAGAGAATCGCCACCACTACGATTACAATCCAAATTACCAGCTTCGGGCTGATATTAAATCGAATTGGGTGGACGGGTCGTTGGTTACTATTATCCATGCTCGCTCCTTCGTGCAACGCACATCCTCAATGTACTTGCCCAAAGAAGCATAGTCAAGGCACACCAAAGAATAGAAGAACGGGTGAGTAGGATAATGGATAATCTTAAGATTGGAGGAAAAGGATTCCATTGAGCGAAAACAGAATTACTCATACTAGGTTCGGTCTTCCAAATCTCAAGCTCACCTTATCAACGGAAACCGAAGAGAGGATGTAGAACGATGGTTTAACTCCCTTTATCGTCAACGGGTTCTCCTATGCCTACCCATCTATTGAGTATCCCACTTCTATTTCTTCAGAGTTCACTGCACTCAAACACCGTTCGTTTGAATACCCCACTCTTCTGTTGAATATTTTCTCTCGATGAGCAAACCATTGAAAAGAAAATAGCGGCGGTTTATGATGACGGTCATGAAAAAAAGACTCATTACCAGTGCTCTACCCTATGTGAATAACATCCCTCACTTAGGGAACCTCATTCAAGTCCTCAGTGCGGATGTCTTCGCGCGCTTTTGTCGCTCCAAAGGGTATGAAACGCTCTACGTGTGTGGGACCGATGAGTATGGGACCGCCACTGAAACGCGGGCCCTTCAAGAGGGCGTGACGCCCCGCGAGCTCTGTGACCGATATTTTGTTATTCACCGTGATATCTACCAGTGGTTTGAGATCAGTTTTGACCACTTTGGTCGAACCTCCACCCCCGCTCAAACCGAAATCGTTCAAGCAATCTTTAAGCAAGTTGATGAGGCGGGATATATCTCTGAGCATGAAATTGAGCAACTTTACTGCCCGACGTGTGATCGCTTCTTAGCAGACCGCTTCGTTGAAGGGAATTGTCCAGTGTGTGGGTATGAGAAAGCCCGGGGGGACCAGTGCGATAACTGTCAAAGTTTGCTCGAGCCGACTGAGCTCATCGATCCGCACTGTGGGGTGTGTGGGACTAAGCCCGAGCTCCGAAAGACTAAGCACCTCTACCTCGATTTACCGAAAGCGCTTCCGCTCTTAGAAGCGTGGATGGAGAAGGCGAGTAAGGATGGGTTTTGGGCGAACAACGCCATTCAAGTTACCCGCTCGTGGATTCGCGACGGCTTAAAAGAGCGGGCGATCACCCGTGACTTGAAGTGGGGAATCCCTGTTCCTAAAGAAGGGTACGAACATAAAGTCTTCTACGTCTGGTTTGACGCTCCAATTGGGTATATCTCGATCAGCAGTGAAGCAACAGAGGATTGGAAGTCGTGGTGGCATGACCCAGCAAACGTTGAGCTCTTCCAATTCATCGGTAAGGACAATATTCCCTTCCACACCGTTATCTTCCCTTCGACCCTCCTTGCAACCGGCGATGAGTGGACGATGCTTCACCACATGTCCAGTAGTGAGTACCTCAACTACGAGGGAGGTAAGTTCTCGAAGAGCCTTGGGGTAGGGATCTTTGGCAATGATGTGCAAGATACGAAGATTCCCGCCGATGTGTGGCGCTTCTACATCTTCTACAACCGCCCGGAAACGAGTGACTTCACCTTTACCTGGAGTGACTTCCAAGAGAAGGTTAACGGACAGTTAATCGGAAACCTCTCCAACCTCATCAATCGAACCCTGACGTTCGTCAATCGCTTCTACAAGGATGATCCCTCCCTCTTTGAAGCGACAATCGATGAGAAGCTCTATACCGAAGTACAAGAAATTGAGCAGAAGATTGACCGAGTCCTTGAGAAGAGTGAACTGCGCGAAGGCCTCAGGCAAATCCTCGCTCTCTCTTCAGTCGGTAATAAAGCGTTCCAAGATGGTGAGCCGTGGAAGGTCAGAAATGAAGATCCTGATAAAGCAAAGAGCTTATTAAAAACCCTCCTCTATATGATTCGAGATATTGGAATCCTTATCGAGCCGTACATGCCACAGACGAGTCGCCAAATTCTCTCCTTTGTCGGTAGTGAAGGTGCCACCTGGGGTGATTTAGGAAAAACCGACTCACCACTGGTCCTCAATGAGCCAGTTCTCCTCTTTGAGAAGTTGGAGGATAGTCAGATTGAAGAGCTTCGTACGCGCTTCAGCGGCTCCCAAGCAGAACGAAACCAAGAACAAAAAGAAGCAAAGGAAGAGAAAATGATTGAAGAAATCGAGCAGAGTCCGAGCCAGGTCTTTGCAGAGAAAGTGATTCTAAAAGTCGCCCACATTACCGATGTTGAAAAACACCCTAATGGGGACCGCCTCTATATTTTGACCCTTGATGTCAATGAAGAACAAGATCGAACGATTGTCAGCTCAATCGTTCCGTATTATACGGAAGAGGAGTTGCTTAACCGCAAGATCGTCCTCGTGAGCAATATGAAGCCCTCTAATTTTAGGGGAGTGAAGAGCAAGGGAATGCTCATCGCAGCGAATGATCCCACCGCTGAAGAACATACGACGTGTGAAGTAATCTTCGCCGATGAGTTTGAGACGGGAACGGTTTTAGAAGTCGAAGGGTATGAAGCCGCCGAAGAATCAATTCCCTACGTAAAGCCCGATCTCTTCTTCTCTCTTGAACTCTATACTGAAGATGGAACGGTGAAGATTGATGGCCGGCCAATCGGAAAGGACGGTACGTACCTCAAGGCGTTAAAGTACGTCAATGGACCGGTGAACTAGGAGCGCAATGAAGATTACTCCGATTCCCCTCCCAGCACTCAAGAGTGAAGGTTCCCCCCTTCAATCGCTGTATTGGGCTCAGAGTAAAGCATTCCTTGGCTGGAAGGCGTATGCGTTTGAAATTGATGAGGAGCAGCACCTGCTGCTCCTTGTTCGTCGAATCGCTCCGCTTTTCACCTTCGCCTACGTCCCCTTTGGCCCACCAAAGCCGGTTAATCTGAAGATTCTTTCAAACGAATTACAGAAATTCATCACCGAACCAATCTTTGCCATCCGCTACGATCTTCCGTTTGATGTTGAAGGACATACCGTTGAAGGGCTTCGTCGTCTCTCGTACTCCATCCAACCTCAGCGCAGTGTACGCATTGATTTAGAAGAGCCCCTTGCCTACCGTAAGCGCGCCCGGCGAGCGTTATCGCGGGGAAGTGATCTATACACAGTTTCTCGCTACACTGGAGAAAGCCATCTTTTTGATCAATGGTATGAGACGTACTGTCAAACCGCTACACGTGATCACTTCCACCCTCGAAGTAAGGCGTACTTTGCTCACCTCCTTTCAATTACAGCCGATCCTACGACGAAGCCAATCCTCCTTCTCGCCTTTGAGGGGGAGGAGGTTGTTGGAGGGATACTAATAATTCACAACGCTCAAGAGATGATCTACCTCGCCGGCTCATCGATTCGTAGTGATGTTGGCTATGTACTCCAAGACGCCGCGCTCCACCTTGGCAAGGTGGAGTTCTGTAAGGTATATGACCTGTTTGGGATTTCCAATGATAGTGAGTACCTCGCTTCATTGGATTTGTTTAAACAATCGTTTGGTGGGCGAGTTGTGACTCGCGTACCCTCGTTAGACTACCCAATCCGGCATTTGAGGTATTTCCTCTTCCGCTTCGTTGAACGCCTTAGGTATCGCCACTCTCGCTCTCTTGGGCAAGGATGAGGAAGTTTACCAACGTCCTGAATTGATTACCGCGATCAAACTCGTTATCAAAGAGCTCAAAGGAAGCACTTCCGGGAGAAAGCAAGACGACTTGTTGTAACTGAGGAAGTTCTTTCTCTTTTTCAAGCGCCTGTCCTAAACTTGTCTGAAGGGCATCGCCCATTGAATCAAATGGCCCAAAGTACGCAATATGCTCCTTCTTAAGAAGCGGGATGAGCTTATCGGTGGTAAAACTTCCCCCTAAGAGCGAGATACTTGAGGCGTGGCGGAGCTCCTCGATCATGGACATTGGATCGAGGCGTTTATCCGTTCCTCCAGTGATGAGGTGGACAGCGAGAAGCTTGAAGTTGGTGTAGGTGAAGTGGACCGCCTCAGGGATTGTCGCCGCACTATCGTTGATAAAAAGGATGTTGCGGACACTTCCAAGTGCTTCAATGCGGTGAGGAACTCCTTTGAACGTGGAGAGAGCGGTGAGAATTTGGCGATACTTAAAGCCAAGGGCGAGGAGTAGGGCGTAGGCGCTGTGAAGCTGGCCTTGCTCGGCGAGTTCTTTAGGAACGGATGCATCGATAGAGCGAATCGACTTACGGTCTAGCCGTGTTTGTTTCTGAACTCGGTTGTAAATGATTTGGGGTATAACTGCTTTTTTAACAAACGGGCCAAAGAGGAGAAGCTTATCTTCCATGTACCGCTCGACAGATTCATAGGTGTTGAGGTGATCAGGATAGAAGTTTGTTAACAGACACACTTCCAAGTCGGGCATTGAGCCGGCAAGGGCGGTAATCGTGTCGCGAATCTGCCAAGAGGAGAATTCACACACTAAGTACGTTGGAAGATTTCGACCTTGTTTTCTTCGTTCCTCAAACTCCCGCAGGACGGTAAAGCCACTGATGCCCATATTACCACACTGCATCGCTTCGACGCCTAATTCACTTAAGGCGTGAGCGACCGCGGCACTGGTGGTAGTTTTTCCTTTCGTGCCGGTGATGGCAATGATTTTTATTTCAGTGACCCACGGGGAGGAGAAGAGCCAGGAGAAGTCGTTGATCACAACGCGGGCGTCTTTTAACAGTGGGTGCGAGGGGGGAATTGCGGGATTTTTTACGACGATATCCGCCCACAAAAAGTCTTCTCTTCGGTGGTTGCCAGAAATATACGTCGCCCCTAGGTTGACGAGAGTGGCGACTTGCGTCTTTACATCGGCCTCGGGACGAAGGTCAGTAATGCGAACCTCGTGACCATGATCTATAAAGTAGGACGCCGCTGCATAGCCCCCGCCATGCAGACCTAAGCCAAAGATGAGTACCTTCATCTACCCTCCTGAGGTAAGTGTAGGAAGAAGAGCTCAAGTGTGCAAGCAAAATGCGCTAAATTGCCCTAAATAGAGTAGAGACCTCCAATCCGTAGAAAACTGCATATGAAGCAGGTATACTCAGTGATGTATACCCCCACTGAGGAAGGAAGAGTGAAGCCGTATGATTATGGACGCCCAGCTTGTGCTCAGCACATACGAAGAGCAGAATTTTACGATCGAAGAAGTATCAAAGCGAGTAAGTAGCTACTTAGATCGGGTACCAACTCGGCGCCTCATGCTGTAAAATACCCTCTCTTCAAAGTGGACCGATGTGATCATCGAGGTTGCGAGGCGGTTTAACACTGAAGTTCACCTCTGGTACCCCGTCCTTGCCGATCGTCTTGATGGGCAAGACCCTGATGAAGGCTCCCGTGTTCGTTCCGTTGGAGGATACCTTGGCTATGGACACCACGGGCTGTGGGAGGGATTTGAAGAAAGTGGAGAATCATTTTTATTTCACTGCCCTCAAGATTCTGAGGTGATCGAACACTCAATTACGGAAGTTCGCTCCCTCTTGGATATCCACGGGTTTAGTGGGGTCTTCCTCGATCGAATCCGCTACCCATCGCCCGCCAATGGGATTGAAATGCTCCTTTCCTGCTTCTGTGATCGGTGTGGTGCTGTTAATCACTCATCCACCCAAGATGCCCTTCGCTTCTGGGGAGAGCTTTGCCAATCTGGTGAGTTTTTGAGTTGGGATGACTTGATCATCAAAAGCGGGTTAGAAGAACTCTTTGATAGTCGAACAAAGCACATCACAGATCTTGTTACGAGCATTGGTGACGGAATCGATCGTTCTAAATATTTGATTGGCCTTGATCTCTTCTCGCCCGCTCTCGCCTCTTTAGTGGGCCAAGACTACTGTAGACTAGCGGAAATTTGTGATTGGATTAAAGCGATGACGTACACCAAGGCCGTTGGACCAGCCGGTCTTCCCTTGGAAGTGAGCTCTCTTATCAGTGCACTGCAAACCCTTAATCCTCAAGTCACCGCTGATCAAGCGAGTCGGTGGGTTGAGGCGCTCCTTGGTTTTGATGAGAACTCAATCCCTTCATTTGGGAGAAAGGTGCTCCAGCAGGAGATTCAGCGTGCCAAAACTGCAGTAGCTAATCACAGTGAGTTGGTGGTGGGAGTTGAACTAGTCGACCATCCACAATTCCCAACGACGGTTAGCCCCCAAGAGGCAAAAGAACTCATCGATGGTGTACGTGATTCAAAGCAGAGCCTTATTGCGTGTTGGAATTTATTATACATCCCTGAGGAGACGCAGCGCATCTTAGCACTGAACGTTTAAGTTCGTAGAAGTTCTATGAGCGCATCCTTATCAATCGCCCTACTAAAGAGGAAGCCTTGGTAGAAGGGGACTTGGAGGTTTTGAATGAATTGAAGCTGCTCAACTGTTTCAATGCCTTCAGCCATGATCGGGATGTTCAACTCCTTTGTCATTCCAACCATCGCCCTAAAGATCGCCCCTTCATCATCATCGGGGTAATCCTTTATAAATGAGCGGTCAATTTTAATGATATCAACATTCAGTTCATGAAGATACTTAAGCGAAGAGAAGCCGGTTCCAAAGTCATCAATTGCTACTTCGAAGTCATTGGCGTGGAGCTCATCCAAGACCCTATTCGCCTGGTTTAAATCATGAAGGAGTGTTCGCTCCGTTAACTCGATGATGAGGTGACGGTGTTCTATGTCGTGGCGGTCGAGGGTTTCTACAAGGTGGGAGACGAGCTCTTTATCCTGTAGTTCAGTGGGGCAGAGGTTGATGGAAAAAGAGATTGGGTGAAGACCAAGGTTCTTAATCTCAGCCATCACCGATCCGACTTCTTCAATGACGTACCGCCCAAGCTCCCGTTCGAGGTGTTGTTCTTCGACGATGGGAATGAACTCACTGGGAGAGAGGGGGCCTAAGAAAGGGTGGGTCCAACGGGCAAGCGCTTCAACTCCAACGATCCGATTGGTGGCTGCTGAAACAACTGGCTGGTAGTGAATGTTGATAGTCCGAGCTTTGAGAGCCTCCTTAAACGCATCAACGATCGAGTAGTAGCGGTTGAGCTGCTGGTTAACCACCGCCCCGTATTGAAGGTAACCGTGCTCGCGGGAGTGATTTAATCCGGCAAGGGCGATTCGGCTCTGCCGGAGCAGTTCTTCGATTGAAGAGCTCGGGGTGTAAATGTCTGAAACGCCCATATTCACAACCACCGGTTGGCTCTGCTCGGTGTGGGTGAAGACTGGTGCAACAAGGTTGTTGTGAATGGAGTTTAGTAACTCACCGGATGTATGTTCATCACAGGCGAGGGCAAGAAGGAACGTATCAGGGGAGTATTGGATGATAATCGAACCAGGGCTCAGTACTTCAACGATTCGCTTCAGTAACAGGGTACCAAGGCGGTAGTGTTCGCTGAGGGAGTATTGGGATTCAAGGA
>Ga0172382_10009300_pt1 | contig 13438 bp, 11 predicted proteins | sample Leawel138RmetaG_FD_122245 | JGI IMG/M metagenome (GOLD analysis project Ga0172382, IMG submission 122245) | Leachate microbial communities from a municipal landfill in Southern Ontario, Canada - Leachate well 138R metaG | ecosystem: Engineered > Solid waste > Landfill > Unclassified | place...
AGGTATAGGACTTGCAACGTTTTCCAAAGAGGTGGTTGTGAAGAATAAAATATTATTATTTACTCTTTCGTTAGTGTTGTTAGCAGGTCTGATCCCCGCATATGCGGGCAATGAGAGCGGCTCCCTGCCATCCACGCAAGCTCAACTTGAACCTTTCGACATTGAATTTGGGTTGACAGATGAAAACGAAATTTGGCTAAAGTCTGGCAGCCAACTTTACTATAGCCAGAATGCCGGGGAGGAATGGAGCGACATCAGCCCAGAAACAAATCTCACAGAGCCTCATCTCATCGTTTCTTTTCCTGATTCAAGGCGCGGTTATGCGCTGTATCTGGCACAAACAGAAACAAGCCTTAATCTGGAACTTTACAAGACCAGTTCGAAAGGTGTAAGCTGGATTAAAGTTGCAGGAAATCTGGAAGAAGAGTTAAACAAGCAATTTAGTCGACCATTCGCAAAGATCGAGATGCAGTGGCTGGACGAAAACAGGGCATTTGTGCTGGTGAAAGAGTCCACCAGCAGCAATTTCAGTATGGGTACCTTATTTGTCAGCGAGGATGGTGGCAATCACTGGCGGCCATTGGAGGTTCCGGTGGCTGAGGCATTCGTCTTTCTAAATCGGGATCTTGGCTTTATGCTCAACCCCGCTGATACCACGACGTTATATCGCAGTCTGGACGGTGGCAGGAGCTGGGAGCTTTTCACGCTCGAAATGGCCAACGCTCAGGCCTACAACTTGATCCAAATTGGGTTGCCCATCCAACTCAAAGGGAAACAAACTTACCTGCCGGCCAAAACTATTGGAGAAGACCTTGGGGCAATCGATGTACTGGTAAAAATCGATCCATCCTCTACAACAAAATCCCCCTTGGAACAAGGGATCCCGGAGTTGTTGCCTATCAGCGTCACATTGGGGGACAAACAGGTCTCATCCACAGACCTTAGCCAGATCAGTGAAATCCAAGCTCAAGATACACGTAATCTGTGGGTTGGCTTGATGGGTGGGGAGTGTAACACTCTCCCAACGAATGACGATGAGATCGCGACTATCTGTGAGCGCACCTGGCAAATGGTGAGAAGTGTTAACGGGGGTCTGGATTGGGAGCTTGTGGGCCTGCCGAATGGTCGAAACATCGCCAGCGATAGTTTTATTAGCAGCAAGGATGACCTGCAGGAAAAAGGATCGGATATGATATTTTATTCCGGCGAGTGGGTGCGAAACTTTAATGGACACGCTTTTGATAAGTGTGAAATACCAACTCTCAACCAGTTACAGACCTGGTTTTCCAAAAGCCCATACAAAGCGGTTAACCTGTATATCGGAGGGATTTCGAGATTCTGTAGCAATAAACCGCTCTCAGCTGCGTACTTGCAAGCAATGTCCCAACAGGGATGGCGCTTTATCCCAACCTGGGTCGGTCACCAGGCTCCATGTGCTAAGTATAAATACCCATTCCCTTACGATGTCGCAGAGGCTTACCAGTACGGTGTCAATAACGCAAATCAGGCTAAGGCGAGATTGTTGGAATACGGCTTGAGCAGCGCGGATGGATCGGGAAGTATTGTCTATCTTGACCTAGAACACTTCAGTTACTCCAGCGCTTGCTCAAAGGCTGCGAGAGCTTATGTAAACGGATGGACTACCCGGCTAGCCCAGTTGGGAATCCGCTCTGGTCTTTACGCGACAACCAGTAACATTACCGATAACCGGTTTTTCGCCCTGGAAGGCCCCGAGCCAGACGCGATTTGGCCTGCGGAATGGTACCGCACGCCAGGGTTTCGGGAATATGAGACTGTTTGGAATCTCCGATATTTGAAAGATGTCTATTGGGTCTACCACCAACGAGTTTTGCAATACTCTGGCGGTCACTCTGAGACCTGGGGAGGGGTTACGATGGACATCGATTGCAATGTAGCAGATGGACCAACTGCTGTGCCGTATGGATCAAATATTCTCCAACCGCATCGACGCTGGTTCCCAATGATTGGGAAATGAGGCTCTTCTCATCCAAGCTTAATACCCGCCCTGTAAGGGGCGGTTTAGTTTATAATTTCTTTGCGAGGCAGCCGGCCGACGGAGTTACTAAGGAGCACATTCGAGGAATGGGTAAAATTAAAGCTTTTTTCAGCCAGTTAGATTTTAGCTGGCGGTCGCTGGGAGATTATGGCCTGATCATTGTAGGTGGGTTCGTCCAGGCATTAGCTTTGCGTACGTTTCTGGTTCCAGCCCAATTGGTTAGTGGCGGCGTCAGCGGTGTCGCTCAGTTGCTTCATTATCTGATGGATTGGCCAATCGGTTTGGTCACTCTTTTGGCTAATATTCCTCTTTTCATCATTGGGTGGCGCTACTTAGGTGGGCCTCGTTTTGCGATACGTACCATCCTTACAGTTGTTTCATACACGGTCTTTACCGATATTTTGATTGAAGTGACCGGCACCGCGCCAATCACAGATGACATCTTGCTCAATACGCTCTATGGCGGAATCGTCTTAGGTTTGGGCTTAGGTCTGGTATATCTTGGTCGCGGCACCAGTGGGGGGACAGATATCCTTGGGCGTATTCTTAACAAGCGGTTAGGAATGTCTATTTCATTGGCTTATATGGTTACCGATTCGTTCGCTGTGATATTAGCCGGCTTTTTCTTTGGTTGGGAAAAAACCATGTATGGCTTGATCATGATTTACCTCAGTGGCATCGCGGCCGATTTTGTTACTCAAGGACGAAATTTGATCCGTGAGGCGATGATCATCACAGATGAAACTGAGAAAGTGGTCGCCGCTATCAGTGAGCAACTGGGGCGAGGTACCACCATAATTGAGGCAAAAGGTGGCTATACAAAAAAAGACCGCCCGATTATCTATTGCGTTGTAACTGCTGCAGAGGTGATCAGGCTAAAAACTATCGTGCATGAGGCAGACCCTGATGCCTTCATGTCAGTGGGTCATTCCAATGAGGCTTTAGGTGAAGGTTTCAGTCCGCTCAGCGAGCAAATGTAGCTTTATTTCTGAGATTACGAGGTGAAAGGGTGCCATACATGATTGCGATGTTAGCAGACATCACTACCCTCAAGGTAGATGCGATTGTGAATGCTGCCAACCGGTCATTACTTGGCGGCGGGGGTGTGGATGGGGCGATCCACCAGGCTGCGGGACCGCAATTGCTGGCAGAGTGCCGAAAACTGAACGGCTGTGAGACCGGTGAGGCTAAGATCACGCCTGGATTCAGCCTGCCGGCACGTTTCGTGATTCACACAGTCGGGCCGGTCTGGGCCGGCGGAGGGCAGGGAGAAGCTGAGCTGCTGGCAAATTGCTATCGCAACAGTCTGTTCCTGGCGGAAGAGCACGGGCTAAAATCGATTGCTTTCCCTTCGATCAGTACCGGAGTTTATGGCTATCCGGCCGAACAGGCAGCCAGAGTCGCCGTCAATACCGTCAGAGAGGTGAGACCTGACCTGAAGACTCTCGAGAAAATCATCTTCTGTTGTTTTTCACAAGGAGTGCTTGGACTTTACCAGGCTCTTTTATAAGCAATAAAATATAAGCCAGTCGTTCTATTGTGAATCTATGGGGTGACCCAGTTTGAGGGTCATTTTCTCGAGCAAAGCGTCATCTGGTGATTGCCCTTTGTAGGTTTCCAGGAATACCGAGAGCATCATATTGCAGTCAGCCGCTTCGTGGGCGATATTTTCTTTGCGCAGGCGGTCATTATTACGAATCCAACCAGGTTTGCGGGAGACGATTTCATCCGCCTGTAACCCCAGATTAGCAAAATTTTGAAGCAACTCCTGTTCTTCACAGCTCAGTTCAGCCGTTTGAATAGCGAGGTAAGCCTCGGCAAGCTCACCGACTTCAGAAAGGTAGAAGAGAAGAGCGCTCTTAGGGTCTGGCCAGCTCAACCCACGTTGACGATAGTATTCACGGATTATTTCTGTTTTCATTATTCAACCTATCAAGGCAAAGAATCAAGTATAAAAGTATTATAGCATCCAGCAGTGAGCAATCTCTTCAGGTTGCCTTAGGTTCTCTCACGCTGAAACTAACTGCCTCAAGAGAGTTTGGCACGATGTCAAAAAGTTGAGAAGGCTTGATTATCTTTTGCAGTTTTGCGCATCAATAGCCAATTTTGATCTGCCCCTCTATGATAAGATTGACGAACAGCATTATCGTCCAACGAGGTGTACATGACAGAAGTTCCAATCCAATGGCTGGTCAACGACCACGCCCTGCAAAACCCAGAATCCCAACTGGCAACTGAGCTTTTCCCCCAGGGTCTGCCTCGTAAAGTGCGCCAACTGCACAGCTCCATTCCCGGCTATCGAATGAGCCCTCTTAAGAGTCTACCCGGCCTTGCGAGGCGCATAGGTCTGGGAGGCATTTGGGTCAAAGACGAATCTGCCCGCCTCACGCTCAACTCCTTCAAGGTATTGGGGGGAGCTTATGCGATTTACCGTAAGTTGCTGGAACGCGGAGGGTATGAAGACGACGAATACTCTCTGAAAGATTTACTGCAATTGGACGGCGAACACCGTGAAAAATTAGGGCACCCCATTTTTGCCACCGCCACAGACGGCAATCATGGCACCGGAGTTGCCTGGGCAGCCAACAAGATGGGTTTCCCATCGGTCATTTATGTTCACTCGCTCACAACCAAAGACCGCATTCGCGGTATCGAGCGACAAGGCGGTAAGGTTGTGGTTGTGGAAGGCAACTATGATGATGCCGTGCGCCAGGTTACTATCGACGCCAAAAAGAATGGCTGGGAAGTGATTTCTGACACCTCATGGGAAGGCTACGAAGCAGTCCCAAAGTGGATCATGCAGGGTTATGCCACCATGTTTGTGGAAGCGCAGGAACAGTTCTCAGGGCAGGGGCTGAGCCGTCCGACCCACCTGTTCGTACAGGCGGGAGTAGGCTCTTTGGCTGCTGCGGCGATTGGATTCTATTCTGTTTTGTTTGAAGACAACGTGCCCCTTTCGATGGTGGTGGAGCCGACCAAAGCCGCTTGCCTGTATGAATCAATGCGCGTAGGCGATGGCAGACCCCACAGTGTCAATGGTGAACTGGATACGATTATGGCGGGCCTGGCTTGCGGTGATCCTAACCCTATGGCCTGGGAAACGCTCTATAATTGCGCAGATTTCTTTGCCAAATGCCCGGATTACGTGGCGGCCAAGGGCATGCGGGTCTACTCCACCCCGCTTACTGATGATCCTTTCATTGTTTCAGGGGAATCTGGCGCGGTCACGCTGGGCGCGCTGATGTATACGATGGAATATGAAGGCGCGCGCGAATTGCGTAACGTCATGGGTCTCAACGAAGAGTCGCAAGTGTTGCTGATCAATACGGAAGGTAACACTTCACCAGATGAATTTCGCAGTGTGGTCTGGGAAGGCGGCATGCCTGTGCCCGAGGAATATAAAATCCACAGCCGGGAAGACGAATAGCAGCAGGGCAGTATCCCGTCTTTGGCGGGTTAATCCTCCGTGTTTCTGGAGCCAAAAGCGGTAATCCAAGATTATCTGGCTCAATTACCCGGAAGAAAATTGGGTATGGTGAACCGGCTGCATCCTTGGACTGAGTGATTACAGGCCAGCTCAACCTCCCCAAATTTTGGTATTATTAGCGCTGATGGAAATTAGACAAGCACCTCAAGTTCAACGCCAAGCTCCCGATTGGATCCGCCATAGTCTGCATACCGGCACAACTGATCACGTTTCGAACCCCCGTCCACGGTTGGGAGAGAGGGTCTCTATTCGATTGGAGGTGCCGCTTCGAGGGCAACCTGATCAGGTCGTTTTGCGCAGCATCCCCAACGGTGAACAGCAATTGCAAGCCATGCGGCTGGTGGAAACTCGAAACCAAATGAACATTTGGGAAGCCGAATTGCTGATAAACGAGCCAAAGGTAACTTACCGCTTTGCGATTCAGGCAGAAGGGAAAATCTGGTGGCTCAATGCAGCCGGAGTGAGCGAATTCATACCGGTGGTGCCCTATGATTTCAAGATTCTGGCGAATAACCCCGAAATTTCTTGGCTGAACCGTTCGGTTTTCTATCAGATTTTTCCCGATCGGTTTGAGAACGGCGACCCCGACAATGATCCAGACGGGGAAATCGAGGTCTATCCTGGCTTCACCCGCAAAACCTATCCCTGGGGGCAGGCTGTCAAGACAGACCGCACCCATATTCCCTTTTATGGTGGTGACCTGAAGGGAATAGAAGAACGGCTAGACTATCTGCAAGCGCTTGGAGTCAATGCGATTTATCTCAATCCGATTTTCACGGCTTATACCAACCATCGTTATGATGTAGCCGATTTTCGCAATGTTGACCCAACTTTGGGTGGCAACCAGGCTCTGATTTCCCTGCGAAGAGCGCTCTCTTCTGCAAACATGCGCCTGATCCTTGATATTGTCCCCAACCACAGTGGCGCGGGGCACCCATGGTTCCGAGAGGCTTTAAACAACCCCACCAGTCCGCGACGCTCAGCTTTTTACTTCAACGAAGAGCAGAATTATGCTTCCTGGATGGGTTTTGGCAACCTGCCCAAGTTGAATTACAGCGACGCCGCGCTGCGAACCGAGATGTTCGAAAGCGAAACCAGCGTTTTTGCCAGTTGGCTATTGCCTCCATATTGTGTCGATGGTTGGCGAGTTGATGTCGCGAACATGCTTGGACGCTATGATGAACAACAACTGGACGGAGATGTCTTGCCAGCGATCCGCAAGACGGTCGAACGTGCCAACCCTGACAGTTATCTGATAGGAGAGAATTTCTTTGAAGCTTCAGGGCAGCTTCAGGGGGATGCCTGGGATGGGGTAATGAATTACGCCGGCTTCAGCAAACCACTGTTGAGCTGGTTGAAAGGCTTTGAAATCGCCGCGCTGCGCTGCGACCCGCTGCTGGAATCTGAAAAGCCCCTGAGCACAGAAGCTCTGATAACCAGCTGGCAGGAAAACCTGGCAGCCATACCCTGGACAATCGCGACTCAGCAATTCAATTTGCTCGACAGTCATGACACGAAGCGCATCCGAACAGTTTTGGAGGGTGATGAGGCATTGATTCGCATGGCAGTGATGGTCCAGTTCACCTTCCCGGGGGTGCCCTGTATTTATTACGGTGATGAAATTGGATTGGTAGACGAGCCCGGTTTCGAACAGCGCAACTGCTTCCCCTGGGATGAAGAACGGTGGGATACCGATTTGTTAGATTTCTATCGACGCCTGATTGCACTTCGCAAAGAAAGCGATGTGCTGGCGGAGGGTAGTTTCCGGGTGCTCTTCTGGGATGTTGATATGTTTGTCTACCAGCGTTTGCTGGGCGAGAAGCGCATCATGGTAACTGCCAGCCGCGTTGAACAGCCTGAGGGGTTCATTTTGAAGAGCGACTGTGTCAACCCCCACGGTTCGGTGCACCTGGGGAATCTCTTTGGCAAAGGTGAGATTCTTCTCCAACCTGGTGAGGTCAAAATCCCCGCTCTCAATCGCGGTGGAGCAATCTGGCTTTAAACAAATTTTCTACTCATCGATTCGTTTATAATCAGTTCATGTATAGTTTGAAGGAAGAGTCCAAAAAGATCTTTGTTAAGCTGGCGGAGCGGTTTAGCGGTGCGCGTGAATTCCTCAAAAAGGCCTACTACCAGGGGAATAAACTCACCGGAGGCATGCTGGGAATAATTCGTCATACCTTTACCAATTTCTCCTTGATGCGAGGCGCTGAGGCAGCGGCGAGTTTGTCTTATTACGCGCTCTTCTCGATTTCACCTATTTTATTAGCATCAGTCTCGATCGCATCCATCTTCCTGGAACGGGAAGTCGTACAGGCAAAACTGTTGGAAGTGATAAGAGAATATATTCCTGTATCGGTAAACCTGATCAACAACCTGATCACCGGCGTCCTGGAAAAACGTGGCGCATTCACGCTGGTAGCATTCATAGGTTTAGTCTGGTCAGCCAGTAATGTTTTTGACAAAATTATCAAGAACATAAATCGTGCTTTCCCCAAAGGACGCGACCCGGGTTTTATCCAGAGTCGGGCCATGGCGCTGGTCATTATCCTGGTCATAGTGGTTCTATTCTTAGGCTCTTTGGCTATCGATACTATCCAGGGTATTTTTCCTCTCGAGGAAGTACAATTTAATGGAATCTATCTGGTTCAGACAAAATTGTATGAGTGGTTGCGCTGGGTACTTCCACTTGTGATCAAATTGTTGCTCTTTTTTGCTCTGTATAGCTGGATCCCCCGCAACAAGTCAATCCTCTTCAAAGCCCGCCTGATCGGTTCCCTGGTATCAGCGAGTCTATGGGAATTAGCCACCCGCGGGCTTACCTGGATGCTTTCGACCGGGTACACCAACTATGAGCCGGTTTACGGCTCGCTCTCCTCGATCATAGCTCTGATGACCTGGATGTACCTGAGCGGATATATCCTCTTCCTTGGCGCACACCTGACCCACGCGGTCAATTATCATATCCTCGCCCGTAAAGCAGTAGCAGAAGAGGCTAAAAACCCTGATTCAGCTCAGAAGGAGATTGGTGACGTTGCCTGAGCTCTCCATCTGCATCCTCACGCTCAATTCACGTGACTACCTGCGTGAATGTCTTGAGTCGATCCGGCAGTACCCGCCAAAAGGTGGGTACGAAATACTGGTGGCTGATAATGGGTCTGATGACGGCACCCCAGCAATGCTCCATGCTGAATTTCCTGAGGTGAAAGTTATCCTGAACGAGAAAAACCTGGGATATACCAAGCCGAACAACCAGATGCTTCACCTGGCTGAAGGTGAGTTCTTGCTTTTGCTCAACCCTGACACGCAGTTGACGGAAGATTGTTTTAATCCGCAGCTTGATTTCCTGAAAGCTAATCTGGATGTTGGCGTGAGCATTCCCAAAGTTCTCAATGCAGACGGAAGTTTTCAAAAACAATCCAGGAGGGGGGAAGCTACACCTGTGGAGGTTATCGGATATTTCTTCAGGCTCGGGAAATTGTTTCCGAAGAGTAAAGCCTTAAATGGTTACCTGCTTTCCTGGCTGCCTGAAGATGAAATTGCTGAAGTAAAGGCTGTCTCAGGCTCATGTATGTTCATCAGGAGAGAGACCTGGGAAGAAGTGGGGGATTTTGATGAGCAATTTTTTGCTTACCAGGAAGACAGCGATTACTGCAAGCGCGCCCGCGAGAAAGGCTGGAAGGTCATGTACGTGCCCATCAGCCGGATCACCCACCATGGCGGTCAAGGAGGGTCAAAGGCACAACCATGGCGACGTATCTATCAGTGGCATCGCTCCTACTTCCTCTATTATCGCAAGCACTTTGCCAAAGAGCACTTCTTTCTGTTCAACTGGCTATTTTATATCTTAATGTTTGCCAAACTTGGAATAGCTTTGTTGGCAAATCTTTTCAGACCGGCGTAGACCAGACGAAGCTCCAACCAAAAATTAACCCGAGCAGGTTGTAACGAAGTGCCTGCCAGACTTTTACGTTCTGATTATCAGGCTTTACAAATAGTTGCACGCATCCTCTTGATAGATAAAAATCGTCATAATTCAGGATTCTTCTGGTGAGATTGAAAGGACTTACCATGGCAAAACAAGAAGAAAAGAAAGAACAAGTACAGAACGAAAAAGAAAGCGGCGCAGGTTTCTCTGAAACAGAAAAAGCAGCGATGAAAGAGCGCTCCAAAGAGCTAAAGCGTGAAAAATCTTCGAAGAGTAAGACAGACGGCGAGCAGGCTGTGTTGGAAAAGATCAATGAAATGGAAGCGGGTGATAAGAAAATTGCATCCAGCTTGCATAAACTGATCAAGCAGAACTTCCCCCAGTTGGGCTTTAAAACCTGGTATGGCTTCCCGGCTTACACGAAAAATGGTAAGGTCATCACTTTTTTCCAGGCGTCAAAACGTTTTGATGAACGCTATTCGACACTCGGGTTTAGTGGGGACGCAAAGCTGGATGAAGGTGTCTTCTGGCCGACCTCTTACGCGCTGACCGAATGGAATGTCAAAGTCGCTGCCGAGATCAAAAGATTAATCAAAAAAGCAGTTGCTTGAAGTAATTCGGTCGGAAATCTAACCCTTTTCCATGGTCGGGCAGGTCATGCCCCTCTTTTTATTTACCTGCTCAGGCGTAAGATCGCGGCAGCCTCTACTGGGGTAATGTCGCGGTGTTCGCCCCTGGTAAAGCCCTCTGCTTCCAGATGTGCCTGAACCTCTTCTGCTACTTTGTCAGGGTCAAGCCCATAAGCGGTCAGCGTTGTGGGCATTCCCAGGCTCTGGAAAAATGCAGCCAAGGTTTCAATTGTGCGGTCAACGCGCTCCGAATATTTCTGCATTTTCTGGTCCAATACACGGTAGCCATACTGCAGTAATTTCTCTTGCTTTTGCTCCCGCTTATACCAGAGCAACCACGGCAAAATCACAGCCAGCGACTCCGCATGCGCCAATCCGTATAGCGCGGTCAAAGCATGCCCTATGCCATGAGTAGACCAGTCCTGCGGGACTCCGACGCCAATCAGGTGATTGAGCGCGTTAGTGCAGACCCACATGTAGTTTGCACGGGCTTCGTAATCTGGTGAATCGGTCTGTAAGGCGGGCAGAGCGATATCGTGGATTGCCAGCAAAAGCGCTTCTGCCTGGCGATCTTGCACCACCGCGCCAACCGGGTAGGTCATATATTGTTCAAGGATGTGGACATAGGCGTCCACCAGGCCGTTGCGGATTTGCTCTTTGGGCAGCGAATAAGTCACTTTTGGGTCCAGTACAGAGAATTTCGGATAAACTTTTTCGCTGCCAAAGGAAAGTTTCTGACCTTTCGCACGGTTTGAGATGACGCTGTTATGGTTCATCTCGCTGCCTGTGGCGGGCAAGGTCAGCACAACCCCGATTGGCAGGGCTTTTTTAATGGTTGAGCCAAGTCCTTGGGCGAGAATATCCCAGGGGTCTTCACCCTTATACCGAGCTGCAACTGCTATGAATTTAGCCCCGTCGATCACGGAACCTCCCCCCACTGCTAACAGGAAATCGATCTTGTTCTTCTTGACAGATTTGACGGCTTTCATAAGGGTGGCGTAATCGGGGTTGGGCTCGATGCCAGCGAATTCGAACAATACATGCTTACGAAGGGCATCGGCAACCTGCAGGTAAACACTGTTTTTCTTAATCGAACCGCCACCGTAAAGCATGAGTACACGGGCTTTGCGGGGGATCAGTTTTTTGATTTTAGCGATACTGCCTTCGCCAAAAATGATTCTTGTGGGGTTATAGAATTGAAAATTATTCATTGTCACGCTCCTCCAACAACAAGTTATCGGTTTGAGATAATGATATCAAATTATCTAAGAGAATCAGGGGATGCATTTGGTGATTGACATGGGAGTAACAAACCGCACAATTGTTGATTTAATTTGCTCTGCTTTCACCACGCCAAGTGTCCGGTTTTGGGTGGTAGTGGACATAGACATCCTGGAGAGAGTCAATTTCTTTCAACAATCTTCTTTCTACTTCTTCAGCAACTTCATGTCCCTCGTACACGCTGATATCTCCACAAACAAATATGGTCAGATTCATGACCAGATATTGGCCGAAACGATGAGCGCGGATGACCTCGATGCCTTCCAGGCCAGGCACGTCCTGGAGCAAGGAACGAACCTGCTTATCCAGAGACTTACCAGGAACTGTGTCCATCAGGAGGTCGGTTGAGTCGCGTAGGATTTCGATGCCAGACATCAGGAATATGATCGCGACTATTGCGCCAGCCAGGGGGTCGGCCCAGTAATAGCCAAACTGACTTGCTAATGTGCCCGCAACCACCGCGCCAGCAGAAAAAATGTCGTTGCGATGATCCTGTCCAAGGGCAATCACAGTTGGGTTGTCGGTTTGCTCACCCTTGGCGCGGGTGTAAAAGAAGAGCAAGCCTTTCAGCACAATGGTGAACAGGGCAGCGTAAAGGGCGATAGGATTGCTGGGGGTAAAGTCGGTGCTGTTCTGGAGGAATTCAACCAAAGTCTGGATTGAATTCCAGAAGATTGTAAAAGCAGCCGTGATTATGAACGCTGCGATCAGCAGGGCACCAATGCTTTCAAACTGACTGTGACCATAAGGATGTTCGTCATCCGGTGGCTTTCGGGAAGCGCGCATAAGGAAAACGATGACAGCGTTGTAGACCACATCGGAAGTGGAGTTGATCCCATCCGCAAGAAGGGCGGAAGAGTGAGCATATATCCCGACTATTGTCTTGAGAAGAGCAAGAATGATATTAGCGGCCAGAGACAAGCTGATCGCACGACCACTCAGCTTTGCGCGTTGGTTTTCCTCCAGGGACGGTTTTGAAGACTCTTCGTTTTCTGCTGTCATTATTTATCCAGGCCAACTGCTTTACGTACTTTGCCAAGCACTGGTCGGCCGAGCTCACGCGCTTTTTCAGCGCCGGCAGCAAGCAGCAGGTCTACCTCATGCCTGTTTTCCATCAGGTGATTGAAGCGCTCTCGGGCAGGCTTAAAGGTCAGCAGCATGGTCTCGAACAACTCCTGTTTGAGATTGCCATAGGCAAGACCACCGCGCAGATAGAGCTGACGGACCTCCTCAACTCGTTCAGGTGTGCCGAAAAACTTGAAAATTTGAAAGAGGTTGTCAGTGTCCGGGTTTTTGGGGGCTTCAGGCGGCGTGCTGTCGGTCACGATGCGCATAACCTGTTTACGCAGAGTCTTTTCAGAAGCAAAGATCGGAAGCGTATTGCCGTAGCTTTTGCTCATCTTACGTCCGTCAGTACCGGGAACGTCTCTGACGTCTTCGGCGAATATACCTTCAGGCAGCTTGAGTGTTTGCCCGTAGATACGATTCAGGTTTTCAGCGATATCGCGGGTAATCTCGACGTGTTGCTTTTGGTCCAGACCAACTGGAACAACATCGGAATCGTAAAGGAGGATGTCAGCTGCCATCAGAATCGGATAGGTAAAAAGACCCATGTTAACGCCATCATCCGGGTCGCGGCCGGTCTCCGCGTTTTTATCCAGCATGGCTTTGTAAGCGTGGGCGCGGTTCATTAATCCTTTTGGCGTGACTGCCGCCAGGATCGTAGTCAGTTCCGGGATTTCATGGATGTCTGACTGGCGGAAGAAAATCGCCTTTTCGGTATCCAGACCAAACGCGACCCAGGAGGCTGCAACTTCATAGATCAATTCCTGGAGCTCCCTGGGGGCGGGGTTGCTGTTGAGCGCGTGCAGGTCTGCTACAAAATAGACCCCAAAATACTTCTCGGTCAGTGAGAGGGCGGGTTTGATTGCCCCGAAGTAGTTGCCGATATGGATGTTCCCGGTCGGCTTAATGCCGGTTAGCGATATTTTCATCTTGCCGCTCCTATCAGATTGGTAAAAAATAATTATAAGTTATTCCCGTTGAAATTCAAAATTTTCCCATTTTCCGCTCAAATTGGAAAGCAGTTCTTTATC
>Ga0172382_10009301_pt1 | contig 13437 bp, 14 predicted proteins | sample Leawel138RmetaG_FD_122245 | JGI IMG/M metagenome (GOLD analysis project Ga0172382, IMG submission 122245) | Leachate microbial communities from a municipal landfill in Southern Ontario, Canada - Leachate well 138R metaG | ecosystem: Engineered > Solid waste > Landfill > Unclassified | place...
AATAGCCAAAGGCGGCTTCGGTTCTTTATATTTGAGAGATCCGAACTACACTGGCCGAAGGCCCACCGACGAGAACCCAGCGTCTTTAAATGCCACCGCTAGGTGGCCAGAATTGTTCCCATGGTTCCGAGACATGAAATGCGAGGAATCCTAAGAGTAAATCAAATCCGCCCTCTGGCGGAATTGCCACCGCTGGGTGGCCAGAATCGTTCCCATGGTTCCGAGACATGAAATGCGAGGAAGCTTTAGAGAAAATCAGATCCGCCCACTGGCGGATAGGGGTCAGTGGTTGATGAGAATTTTTTTCCAATATAGTTCAGGAGTGACACAATTTTAGTTTTAAAATAATCTATCAATGAATGGTTCCTAGTATTGGAACACAGACAAACTTTATTAGAATCATTCAATTATGCGCCCTTACTTGTTTGTGCAAGTGGGCGCATTTATTATTTATACAAAAAAAAGTTCACTTCCATTTCTTTTCCAAAATATTCCGTAGCCTCTTCTATTATTGAAGACTGCTCTTGAGTATGTGTAGCGTAACCATCTATCGTCTGACCATTGCTGTCCACTACATAAACAACGAATTCATCGAGAAGAATGCTTTTGAAAAACTGTTTTAAAAAATTCATTATGTATCCTTGTAGATTTGGTTTATTATAGAAACACGGGGTCTTTCATTGAGCGTGCAGGCTTTTAAACAATGATCTAGCGACCCCGTGAAAGCTCCTAAGATTCCCTAGCGACCTTTTTTAAAATCAATCATTGTTTTGTTCATGAAAGAGTAATTTCTTTATGTGTTTCTATTTGAAACTGGCTGAGTGGAACCTCTGAATTAACTTCATCTAGGTTTCTGCATAACTCTGGGTTCATTGAAAGAGTGCCTTCTAATATTTGCTCTTTTCTAATTTCTGTTTCCCAGTGTTTCCGTAACGCGTTTCTAATTTCTTGCTCATCATTTTTCATACTTCAATCCTTTGTTAAAAATGGTTCTTGATTTTAAAAAGCATGTTCCCGTCGGTGGGGACGCTAAAGCGTTCCGGGAGGATTGAACAAATGTAAAGAACCGTAATAGCCAAAGGCGGCTTCGGTTCTTTATATTTGAGAGATCCGAACTACACTGGCCGAAGGCCCACCGACGAGAACTCAGCGTCTTTAAATGCCACCGCTAGGTGGCCAGAATCGTCCCCATGGTTCCGAGACATGAAATGCGAGGAAACCATAAAGGAAACCAGATCCGCCCACTGGCGGTGAAGCCCCCTCAAGGGAACACTTGAGGGGGTGCCATCACTAGATATTTATAGAAAGTTGAGGAATGATATTTTTGGCCGTCAGCACAGCATTTTCAGTATGCTTTCGGACCCACGAAACTGTTTTCGGGGAATAACGGAAACCGTTAGATTTAATGACTTCGATTATTTCTCTGCTCGGCTTTTCATGGTGTTTAATTATTACGCGGTCATTTTCAATATCAATAAATCCGCCATTGAATTCAATTTTTTGAAACGCCTTTTTGCGTTCTACACGTGAGCGCATGATGTTTAGCTTTTTTCGTCGTTCTTTAATTTTGTTATTATTATTCGTTAAGTGAAAACTAGGGATAATGTGTCCTTGTTCCTTCCAGTAGTTAAAAACATCCATAAAGTCGTTTGACTCCGCAAAGAATCTCTTTTCTTCGACGTGTTTAATTTTGTTCATTCGCTTATAAAGTTCGTGTCTTGTCTCTAGTCGCTCCAACTCTTCAAGGGTCTTATCTATTTCCTCTTCTGGGCTTAATGTGCGTTCTCGATTAATGGCCTTAAAGTATTTCTCTCTCCAATGATTAAACTCAGTAACGGCGTTATCTCTCGAATTCCATGCTTTTTCATTCCTGCGATTGTTGAAATTTGCAGGGCCTGTAATCATGGGACTGGCACAACGTCCTTGACGATGAAATATGGTCATAACTTTATCAATATACTTTTCTCGATAGTTTCCTGAGTTCTCTCCTAGTTGCGCAAGATCACTGGCCAGGAGTTGGGTGTAATAGTTAAAATCCGCTTCACCTCGTTTTTCTGGGCTAAACGAAGTCCAGTTGTAAGATTGAATCATTGTTTGTTTGCATAGTTCCATGGGTTTTCTCCTTTAAAAAGCATGTTCCCGTCGGTGGGGACGCTCTAGCGTTCCAGGAGGACAGAACAAAAGTCACAACCGTAATAGCCAAAGGCGGCTTCGGTTTTGATTTTTGAGAAGTCCGAACTAAACTGGCCGAAGGCCCACCGACGAGAACCCAGCGTCTTTAAATGCCACCGCTAGGTGGCCAGGGTTGATCCCATTGTTCCGAGACATGAAATGCGAGGAGGCCTTAGTGTAAATCAGATCCGCCCACTGGCGGAATTGCCACTGTCAGGTGGCCAGGATGGTTCCCTTGATTCCGAGACATGAAATGCGAGGAGCCCCTTAGAGCGAAACAAGCCCGCCTTCTGGCGGCGAATTGTACAGGCGAATTGTATAAGCTAAAACTATGAAAACTTTGTACAACGCTTTCGTATTTGTCGAAAAATTAGACACCCCTATGCTTAACTTGCCGTTAAATCAAAACAATGGTTGGCATCGATATTGCTCCTAAGTTATTGGGGGTAGATATGAGCACTACGACATCAACTGTTATTAGTGAATTCGATTCAACTGTGATTTCTCTAATTGAGAAATGGTTGAGTCATGGTGAACGGACAAGAAATCATCTTTGCAAGCTTTCGAATTTCCGGCGCCAATCACTAAATGATGTTCTCAATGGAAAATCTTCATTAATAAACTATCACCCCACACGAGTAGTCCGTCTTGTTTCAGTTATTGAAGGAATCGAAATAAACGATGTTTTAAAAAAATATTCTTCGGCCCTTTCAGAGATTGAGCGGAACGGAAAGTATCCCGTCATGAACTCAATTGATCTTGAATTGTCATCAAATGAAGAGTTTACTGACGTCTTTGTAGAAACTATGAAAAACCCGGTTGCCTTGGCAATTTATGGCATGTCCCTTGTAGAGAACGGGGTATTAGAAAGTCTCATCAGTGAAAAGTATGGTTCATACTCAAAAGAGATCCTTGCCGATCTTCTTGAAAAGAAAATTATAGTTAGAACAGGTTCTTCATCTATAAGTTACCATGCCATCAACCAAGAAATATTAAATCTCACAAACACCCAAGTTCAAAAATTGATTCCTAGCTTGAATAAATCGTACAAAGTGGCTCATGCTAGGCAGGGGCGAAACTATATCGGTGTTAGAATTGGAGATATAAACCAAAAGACCCTTTATAAGATCCATGAAGCATATGTTCAGTTAGACAATACTATTAGTAAGCTACTTAGAGAAGATTCGAGCAGGGGTAAAATCCCTTTCTATGGTTTTTTCCAATTGGACACTTTTACTGATAAAATAGACTAACTTTTACTACAATGTCCGACATTTTGAATCAGACTAATTCAATAAAATTTAGCTAAGATTTCTCGTCATTCTCCCGACATATATAAGGGAGAATATTCATGAAAATGTACCTGATGAGTGTATTGTTCTTTTTATCTACCTCGTTACTTGCTCAGGTAGAGGTATTTCAGGATCTACCTCCTTCTCTACAGCGAGAACAAATTGAAAATATACCCGTCCTGGGAACAGAGATTTCGAACTCTACAGAAACTGAGCCTCGTCAAACATCTCAAGATCAAGAAAGTCCTTTTCAAAATTTTAACCCAGAATGGAGCATCTACAAAAAAGACTACCTTATTTCAATCAGAGACCATGGAAAGGATTTCTGTCTCTACGCCGGGTGGCCATCGCGCCTAAAGGACGGAAAGTGCCAACACCCCGCGGATCTTCCAAAATCCTCCCACGAGAGGAAGAGTTATACTAAGAAAGAGATGTGTAAAGGAACAGAGGTTTCATGTAATCCCGTTATTTACGGATTCAGAAGAAAACATAAAGGCCTTCTTTTCTGTGTTGAAAGTAAAGGGACTGATTCTGTAGCTGAAAAATGCCTGGAAGAGAGTCATGGTACGAAGGAAGACATAACAACAAAGGACTCTCTTGAAGATCGTAAAAAGTTTCTTTATTCTCAGTATAGCCAACTCCATCCAGCAGAAGGCGACCCAATTTTTTATTTTCTATTCCAGGGCTGTCTATGTCCTTCTGCTGGAAAAATGTCTACTGAAAATCTAAAAAAAGTTCAGGCGAGTGAAGCATGTTTCAATCTGTTGAAAACGATGTCCAAAAACCATTGTGAAGACGTTCGAATTCCTGACAGCTTACGCAACCTACAATGGGTCCTCAATATATATTTTAAACTCCCGCCGACCAAGGAATCCACTCGAGTCCAACATCAAGCTCTCATTGAAGCTGTATCAAATGATGGAACCACAAAAAAAATATGCTCAGAGGACCTCGGAGAGAGGCCCCCACCTCTCTGCACCATCGAAAAGCTCTCTTCGGAAAAAGACGCCTCTACCTACAAAGTTTCCTGGCCAAAAGATCAGTTACCCATGAACTCTATCAAGTGGAGTAACAATGAGTCAGAATTGGAAGAAGCAACCTATTCTGAAGAAGAAGCTAAGAAGGGTGTCTCGGTAGTATTAAGAGATGAAAAACGACAACTGACCATCGAATGTAATCTTGAGGACACTCCTCCACCCCCACCAGAGAAAGAAAAATTTGAAATTAAAACTTCTCTGATTGAGAAAAATACCGCTACCTACACAGTGAAAGCGACAGTAACTCCTGATACAGACAAAGCAGTAATCACATGGTCTTTGAAAAATGCTAGTGGTCTCGAAGTAAAAAAGGGTTGGGAAAAGAAAACGAAACCAAAAAAAACAAAACCAACTATTGATATCGCGGGAATGCCTGAAGAAGAGGTATCAACACCTTCTAAAACAGAGAACTCAATTCGTGAAATAACTCAAACACGAGAATATAAGGACTATGATGCCTGCGCAAAGCTCACAGTGAACGGTAAAGACTACGGCGAGTCTTGCTCAAAGATTGATCGAAAAATAATTGTTCCTGCGAATTTAAAACCTGGATCTGGTCAGGGCCAGCAATACATCAGGGGAACCAGTGATACTTCGGCAGTAGGGATTAAATAACAAGCCCAGCTCCTCTATCTTTAGAAAGTTCAAATACCGTTAGTAGTTGAAGATAGAAAAACTGGGCAAGGATGGTAATTACCAGTTAATTACTCTTCTTATTGAAATTCAAGAACATTATTGTTTTGTTGCTCCTGACTTGGACTTATCCTCTTTTCCCTCTTTCTTTGGCTCAATTTCCTTAAGTCTCTTGCAATATTTGGCCATCTTATAAAGGATTGGTTGCATAGCAGGAACTTCCCAATCATGTGGCCCTACCCTCTTACTAGTTGGCTCATCACCCAGAACCATATTGATGTTATTGCTTATACCATCACATTGCATGATTTCTTTGTCGTACTTATTATAGATTCCGACAATCTCATCACACTTATCTGCATTAAAGCCATCATCCTGTTCTTTTGCTCCTGAAAAGTGAGACGTAGCAAGCCCATAAGTAGAATCTGGGTAACAAGTATTATCTTTGATTTTGAACTTTGCCCCCTTGGCATGCTCAGTATAAAGCTTCTTTTGCTGTGACATCATTTGTTTAAATGCTTTGTGCATGGCCTGTTCAATTTCCAGATAGGAAGTCGGCAGGGTTCGATAATTTTTGAACTCCTGAAAGTTAATGGCTTTATTGAGACCGAAAAACTTAAATTCTTCTTCTGTCATTTTATCAAAATCAAGGGTTTTGATTTTACCACTAGCATCTTTATAATTAAGAGATGTTTGATTACTACCGGCCGGTGAGGAATTGAAAAACATTGCTTCAAGGTCTTTTAAGTCTCTGGCTTTCCTTTCCTCTAGTTCTCCCGCTGTTAATGCCTTCTTCCCAAATAACCAGCCAATTACCTGACCTTTTTCATCTTTTTGAAGATAAACGGTCTCGGTTGCGCACTCTTTTTTATCGCATCCAATTTCAAGCTTTTCTTCATTTCCATTGATTTCGCGCTTAACAACATCATACGGGGGTGTTGGAACAAGTCGCCCTGACTTGTCGATGTAGGAATTACCAATCTGGTCTCTACAATTCAAATAATTAACCTCTGCAAAAGAACAAGTAGAAATAATTATTCCCACTCCTAAAACCAATTTTTTTTTCATTCTAACGCTCCTTCTATACCCACAATTATAAACCACAATAATATTTTTTAGAGACCTCATTTACAACAAAGCCATAGGGGCAAACATTAGTGGATCACGTATCAACACGTAGTGGCCCACGTGACATTTTAAAGAGTATGAATTGCGAAAAATTAAGTTTTCGTATTCCTTAATATGTTAAAATTTGAATGCTTTATTAAAGGCTAGTTCGAAATGCTAGTAAAATTAGGAGTGTTAATGAGAAAACTACTGTTCCCTTCGATGCTTTTGCTCACATTCACAGTCTCAGCCGCAGTCGACTATTCGTCATGTGTAAGTGCTCAACCGGGACTGTATGGAAGGCTTAATAATGATGGCCAAATTCTTCCTATTCCTGGTGAAAAAGTTTCTATTACTAAAAATGAAGATGGCTCTGAAAATGTACTTTTCACTCAGCCAAATGGTGTCAAATTCGGTTTTAATTTAAAAAGAGACAAAGAGGACAGAATTACGTCCATTAGTAACGAAAGAGATTATTCAAGCTTAACGAAAAAAGAGAGAAATGATTTACTCATGAGGGAAGCTACACTTTTGGCCTTTGATTCACAAGGGACATGCCAAGGACAAGGTGGCGGATCTTGGGACGAAAACGGATACGGTGGAGGATGGTCAGTCCATAGCAGAGAGTGCGCTTCAGTACGAGTCTGGAATCCGGAATTAAAGAGTTATGTCCCAGCAGATTATAATATTATTAACAAAAATAACTTTTCCAAATTTAAGTTCGACAGATCCTATACATGGAAAGAATTTGAAGAAATGAGAAAGTATGATAAAAAAAGATGGAAAGCAGACGAGAAAGTCGTGAAAGCATACGCTAAAAGTTTAGAACAAACTGGCTGGGCTGCTCCGACTGGAACTGTTACATCATTTGACTTTAAAGACGGAAAATGTTTCGTAAAAAAAGTTGAAGATTTGTTAGTCATTGGGAAGACCGGAGCAAAAGTATATGCTCCCAAATACGATCACGAAGAGTGCTCACGTATGAAACCAATCTTTGAAAAGTATGATGATAAATTACATCAATGCAAGCTAGATAACTTTCAGGCCAGCAATGAAATTCTATACGCAAGTATGAATATTAAACCAGAAGAAGTATTAGCTGGGAGCCCAGTAGATATGGACATTAATTTTTCTGGCATACATAAAGGAACAACATTTGAGCGCAAACGGCACATGTGTCTCCTCTATAACCAAGATTTCCCAGTGCGAGACAACGACTTACCAGGATTGAAGTCATCCACTGCTACTAAACAATAACAAGAAAACACGCCCTGTTACCCATTAAATAGTAACAGGGCTCATATTTATTCATCAACCAACTTAATCTTCTTTCTTTTTTCTTCGTCTTGCATTTCTTTTGATAGTTTTTTTTCCATCTCCATTAGATATTTCTGAATTGGGCCTGGTGACTTATCCTTAACATCAACTTCTAGAAAACCTTGTCTGACGCCCAGGCCTTTTAAAGCTAAAATCTGAAGATCCCGATCCATTACTCCAAAAGATGAAAATGGATCTCTCCATCCCCAATCCTCTGGTGGAACCTCATCACAAAAAAGACTAAATCCCCAACTGAGTGCACTTTGGAATCCACCGGGAAGAGATCCGTAATTTATTTTTTTCCAATCAATTTCATCTCTTTCAATATTCATTAATGGCCCCAAAAGCTTTCTTAGCTCTTTCTTACCCAATAGAACCAGAACTGCTCTCATATTTGACGAGATTATTATTTCAGAAAAGTTTATTTTCTGTGCTTTGCCATTTTTATGTTCAAACGATCTTATTTCATAAGTTGCTACAGGAGACACATTAAGTGAATCCAAAATTTCTTTTCTAACAGCTTTTATAGACTCTTTATTAACGTGAATCCGATGCTCTTCTCTAATCTGTTCATTGAGAAGAGAAATAAAAGAAACAATGTCATCGTCATTATAGGGATTATTACTCAAGGCTATCTCCTGAAAAAAATCTACTTCAAGAAATTATACCCCTAAATTAAAGGAGATAACTTAGAGAATTCTCAATTTTGCTTTTTCTTTTTTTATAGGCCTTGGTGGTTTCAATATGGGAGTGGCCCACAAATTCCGCGACCTTTTCAATTGACTGACCTTTATCCAGAAGACTTCCAATAACCGTCGCCCTTCCAGAGTGAAAGCGCACATTTCCTTTAACACCAATAATTGAGGCGTACTTTCTAATCATATAATTCATGGCCTTCCCGTCGAGCATCTTATTTACCTCTCCGGGATTTCTTGGATTAAAACTTGGCCTGAAAAGATAGTCCTCATCATTCATTGAGTAATTATTTTCCTCGCAAACCTTAAGATAATTTCCAATTGCATCGATGGCCTTTGGATTCAGGGCCGTGGTCATTTCTTTTGCACCCTTGGCAAAATATTTGATTGAAAAAGTTTTACCGACATAACAAAGATTTTTTATCTTAAGTGAGGCCATCTCCCCTTCCCTCATCCCTGTGGTAAAAAGAAGAGTTAGCACGGCCTTATGAAGTAACCCAGAAAGATTATCGGTGGGTATGACTTCTAAAAGTCGTCTTGCCTCATCATCCGTGAGATCAATGGTCTTAACTTCTTTAGCTATTTTAAATCTTTTTATTCGCTGGGCCGGATTAGTTGATACGAGCTTTTGTTCTAATAGATATTCGTAAAAAGCATAAAGACACGCCATTGATCTATTTATTGAGGCCTGTCCAAGTGCTCTTCCAGATTCTCCACCGTTTATTATTAGATTTTCTTTGTAGGCAACAAGATGAGAGTGCTCCACTTTAAACTCAGATAGTCCCTGACATTTTTCTTGTAAGAACTTAAGAAACGCCCTGAGTTCTCTTGTGTATGCCCTACGTGTACTTTCGGAAGAGTAGTTTTTAATGAACCCATAATAAATTTTGTTCCGATCTTCTTTTGATCCAAAACTCTGGATCTCACTTTCGCGGGAAGAGACTACAAAGTCCATCATTGATCCCCTTTACGATTGGATGCAAAATTTAAGGCAAATTCATAGTGACTAAATTCCTGGGGGGTCAGGTGCGCTTTTAGGTCAGCAGTGTCAAACTTTAAAAGATTAAGGACAATTCTTAAATTGTGAATAGAGCGATCCAGACCCTCAAGAGTCTGCTCGTTTTCAGTAAACCTATCTGCGCGCTTATAGTTTCGCGCATATTTATCAATGTTAACCCCTACCACTCTTAGAGCTTCTTTAATGGCACGGGCCTGGTCTTTTTGGCGTCGCTCGTGCTTTACATAGTAATTCATGAGTCCAACAACCTTACTTCCCCGTCCTTTTCCAATCTTAAGTCCGTCCAAAAGTTCAACCTCTTCTTTAGACAAAGAGATGGTGTAGTTTTTAGCGTGTTCCTCAATGGGTTTTTGGGGCCTTCCCCGTTTTCGTAAAGGATGATCTGTGTTGGATTGATTCTGGGTTGCGGGATCTTCTCTATTAAATTCAAAGAAAAGCTTTCCAAGGCGGATCTGCTCCTTCCTTTTATCATCGACCTCAACTTCTTCAATCTTAGGAACTAAAATCTCAGGCATTGATTTAATAACATGGGCCTTCTGGGCCTCAGCTTCCTTGATGGTTTTTTTTGAATCACTGATTAATGACCTAATGGCACTTCTTCCGTTTACGCCTATTCCATCCATGATGTTTCCTTTTAAAAAGTGTCCCAAATCGCTCTAAGAAAATCCCGTCTTCTTCGTGAGACTTTCCTCTGGGCTATAAATTATAGACCCCTCTTACTTGCATAAATTCCTTAAACACTACCCCTACTCTTGATTTAGCAATCCCGAGCAGTTTTGCCACCTGGGCCGGAGTTTCGGCCCCGTCCTGGATGGCCGTTATAATTTCTGCTCTCCAATTAGCACCAAAAGCATATCTGTTCCTGTATTGGCGATTTCTGGCAATAAGTTCTTCCGAAGACAAAATATCTTTTTCTCTAATCCTAATTAAACTTCGCGGAACAATTATTCCTACAGACTCAAAACACTCTTCCGATCCTTTAAGGGCCACAAGGGAAGATTGATCGGTATTTCCAATGTGATGAGGAACCCTTCTCTTGTGAATCCCCTTTTTAAATCGAGGATATTTAATTGAATCCATGTAGGCACATAATCCACTCACCCATGGAGACTCCCCTAGATCCTTTTTTGCCTGCTCATATTCTCTTAGAAACTTATCAAGAAAAACGTGTGCCCCATGAATCTTGAGCCAAGACATTAAGAGTCCCAATAGGCGTCCATCTTCATCAATATGATAACAGGCCAGGATTAGAGTCCTTTCTATATCAACCGTCTCCTTGCGCTCTACTACTACTGGCCCATAAGTGACTCTAAAACCAATCTCTGCCAAATTTGAATACAGGGCATTTAATTTATTCAAGGCCTTAATCCCAGGCAAACCCAAACTATCCATGTGTTTTTCCTTTGAATTCATCTAATTCTTTAAATTTATCCAAAATCAAAACCCATAACGAAGGAAAAGCATCTTTCCTATTTTCTATCATTACATGCTTAAAACTATCCTCAAGATTACTTGTCTCAATCCTTAAGGCTTCCTCATAAAGAGACTTAACTTTAAACTTCCGTCTTACAAATGTGCTCTGTATCGCTTGAGTCAGAAGCTCATTACTTACCTCACGAAAGAGAACATTTAAGTCGTAAACATCTTTTCCACGAGTATTTGCTCCCCCGCGGTACAAGAGACAGTGAATCTTTTCTGATGCGATAAATTCAGGAGGGTAAACCTTCCATTCGATAAAACCGAGTTGTGCTAGAATGGAATCACTCTTTGTCACTTGGGCCACGTCTTCCAGGTCAACCCCAATAGATATGTCTAAATGAATTCTTCTCAAGCTCGATTTCTCCTCTTCACTAGGAAATGGGTGACCTACCTTGTAGAGAATATTAAATCGAATTCCTCCGTAACCAGATTCTGCCTTAAGATCTTCTTCAAAAATATCTCCAAACCAAAATCCGTCATTCAGATCCAACGCTAGGGCGTTTTTAATTTCAGTTTTTAGCTTCTCGGGATTTGTTCCTCTAATGACTGCATCGGCATCTTTTGTGTAACGGTTACTTCCGAACTCTTTATAAAGGACAAATCCCCCACCAAACACAAGATGTTCCTTTAGGAATGGATTAACAACTAAACGTGCAACAATTCTCTCCAGGGCCACAATTGTGCGAACACGGTTTACGTCACTAACACCAAGATCTTTTGCCGCTTGCTTGATCCTTGATTTTAATTGTTCTGAACTAAACATAGAAATCCTGGAAAATAAGAAGGGAGTCTTTAACTTTGTCGTCAAGTCCAAGCTTTCGGGCCATGGCCAGAAGTTTAGTCTCAGTTGTTCTTTTGTTTCGAATTGCGCTCAAGAGAATTCTGACGGGAGTAAATTTATCAAAGTGACGGACGTCGGCCAGTGCCTCAACAATTGTTCTCTCAATGTTGGTCACTCGAATGCCTTCGATAACCTCTATCCCAACTTCCCATTTTGGATCAGTTTTTCGCACAACCATTAAGTCTTTAAGATGGGAGTATTTCTCAAGCGGAAGATAGACCCAGATTTTATCGGGGACTTCTTCGGTCAAGTCATGAAACGCAAGTGCCGACCATAAAGAGATAGCGGAAGGTTCTCCCAAGTGGGCAAGTGCCTTGGCGTAAGATTCGTGTTCGGAGATTTCTGAATCGGTCTTTCGATAGAGGCCTCTCCCTTCTCGTTCCAGGAGGCCAGACTTTACGAGTTCACCAAGGTCATAGGTATTGAGTCCTACTTCCAGGGCCTCTCTTCTAGAAAAGATCGGTGACTTAATATATGAGAGTGCTTCCGTGCGTGTTTTCATAATATTACAAATTATAGATAGTTTTGAAATATTTGTCAAATATAGCAATAGCCTTATGCGATTGTAATATTTGAAAGCGTCCAAGACCCAGGATTTCCAGTGTTAATTTACATGGCCCAAGAAACCTTAATTTTTTCCGTAAAAATCGCCTGTGCTAGTGACGGGCGAATTTCGCGTCTTTTAAGGTTTCTCAGCGATTCTTCCCCGCCCAAAACACATGATTTGATCCCAAATTCACATCGAGTAAAAAGCTATTCCCGATAACGTTCATTATCAGGAATAAAAATTCCTAATAAAACCGATTCGAAAAAATCATTTTATCCGATTCGCTTTTAATAAGTGTAAACGATCACGATTTTTTTGAAACAAAAAATTTGAAGGAATTCGCGTTGTTGGCGAAGATTTTCTTAAAAATGAATGAAGAGAGATATTTTGGAACTTTTTGATTTTTGAATTTAAATTGGACTATGCCAAGAATGCCTGGCCCTAAATTCCTGAACCCAACTAGCAACCTCATCCTTGGCCCTTACACCAATATTGTTCTCACTCCCCTATCTTATATAAAATTCTTCTTCTACCTAGAACCTCTTCTTTAAAACTAATAAGGCCCTTATTCACGAGGCTTTTTCTTGTATTGTGAAATCTACCGGCGTTAATATTTGCAAAATTAACAAAATCAGCTTTTGTAATCGGAATCTCTGGCACATTTCTTTTAGCTAACTCATCTTTTAGATGTTTAAGAAACCTCAACTCATCTCTACTAAGTGTTTCAACCTTGCTTGGAACTTCCTTTTTCCCTCGGGCTGATCTGAGCTTGGCCTCATCAAACAGATTGAAATGGCAGTCAATATACCTTTCTACTAAATCATTCGCTATCAACCACTCCCCTTTTATGACAAGATCTTTAAAAAAAAGTAGTGTCGCTTGTTCAAATTCAAATGCACCCGCTTTGTCTGAAAATGGCTTAATGTGACTAATGTAATATTTAAGTGGATGATTTCCACGATCAAGCTGAGTCAATCTCACCAACGGATTTTGTGTTATGCCAAATTTCAACTCCTCTCGCCCCTCTATTCTTAAGCAGTAGGAAAAGTATTGTTCATTTTTCAGTTCACACTTTTCTGAATTATCCATTTAGGCCTCCGAAACTATCAGCTTAAAACCAATAATTTTTCTTCGCAACCACCTTTTTCTGCATTGCAATTGCCTAATATTACTAAGGAGTCGCACTTCCCTTATGGGAACCCTTCCTTCATGGGAACCCTTCCTTCATGGGAACTCTTCCTTCATGGGAACCCTTCCTTCATGGGAACTCTTCCTTCATGGGGACTCTTCCTTCATGGG
>Ga0172382_10009304_pt1 | contig 13436 bp, 12 predicted proteins | sample Leawel138RmetaG_FD_122245 | JGI IMG/M metagenome (GOLD analysis project Ga0172382, IMG submission 122245) | Leachate microbial communities from a municipal landfill in Southern Ontario, Canada - Leachate well 138R metaG | ecosystem: Engineered > Solid waste > Landfill > Unclassified | place...
CAGCACTCCTGCAATTTCTGCTTCAGAGTCGGCCATGGCAATGATGGGAATAGTAATAAAAATAGTTCCTGCAGGAAGGGCAAATGCGTTGACTTGATTCATATCAACAACGGTGAAGGTGTATTTATATGGATTATTATCAAGATTGTTGGCCTTCACGAGCTTATTACCAATTCTTTCTATATAGGCCTGCAGATCTTTCTCTTTAGTAGGTGGATAATCTTTTTGCATTTCTTTTAACGCCTCTAAGCTGAGCTGTCTTTCTTCCTCTACTGTAAGAGCAGAAGCTTGGCCGGTATTATCTCCTTCACGATAGCGGTCAGAGGTCTTTTGAGCACAGCCCAGAAGTAGAAGAGTAAGGATAAGCATTTTCATGATCAGACTTCCTCCGAAAAAAATTAACACTTAAGAGGTTAATGGGTAGAATGATGGTCGTCTATGAACATTCTTATTGAAGAAGAAAAATTTTTACCACATTGCCGTGTTCAGGTGAGTCTAACCCTGAGTAAAGGCACATTAAACATGATTAAGGGTGTTAACGGAATTGGTAAATCCACTTTCGCAGCAGTAGTTAAGGAGCGTTATCCTATGGAAACGACCCTCATCGAACAGCAACCTCTTGTTCATTTTTATAGCAGAACTCTTCTGGAGCTGAAGAAGATATTTATAAAAGCTCGGCCCAGGCATCTCGATTTAATATTATTCGAAAGAATTTGGAGAGCCTTAAATCTGCACGAAATTGAAAATCATTCTCTCCATCAGCTTTCAGGTGGTGAAAATCAATCTTTAAAACTTGCTCTCGGTTTGAGTATTAAAAATAAGTTGATCATTATTGATGAACCTTCTCAATATCTGGATATGAACAGGAAAAGGAATCTAACGGCAATTTTGAAAGAACTGATGAATGATAGTTTCATTTTACTAATAGAACATGAGAGCTCTTGGCTGAGTGAACTTCCTCAAAAAACGTCAGAGTTTTTTATTGAAGAGGGAACTTTAAAGGCAAGATATGTTTGAAGAAATAACTCGCTTAGGCTCATCCTTTATTGCTGGAACTCTTATTTCCATTATGGGGAGCTTTATTCAACTACGCTCTCAAAATATTCTGGCTTCCACATCCACTGTAGGATTGGATTCTCTTAGTGTTTTATGGATTCTCCTTTTTCACAGTGCCATGGTTCTGTTTCAGGTAGAAGTGCCGTTTACGATTCAGCTTTTTGCGGGGATTGTGGTCTTTGCCGGATTTGGTTTTTATATCTCCAGATTTTCTGAAAGAAACTTCAGCATTAGAAAACTTCTTCTTATTGGTTTGAGTTTGAATTTGTTTGTTGGAGCTTTTTATTCTCTTTGGCAGTTTTTGTTTCTAGCATTTAATTTTGATTTTCCTACTGAACTTCTCTTTGGACACTTTCGTTTTGCAGGGTGGAAAGAGTTCATACCCATTTTATCAACCCTCGTCATTTTCTTATTTGGCCTTAAATTTTATTGGAAGGATTTAGAAATCTTTTCAACAGGGGATCAGATAACTCGCCTGGCTGGAGTGAATTACCAAAAGATGTCACAATTTTTTCTTGTGATGACCTCTATAAGCATCTTCTTACTTGTTTTTCTCTTTGGAGGATTTGCTTTTCTTGGTCTGGTGCTTCCTATCATTTCTCGAGGTTTATGGTTTCATCGAATGGGACTTAAAGGAGAGTTTGTGCTGGGAGCTTTTATAAATGGATTGCTGTTTATGTTGATTGATTTGATCTGCTACTTAGTGCCTCTTCAAGGTGCAGAGCTACCAGTAGGTTTAATCTCGGGAGTTGTCGGTTCCATGGCCCTCATTTTGTTACTGGGACAGAAGAGTAAAACATGGTAATTATTAACATTGGCAAAAATTTGAAATGAAGTTAGACTAAAAATGTTTTTTATCAACAAAGGAATTTCATATGAAAAAAACTTGGCTAACAACGGCCCTAGTTGTGGGAACTCTGTCATTAGTCTCTTGTAATTCTAACGATCCGAAAAAAGTTTCTCTAAGCACTGAAGAAGATAAAACTTTCTATGCTATGGGATATATGCTTGGTGGAAATCTATCTCGTCTAAACCTATCTGATAAAGAGATCGCTGCTCTTTACAAAGGGATTGCAGCTGCTTCAAAAGGTGAGCAAGCAGAAGTTGATATGGGTGTATATCAGGCCAAAATCCAAGAAGTTTTCAAAGCAAGAATGGATGCAGTAGCTGAAAAAGAAAAGAAAGCTGGTGCTGCTTTCATTGAGAACTTTGTAAAAACTGAAGGTGCTACAAAAACTGAATCAGGTCTAGCATACAAAATGATCAAAGAAGGTGAGGGTGCTTCTCCTACAGCTGAAGATACTGTAGAAGTTCACTATCACGGGACTTTAACTGATGGTACCGTTTTCGATTCATCGGTTGAACGTGGCAAAACAATTTCTTTCCCTCTTAACAGAGTAATCAAGGGATGGACTGAAGGTCTTCAACTTATGAAAGAAGGTGGAAAAGCTAAGTTTGTTATCCCTAGTGATCTAGCTTACGGTGAAGCCGGTGCTCCTCCTAAGATCCCTGGTGGTGCAACTCTTATTTTTGAAGTTGAGCTTTTCAAAGTGATTAAAGCAGACGCTCCTAAGAAAAAATAATTCTTTTTCTATAGAAAACAATGTTAGGGCCAGCCTTGCTGGCCCTTTTTTTTTGCTTCCTAACTGCCTCACTTTAATGTTGATGAGATAATTTTAGCATTCATCTACAAAGACATGTATCTTCTGGAGAGTTAAAGTACGGAAATAATGAGAGTGTGACTCTGAGCGTTTAAAAAAAAACTCTGAAATTATTGTTTCACACTCAAGAGAGGCAGTTATTGTTTAATAAAGGACGTTTTGAAATCCAGGCAAAAAAAAAGCTCCCCGAAGGGAGCTTATGTGATTTTCTTAGTTAGCAGGTTTGAACCAGCAAAGAGGTCTTACTCCTACAGAGTGACCAGTTGAACGGTTACATGTTCCAACAGTTTCATCTGTTTGAGATACATCAACGTTCATGCTTACATCACAAAGAGCACCTTGGAAGTAAGTATCAAGACGACACTGACCTTGTGGGTGATTGTGGTTTGTAGAAGAAACTACCTTTGGATCTGGTGTATCAAAGCTAGTTGGAGTACGGCTAGAGTTTAGCACGTTAGATAGAGAATAACCGGCCATGCTTAAACGAACACACATAGCGATTTCGTCTCTGTTACCTTTGTAAGACTTGTTACAAGCATCTAGAACTGTCTTAGGAGCGTTAAGTCTGCTTGCAATTTGTACGTTATCATCGCTAATCCAAACTTTACGTAGACACTTTAGAGTCGCAAAGTAGTCAGCTTGACCTTCATTTGATGCCCAAGAAACAGTAACGTTTCCAGCACCACCGCCCCAAGCGCCGCCGCCGCCACTTACTGAACCTTTTTTAGGAGCTCCACCTAGGTGGTGACCAAGTTCGTGACAAATAACAGCTTGGAATCCATCAGCAGTAACGGCTTGGTGACGAGCAAGACCGCCGAACATGGCCACTTTCCATGTGTTACCGATTTGTTGAGCGTAAGCGTTTACAGTTCCGTCTTTCCAGTTTCTTTCAATATGAAGTTTTTTACCAAGGTTAGCAATGATTGGAGCATAGACTGCCTCAACTTCATCAATCACTTGATTGAATCTTTCCTCAGTCATTCCATTTCCACTCTTAATATGAGCAGGAATGAACATATCGTTCTCAGGCATGAAGCCTTCTTTACCGTCGATTGTGCAAGCAAGAGCTGAAGTTGTTAGGCCAAGTGCCATGGCCAGCGAAGCAATCTTTTTCATTGTCATATATCCTCCATGATCGCGGCATGTATGCTACGATTTAATTAGTTGAGGAATAAATTCTTCCCCGACTGATAATAACTGTCTAGCGTTGTAAGTTTTTGTTGGAACTTGAGTAAGTTGCGCGGTTAATTAGGAGTAATTGAGATGTATATAATAGCAGTCTATTGTCCGAGTACTCATCTTGATAAGATCAAAGAAGAAATGTTCGCGGCTGGTGGAGGCCAGATAGGAGAGTACGACTGTTGTTCCTTTGAATATAAAGGAATTGGACAATTTAGAGCAAGCTCCAAGGCCAATCCCTTTCTCGGTAAAGCGGGGGAGGTAGAACGAGTTGAGGAGATCAAGCTGGAAATGGTTTGTAAGAAAGAGTTAGTTAGTCGGGTATTAATGGCCATGAAGAAGGCCCATCCCTATGAAGAACCGGCCTATCATGTTCTAAAAAACTATAGCGACCAATTTTAAAGTCTAAGAAAAAAAGAGATTTTATCCGAGAAGATAGATGAGGTTGTTATGAAGCATCTACTTCTTTTATCTTTAATCTTATTTTCTTTTCCACTTTTAGCGCAGAAGACGCCAATGCGTGAAATCGCTATTATTTTTAGTGATGAGGGATATTATCCTAAGAGTATTTCAGTATTCGAGGGAGAAAAAGTAAGGTTTTTTGTAACCTCCACCACGGAAAAGCCTCATTGTTTTATCGTAGAATCTCATAAAGTTTTTTTAAGTGCGACCAAGGGAAAGATCTCTGAAGGGGAAGTGCACTTCGATAAACCTGGAAAGTTCTCCTTTTATTGTCCAAGTGCCAAGGTTGATGGCCGGGTTGTTGTTCTGGAGAAAAAAGAGAAGGTCAGAAGAGAAGTGGCTTCTGAACAAGCTCCTGTTAAAAGAGATCCACTCAAATGGGTACCTAAGGATTATCAGGAAGAGGTAGGAATCTATGAGTAGTGTTTTTCAGGACGCCATTGCCAACCTCCTGTCGCCGATAGGAGATCTTTTAAAAGATCCTTCCGTATCAGAGGTCATGATTAATGGTCCTTTTGATATTTTTATAGAAAGAAAAGGACTCGTTTACCGAGTTCCTAATAAGTTCCCAGATGATGAAGCCTTGATGGCTTCAATGCGTGCGGTAGCCCAGTCAGTAGGGAGAGTTATTGATGCTGATAACCCTCGTCTAGATGCTCGTCTTCCAGATGGTTCCCGTATCGCAGTGGTTATCCCACCCATGGCCAAAAACGGAACGACCGTTGCTATCCGTAAATTCTCTGAGGAAAAGTTAGGTTTAAAAGATCTTATTAACTTTGGTTCTCTGTCTCCTGATGGAGCTAGATTCCTAGATTGTTGTATGTATTTAGGAAAAAATACTCTGGTTTCAGGTGGTACAGGTTCGGGTAAGACAACAATGCTTAACGTTTTAGGTTCAAGAATGCCTAAGACTCAGCGTCTTCTTATTATTGAAGATGCAGCAGAACTTCAAATTAAAGCAGAACACGTGGTGAACTTTGAAACGCGTAAGGGAAACCCTGAGCGAGGAATTAAAGAAGTGACCATTCGTGATCTGATGGAATCGGCCCTAAGACTTCGTCCTGACCGAATTATTGTAGGGGAGGTTCGTGGTCCGGAAGCTCTGGATCTCTTGAATGCGATGGGAACAGGTCACGATGGTTCAATGGGAACTGTTCACGCTAACTCACCGATTGATGCTTGTACTCGTTTAGAGACGCTATGTCTGATGGGGGAAACGAAAATTCCACCTGATGCCATTAGAAAGATGGTGGGGTCAGCTCTACAGCTTATTGTTCAGTGCTCTCGTTATCATGATGGGGGACGAAGAACATCTCATATCTCAGAAGTTCTTGGTGTTGATGAGCATGGACGTTATGTTGTGAAAGATATTTTCCGCTGGGTTCAAACAGGTAAGGACCCTGAAACAGGAAAGTTTATTGGAGAAATGATTCCAACAGGATATATCCCAACTTTCTTTGATGAGTTTGTGGCCAATAAATTACCATTTCCTAAAACAAATTTTAAGCCACCTGAATGGGCAAATCCTGGCATTAAAAAAGCTTCTTAATTTCGAGGTACGCTCTCTGTCAAGGCCTTAAAGCTTTTGCCAAAGGCCTTGATCGCTTGTAACTTTTTATAGGTAAAATTTAAGGAGCCTATAATGAGTGCAATTAAGTCTATTCACGCCCGTCAAATTCTTGATTCAAGAGGAAATCCAACTGTAGAGGTTGATGTTGTAACTGAAAAAGGTGCCTTTGGTCGTGCCAGCGTACCATCAGGTGCTTCAACTGGTAGTCGCGAAGCTTTAGAGCTGCGTGATGGAGATAAATCACGTTTCATGGGTAAAGGTGTTCTTAAAGCTGTAAGCAACGTCAATGAAAAGATTGCCAAAGTTCTTATAGGTAAGGATGTTTACGATCAACGTGGCATTGATCAGGCCATGCTTGATTTGGATGGCACAGAAAATAAAGATAACCTTGGTGCAAATGCCATTCTCGGTGTGTCCATGGCCGTTTGCCGTGCAGCTGCTGCAGAGAAAAATAAACCTCTTTATCTTTATCTCTATGAAGATCTAAAAATTCCAAATGCTGCAGGAAAGCTAATGCTTCCAGCTCCGTTGATGAATATCATTAATGGTGGTGCTCATGCTTCAAACAATCTTGATATTCAGGAGTTCATGATTGTTCCTCATATGAATAAATCTTTTTCTGAAAACTTCAGGGCAGGAGTGGAAGTTTTCCATAACCTTAAAAAAGTTCTTTCTGATAAAGGTTATTCAACGAATGTAGGTGATGAAGGTGGATTTGCTCCAGATCTTAAATCTCACGATGAAGCTATTGAATGTATCTTAACAGCGATTAAGAAAGCAGGGTATGAGCCAGGTAAAGACATTTCAATTTCTCTGGATTGTGCGGCTTCAGAATTCTACGATGCAGATAAGAAGCAATATACAATGCAAGGAAAGACCTACACTGCAGATGAAATGATTGGTTACTATGAGCATCTCATGAGTCTTGCTCCAATCTATTCCATTGAAGATGGTTTTGATGAGTCCGATCGTGAAGGCTTTATTAATTTCCAGGCGAAACTTGGCTCAAAGCTAACCAACGTAGGGGATGACCTTTTTGTAACGAATGCCAAGATTTTAAAAAGAGGAATTGAAAATAAAGAGGCCAATGCTATCTTAGTTAAGGTTAACCAAATCGGTTCACTTAGCGAAACTTTTGATACCTTGAAACTAGCATTTGATAATGGATTCAAGGCCATTATCTCTCACCGTTCAGGAGAAACTGCTGATTCATTTATTGCTGATCTAGCAGTGGCTTCCGGGGCCGGTCACATTAAAACAGGTTCTGCTTCTAGAAGTGATCGTATGGAGAAATATAATCAACTTCTAAGAATAGAAGAAGAACTTGCCGACCGAGCAGACTTCCAAGTAGTTAAATAATAAATAGGGAGGAGTGATCCTCCCTTTTTTATTGTTTACTTCGTTAGATGCAGTACAATGAAGTATGGACCTAATATTGCTGAAAAGGGGGTCCCATGGTGACGAAGTTATTTGTTGGTTTGACTTTCTATTCAGACAACTCTTTTTCTAAGAATATTGAGAGTTTTAGATCCCGGTTCGATTCCAAGTATCAGTCTAATCCCTACCTTCATGTTCCAATTGTTCCGCCATTTGAAATAGAGTCTTCACAGTTAAGAACTCTTAAGGATGAACTCATTGAAGAATTGGAAGGTTTTTACTTTGAGAACTTTTCTCACCATACTTTAAGGTTTACGGGGCTTAATGTTCATGAGTACAAAAAGAATAAAATTCTTTATTTAAATCCTGTCGTTGATGAAGAGCTTTCAATGTGCCAGGAATCGCTTTTCTCTATCTGTAAGTCCTATGTTGATAGGAATAAGAGAATGAAGGATAAGAAATCTTTTCTAACAATAGGGCGATATCAGGAAGTACTTGATTTACATCTGGCCATAGAGCTGGCCCAAAAAGAATTTCATGAATTCACAGCACTCCCTTTTGAATCTATTTGTTTATTCTCAAAAAATAATGGGACCTGGTACAGAGAGGCAGATTTGGTCAGTTTCGATAGACCAGTAAGCAACCTTTTGCAAAAATCCGAGGCCAGTTTATAATTAAGGGATGAAAAAAATTGCTCTCACCCTTACGCTTTTAACGAGCGGGCATCTGGTTGCCCAAACGAGTTATATTGCTCCTACAAAAGTATTGTCTAAGTCTTCACACGAACTCTCTTTTTCAGCAGATTATTTTTCTTCTACGTCTCGAGTCGATAAAGATGGAGAGACATTTAAGTTTGAAGATGGGGAAAGCTTCCAAAGAATGCAAGGATCCTTTCAGGGCTCTTATGGACTTACTGATCAATTGCAGGTTTCTGTAGGTGCACGTTTTCGAAGTCAGGTTTCTTCCTACTCAGATGTAGTGGACAAAGACGATGCTTCAGCTCAAGGGCTCGAATCAACATGGTTACGATTAATGTATGCTTTCAAGCCGGTTAATCGTCTTTATTATGCCATTGAAGGGGAGTATCGATACAGAACCTTTACTAATCAGGAATTAAAGCCTGGAGAAGAACAGTCGGATATGATCCTGGGAGATGAAGGGAATGCTTACTCTTTTGGCCTGGGTGTTACTTACCATTCTCCAACTAATAATTTTTTTACTGTCCGAGGGGGCTATAGCCGTCCTGGTTCAGAACTGTCTGATGAGATCTATTACCAAGCAGAAGGTGCTTTGGTTTGGAATCGTTTTTCTTTAATCGCTGGGATTAATGGGATCTATTCTCTAGGAAGGGATCCTAATGAAGGAGAGCCTGAAGCAAGGCTCGCTTTGAACACTGGTAGTACTTTTCTATATCATCAAGAAAATAGAGAGTGGATTGCCCCATACGTAGGATTAAATGTGGGGATTAATCATAACTGGAGAGTGGAACTTCGGGGCTCGCAGGTTGTTTCGGGAAAATCAACAGATCTTGGAACGGGCTTTGGTGTCAACATTATCAGGCGATCTGAAAAAAATAATCCAACGAAAAAAATTGATCGTGCATTTAAGTCGTATGATATCGAGGCCAGTATTAGCAAAATCTCACCCAAAGGCGGTTATGTCGTCATCGATAAAGGTTTAGCCGATGAGGTGGAGAAGGGAATGGTTTTTGATTTTTATGATTTTGACTATATGGGGGGCAATGAACTTCTGGCCCGAGGTACGGTCATAAGAGTCCAATCGGAAACCTCAATTATTAAAATAACTTCGCGCTTTAAGAAAAAGCCCCTTAAAGAGGGAGTGCTCGCAAGGGCCAGTTTTCGTTAGGAATTTTATTCTTTGATTGTGCCGATAGATAGTTGAGATAGAATAAGTATAAATATGTAAAAAGGCTTTCGTATGAATCTGATCACACGTTCAATGATGTTGGTTTTAGTATTTGCCATGAGTGGGCAACTACAGGCCAAAAGCTTTACCAGTAAATACTGCGAGTTTGAACTTCCCCCTGGTTGGGAATGTCAGCTTGAAGGTTCTGAGTACGTTTGTCAGAGTGAAAACGCTGATAGAAAGAAAGAATCTATTATTATTCTGGCCGCTAAAATTCGTGGAGAGCAAGATAGTCTAGATGAATATATGGCCTATCTTAAAAAGACGAAAGAATACAATCTTCCAGGTGGTAAAAAACAGGTCTCTGAGCCTAAGTCTGTGAAGATGACAACGGTCAATGATCATCGTTGGGTGGACTCCCTTCATTTAGCTTCTGAAGTACCGGGCTTTTACACGAGATATCTCGCTACTGTAAAAGAAGACCTTGGTGTTGCGGTTACTTTCTCAGTTAGTAAGGATCTATATTCAGCTTATAAACCTGTAATGGATAAGATGGTTTCCAGTCTTCGTGTTTTCCGTCAGAAGAAGACAGGGCTTAAAGACCTAAGAACTGGAACGAAAACAGAAGATCCAAACTTTGCCGACGCTACCTTCAACCCTAACAGTGCGATGGATGTTACTGCAAATAGAACACAGAAGCGTGCGGATACTGGAGACGGCGGTGATGATATACTTTATATCCTTGCAGTGGTTGTTGTAGGTGCCGTTATTGCCATTATTATGAAAGGTAGAAAAAAGAAAGCTCCTGCTAAGAAGAAAAAGAAGCAATAAAATTTGGCAGTGGTTTCTTGAGACCATGTTAAGAAAAATAAAGACTTAGTACTTTGATCCCGTCAAATACTTAGAATTTGACGGGATTTTTTTTAGATAAGGTAAAATAAGAGTATGAAACAAATATTTACCATCATTATGTCTCTTCAACTTCTTCTTCTACCTATAGCTCCGGCCTATGCTAAGGAAGGGGAAGCTTCTACGGCCAACCAGTTACTGGCCTTAGGAACAACCATCATTGGCTCCAATATTCTCACCACATGTAAGTTAGGTAGTTCGACTCCCTCATTACTAACATTTTTTGGTGGATCGCTGGTCTTTATTGCTTCTGAAATTTTAGGAGCAAAGGCACAGAAAGCTTTTATCGAAGTTAAAAAAGATGAAGTCCAGCAGCTTAAGGCCACTATGAAAGAGGGTGGGGATCTTCAAAGGAAGATCTTAGAGTCAAAGCTTAGCGACGAAGAAGCTAAGCTTGAGTTTGTTCAAAAAAGAAAGAAATGGACAACGGCCGTTACGGCAATCTTTTATGCGGCTACAGCTTTAGCTGTGATGGAAGGTTTGTGTGTTTATAACCCTATAACTTCTTCTAGCTGTAGCAATTGGGCGATGGCAGCTTGTGATGCTCCAAGCTCATTAGCAAGCGGAGAATTGACCACATGGCTAATTGTGGGGGCTTACGGTTTGGGAACCAGCTCAGCAGGAGGCGGGAGTATTTCATCCTATGGATCTCTTCTTTATACGGCCATCAGTCTCATTGTTAAGAGTACCGGAAGTATAGTGGCTACGGCCTATAATAATCCGATTGGAAGAGCGATTACCTTCGGAGCCGCAGGAATTTTAGCTCAAGTGACTGTTCAAGACCTTAGTAAAATTGAAGGAGACCTGGAAGATAATATTAAAGAGATTAAGGCGATCATTGCTGACTTTAAAGAAACAACGACTGATCCTAATGGGCTAGATGATGATAAGTTGGCCATTGAATTAGCTAGTAATGTGAATGGCCAGCAAGCAGGGGCCAATGTGAAACGAATGAATCGTGGCGCTGATCTTAATAAGAGCTGTTGGGGTAAAGATGAAAAAGGTAATCAGACCTATTCAGAAGGGGCCTGTAAGAGCCCTGTGAAAGTTGCCAGACCTCGTTTTAATCCAAATTTTCAACTTCCTGTTTTAGAAAGTGTAGCTAATACATCTGCAGAGATGGCCGATGCTGTTGCCAGAGGGGATATGGCCGCAGCTGATGTTCATGCGGGAACTCTTGCTTCCAATGCCATGAGAGTTAAGCAAATCAGAGATAACCTCATGAACCAATTCAATGAGCAGAGTAAAAAGCAAGGAAAGAAAGGAATCGACTTTGATAAGGCCATTCAAGATCGTATCGCTTCTATGAATAATAATTTAAATAAGGGACTTGCCTCAAGAGGGATGACCCTAGCAAGTTTAGCACCATCGAATTCGATCTCTAAGGACAAGAAGGAACCAGAAGAGGTTAAACAAGAAATCAAAACAGCTGCTAGTGAAGAAACCATTGCCACGGATCCTCAAGATGATTTTAACTTTTCTATCGATGAAGGCGTTGATGAAGATATGGCCATTGCTCAAGATGCAACTCCTGCTCCAACTCATACCTTAGAGGATTTTGAAACTCAAGAATCAGATATTCTGGCAAAACCTGAAGTATCTATTTTTGATCAACTCTCAAACAGATATTTTCTAAACTACAAACGTATCTTTAAAGTTCAAGAACCATCACAAGCAGCAAATTAGTAAGTGCCATAATTTATGGACAGTATAGGCCCTCGAAAGAGGGCTTTTTTTTTACTTAACTGGTTGAAATCAAAGTAATTTATCCTTCTGTAAGCTCCCTCAACAAATAAGCGCGATATCATTTAAATCAAGATCTTAAGCCTTTTAGCCGATTAGATCGATAAGTCTTCAAGTGAGAAACTTATGAAATATTCGATTCTGACAATGTTAACTCTAGCACTTTCTCTTCCAGCTTTATCCGAGGAGAACTCTAATAATAATCCTCTCGGAAGTCCCTCTGCACAGAGGGCCAGTAAAGAACAGGTTTTAAACTCGGAGAAAGAACAGCCTCAACAAGCTCAGATTGATGAGCCCGTTGTAGCAGGAGGAAGTGCTGAACCTGCTAATTCTGAACAAAATCAACAAGCCTTAGCGACCTCAAATACAGACCTTGAATCTGATTCAACTGAAAATTCAGCTGAAAAAAAGTCTAATGCACGGTCAATTCCAACCAATGTTAGTGATAAGGCTCCAACACTTGTTCGTAATTGTGCAACTAAGTTCAAAACTGTCCAAGAGGCAGGAAATCCACTAACAGAAGCTCGAGATCAGGATCATGAAATTTGTTTAAATGCTGATGAGTTAGCACAGGCCCTTAATGGTAAGAATTATGCAGCGACCGCTTCTTATCAAACCAGCGATGGACTTATTAAATGTGTGCAAATGGCAGGCTACACTCTTGACTATCAATCCTGTAGAAACACGGCAAGAGTTTATAACACTATTGTTGCTTCTACTATGGCCCTAGAACTACAGGCAGAAATAAGAGTACAGAATGCTCAAAAGGATATTGCAAATGAAGCTCAGAAAAAAGCTCTTGCTGGAGATGTGCAAGGTGCAGGACTTCAAGCTTCTAGGGAAAACAGCGAAACGATGAAGCAAATTCATCGAGAACGAGCAGCCGCTTATGCTGCTGCTGTAACAGCTCTGGGAACAAGTCTTGCTAGATGGGTAGGAGATGCTGAAGATGCTTGTGAGAAAGCACAAGAGAGACAAGCTGTGAATGCTTGTCCTAAAAAGATGAAAATTCTTGAAGAATCAGCGATGGACGATGAGCTTTATCCAAATAGGGCACAGAAAGATATTTTTGCTACGGCTTTAGCGAAATACTCAGCAGAAGCTCTAAAGGCAGGAATGGAAGCAAACAAATATAAGAAAAGCGAAGAAGCTGTCGCTAAAATTCAAAATCAATACGAGGAAGACCTTCAAGACATTCAGTTTGATGAATGTGTTATCAATCCAACGGCTAAAAAATGTCTAGGCCCAGGAGAGAAAATCGCTGGGGAGTCTTTTAAGATGGGTAATGGAAGCTTTACTATTGGTGGAGCTGATTCAAATTCTTTTGACTTTGGAGCGGGAGACTCCGATGACTTTAATGAGTTTGGAGAAGAAGCGAACGTTGACTCCACACGAGTTGCAGAAATAAACTCACCATTTGCTGATGCTGCCAAAGAGGCCAATGATATCCTTGACCAAGCATCTGCTGCTTCTTCTGGCTCTGGAGAAGGTGCTGCACCAGGTGGTGGCGGTGGTGGCGGAGGCGGCATGGGCGGCGGTGGAACTGCTTCCCTTGGTAATGATACCCAGACGCCTGATGAATCTCCTGAGGAAGCTGAAATTAAGGCCAAAAA
>Ga0172382_10009305_pt1 | contig 13435 bp, 10 predicted proteins | sample Leawel138RmetaG_FD_122245 | JGI IMG/M metagenome (GOLD analysis project Ga0172382, IMG submission 122245) | Leachate microbial communities from a municipal landfill in Southern Ontario, Canada - Leachate well 138R metaG | ecosystem: Engineered > Solid waste > Landfill > Unclassified | place...
GGCCGCGTCCACGATGCCACGGGCGAGCGGATGCTCCGAGTTTTGCTCCAGGCCCGCGGCAAGGATGAGGGCCTCGTCCTCCGTCATGGTGCCGAGGGCGATCACCTCGCTCACGCCGAAGCGCCCCTCGGTGAGCGTGCCGGTCTTGTCGAACACCACGGCGTCGATGGCGCGCGCCCGTTCGAAGGCGGCGCGATCGCGAATCAGCAGGCCGCGTTTCGCCGAGAGCGTGGTGGACACGGCCACCACCAGCGGCACCGCGAGACCCAGCGCATGCGGACAGGCGATCACCATCACGGTGACCATGCGCGCCACGGCGAAATCGAAGGGCTTGCCAAGACTGAGCCAGACCAGCAGCGTAACGCTGCCAACGGCGATGGCCACCAGCGTGAGCACCAATGCGGCGCGGTTGGCGAGGTCCTGGGTCCGTGAGCGTGATGCCTGCGCCCGGCGCACCATGTCCACCACCTGGGCGAGATAGGTCTCGTTGCCGGTCTTTTGCACTTCCACCACCACCGACCCCTCGCCGTTGACCGCGCCGCCAATGACGCGGGCGCCGGGGCCTTTCTCCACCGGCTGGCTTTCACCGGTGAGCATGGCCTCGTTCACGCTGCTATTGCCCTCGCGGATGACGCCGTCCACCGGGATCTTCTCCCCGGGGCGAACCAGCACCCGATCCCCGGGCACGAGTTCGGACAGCGGCAGGTCTTCGATAGAAGCGTCCGCGCGCAGGCGATGGGCCTCGGCCGGCATCAGGCTGACCAGTTTTTCCAATGCGCCGGAGGCGCCCATCACCGAACGCATCTCCAGCCAGTGGCCGAGCAGCATGATGTCCACCAGCGTGGCCAGTTCCCAAAACAACACGTGGCCCTCGAGACCGAATACCACCGCGCTGGAATAGAGGTAGGCGACGCTGATGGCGAGGGCGACCAGGGTCATCATGCCCGGCCGCGCGCGCCGCAGCTCCGGCATCGCCCCGGCCAGGAACGGCCAGCCGCCGTAGAGATACACCGCCGATGCCAGGACGAAGCTCACCGGTTCCGCCCAGGGGGGCAGCCGGACGTCCACCCCCAGCAAATCCAGAAGGCCCTGGGACAGCGCGAGGATGGGAGCCGTGAGGGCCAGCGACACCCAAAAGCGCCGCCTGAAGTCCTGCACCATGCCCGCATGGTGATGCCGGCGCCCCTGTGCATGCGCAGGTTTGTGCTCTTGCGGACTCCCGTGTTCCGCATGGGCTTGGCCGAGCGTGTCCATGGGCAAAGCCTAGCGTTGTGTGACGCACACGGGGCCGAACAAGTCTTCTCCTGTCGGGGTAATCGCTGGATGCAAAGAAAACGAACAGTAATGCTAGTCGTCGATTGCGCTTCCCGCAGGCACGGCGTAAATTACGCGTCGTGCCCAGAGCACAAAAGGCGAAGCCCGCACCTGACGGGGCGGGCTTCTGGTAGCAAAACGGCAGAGGCGGGACGAATCCGCGACTGTGTCTACTACGTGGTTGGCGCCTGTAGTCTAGAGCAGTCAGCAGTTTCGGCCAAGCGCTTCTGCGCTCATAAAAAGGCCAAAAAAATGACTGAAACGATGCTACTCAGGGGGACATTCGGCGCCCCGTACCTGTTCTACGTCTATCCGTGGAATCACCCATTTCATCCTGTTGGGGCGGTTTACGCGGTACTCGGGAAGGCGCTTACCGGTTACCGGGTGAACTACGTCGGCCAGACCGGTGATCTCGCTCGCCGCTTCGATGATCACCACAAGCGCCCTTGCTTCGATCGTACCGGCATGACCCACATCGGGATCCACCCGGCCCTCCAGGAGTCGCGTCGCCTGCTCATCGAAAGCGATCTGATCCGGGCCTACAGCCCGGTCTGTAACGGTTGAGGAGGTGGTATGGACGCGCACAACTCCATCTGCCCGCTGTGCCATCGGCCCTTCAATCACGGCGCTACCCGTTGCCAGGGTTGCCTTAATCGCATCGTTTACGGGGCCACACCACAGGAACTGGCTGAGGCTTGGCGCTCCGGCATGACGGTGGGCGCGCTGGGCGGTATCTTTGTGACCGGCTTGATTCCTCAACTCCTCAACGATCTGTTCGGTTGGGCCATCCCCATCGGTCTGGGGCTGGGATTCGGGTCACTGATCCTGGTCCTCGTGATCGGCGTCATGTCCGGCTATTACGCCCGCTGGGCCAAGGCGGAAGCCATGCGTGACAGAATCCGGGTATTCGACCAACCCTAAGCCGTGAAGCCGGGCCAGAGACAATGAACCAGACAGTGCAGTTATCGCGGGTGGTCGACGTCCTGCCCGGCTACCCGGTGAAGGCCAGGGTGGAGCACGACCCGGACGGCGCGTTCCAGGTCGTGATTCCCCGCCATTTGGGTGACGAACCCGTATACGCCTACAAAGACGAGCACGCCCTGCGCATGAACCTGGAGGGCCGGCCCGATCGCTACCTGATCGCGCCCGGCGATGTCCTGTTCGTGTCCCGCGGCATGTCGAACCGGGCCACTTACGTGGCCCGCATCCCCGACGCCACCGTGTCCACCGCGGTGTTTTACGTCCTCCGCCCCCGGCGCGATCTGGACCCGCGCTACCTGACGTGGTATCTCAACCAGGCGCCGACGCAGATGGCCATCGGCCAGATCCGCACCGGCGCCGGCACGCCCATCGTCCAGCGCAAGGCGCTCATGGAACTGTCGATGCCGGTGCCGGACCTCGCCACGCAAAGGCGCATCGCCGATGTTTTCGAACTGATGAACCGAGAGCGCCGCCTGTGCCAGCGGCTCGTGGACTGCATTGAGCGGCAACACCGCCTGCTCAGCCAGGAACTGCTCAATGGCACAATGCGCTTGCCGAATCGGGCCGAAACCGATCCGGACCTCGCCTGACGATCCCAACGAAAGAACTCGCCCCCTCCATGGCCAAGAAACTGACCCAATCGGAAGTCAACAACATCGTCTGGCGCGCCTGCGATTCCTTCCGCGGCACCATCGAATCCACGGAATACAAGAATTACGTGCTGGTGATGCTGTTCGTGAAGTACATCTCCGACGTGTGGCAGGACCATTACGATGCCTACCGCAAGGAATACGGCAACAACAAGGAACGCATCCATCGCAAGCTGGCGCGCGAGCGCTTCCTGCTCCCCGAGCACGCCAATTTCGAATTCCTCTACGAAAACCGCGATCACCCGCGCAAGCCCGACGGCAAGGGCGGCTTCACCGCCTGCGAAAGTGTGGGCGAAATGATCAACATCGCCCTGGAAGAAATCGAACTGCGCAACAAGAGCAAGCTGCTCAACGTGTTCCGCAACATCGATTTCAACGACGAAACGCGCCTGGGCGACACCCGCAAGCGCAACCACATCCTCAAACACCTGCTGGAGGACTTCGCCAAGCTCGACCTGCGCCCCTCCCTCATCGGCAGCCAGGACGTCATCGGCGACGCCTACGAATATTTGATCAGCCGCTTCGCCGCCGACGCGGGCAAGAAAGCCGGCGAGTTCTACACCCCCGGCGAAGTCTCCATCCTGCTCGCCAAACTGGTGGCCCCGAATCCGGGCGAGCGCATCTGCGACCCCACCTGCGGGTCCGGTTCGCTGCTGGTCAAATGCGCCCGCGAAGTGGGCAGCCGCGACTACAGCATCTACGGCCAGGAGGCCATCAGCGGCACCTGGTCACTGTGCAAGATGAACATGTTCCTGCACGACATCAACGACGCCCGCATCGAATGGGGCGATACCCTGCTCGATCCCAAACTGCTCGAAGACGACAAGCTCATGCGCTTCGAAGTGGTGGTCGCTAATCCGCCCTTCTCCCTGGACAAATGGGGCGCCAACCTGGCCGAGAAGGAACAGAAGAGCCATAACCGCTGGCACCGCGGTGTGCCGCCCAAGAGCAAGGGCGACTACGCCTTCATCAGCCACATGGTGGAAACCGCCACCGAAGGCACCGGCCGCGTGGGCGTGGTGGTGCCCCACGGCGTGCTGTTCCGCGGCGGCGCCGAAGGCCGCATCCGCCAGGCCCTCATCGAGGAAAACCTGCTCGACGCCGTCATCGGCCTGCCGCCTAACCTGTTCTTCGGCACCGGCATCCCCGCCGCCATCCTCATCTTCCGCAAGGACCGCAGCGACCGCACGGACGTGCTGTTCATCGACGCCAGTCACGAATTCGAGCCGGGCAAGAACAAGAACCGCCTGCGCGAAGAGGTGGAAGTGACGAAGATCGTCCAGACCTACCGCGCCCGCGCCGCCGTGGACAAGTACGCCTACCTGGCCGCCCGCGAGGAGATCGCCGCCAACGATTACAACCTCAACATTCCCCGCTACGTGGACACCTTCGAGGAAGAGGAGGAGATCGACATCGCCGCCGTGCAGAAGGAGATTGAGGGGATTGAGAAGGAATTGGTCGAGGTGCGGGGGGAGATGGCGAAGGTGTTGAAGGAGTTGGGGCTCTGAGATGCCTGTGCAGCTTAAAGATATTTGTGTTCCCGATGGCATACAGACCGGGCCATTCGGTAGCCAGCTCAAAGCAGAGGAATACATACCTTGTGGGGTGCCGGTAGTGATGCCTCAAGACATCGCTAATGGGCGGATTGTCCTTGATCACATTGCTCGAATTTCACAGGACAAAGCTAACTCACTTCAGAAACACCGTTTTGAACTGGGCGACATTGTGTTCAGTCGCCGAGGAGACGTTGCGAAAATCGCGATAATTTCGGAAACCGAAGCAGGATTCATCTGCGGAACCGGCTGCCTGCGAGCACGCCCGAGAGCAGACCAAGATCCGAACCTCTTGCGAATCCTTATCGAAACGCCGGCCGTAAGAAAGTGGCTAGAGCAGAATGCGGTTGGTCAGACGATGCCAAATCTGAACACACAGATAGTTGGCGCTCTCCCGTTATTGATTCCCCCCGCCGATAAACATGAGTTACTCGAGAGAATCTCGTGGTTGTGGGGAGCCGCTGTCGATGCACAGTGCAGGGTTGTTTCACTCAAAAGACATGTCGCGATCTGGACGACCAAGCAGCTCCTATCCCGTAAACGCAGGCTCCCAGGTTTTCTCAAGAATTGGGACAAAGTTTGTATCGGCGATTTCCTGACAGAGTCGAGAATCACCGGAAGTCACGGTGCAAAAGCGCGAAAAATCACGCTCAAACTATATGGAAGAGGGATGCAAGGTAAGGATGATCGCCGCTCTGGCAGCGAAAACACCAAGTACTACATCCGCCGCGCCGGCCAATTCATCTACAGCAAGCTCGATTTCCTGAACGGCGCCTTCGGCATCATTCCCGAGCACCTGGACGGCTACGAGACCACCCTCGACCTGCCCTGTTTCGACGTGGCCGAAGGGCTGGACGCGCGCTTCCTGCTGCTCCTGGTCTCGCGCGAGGAGTTCTATTCACGCTTCCTGGGCAGTGCCGCCGGTGGCCGCAAGGCCCGGCGCGTCAACCCGGCCGAATTCCTCGCCACCAAGATCCACATCCCCGGCATCAACGAACAGCGGGCGATCGTGGATGCCGTCGCCACCCTCGACCGCGAAATCGACCTCCTAGAACGCCAACTCGCCGCCCTCAAGCGCCAGAAACAGGCCCTCATGCAGCAACTCCTCACCGGCCGGATTCGGGTGGGCGAAGCTCGCGAGCCCGTCCAGAGGAAAACGCGACGTACGGCATCGGCGTGAGACAGGAATGTAGGTAATCCCCGCGTAGCCCAGAAAGCACGGCACTCGAAGCCGGGCTCACCGCGTGACGGCGACGGCTCGCCCTGATGGTCGGTGGAACGAAACGTAAGGTTGCCCGAACTGGTGGCCCCTTGGAAAAGGGTCGTGTAGAGCGGCAGAACCAGTGATGTCGCATGGCAGCGTTGGCCGGGAACTTGTTCCAACCACACCCGCGAACCACCTTGAGACTTGGTTGTCTATACGGTATATCGTATAGCACATACGCTAATGCGTATCCGGGGGGCTCGACCACCATGATTAATGCCGACGATTTAGGGCGTCAGCTCGCTGCCATTCGGCGGACCAAAGGGCTGACCCAAGCTCAGATCGGGCGCCAGGCGACCGTTTCAGACATCGAAAACGGGAAGGATGTCCTGCTCTCCTCCTTCCTGGCCGCAGCGGTTGCACTTGGCCTTGAAATCCGGCTTGTGCCCATTCAGCAAGAGAAGGTTGTCTCTGAAAAGGCGCGCATGCAGACAGAAGGCACGGATCCGGCGAGGAGCGAATCGCCTGTCGCGAGTCGACGAAAACCGGCTGTTCGAAAATTGGGTGCGCGATATGTTCCGAAGTCCGTCGGGAACAAAGCTGCGGGTATTCCGGCGGGCGGCCATGCCAAAGTTGTCGGCTTGAAGAAGCCCGTACTCGATGCCCGGAAGGTGAAGAACTCCAACCTCAATGCCGCCGTCAAGCGTGTGGCCGATTCCAGGTTGGGTGTCTTGTCCGAACAGGCCAGGGCGCGCCTCGAATCCGCCGGTGCAGCCATATCCGGGGAAAGGGTGGGCAGAATCGTCGACGGTGCCGCACCTTCTCACTGGCTTTCGGTTCGCTCTTCCAAGAAGAAGAAATAACCCATGAAGATGCGGGCGAGCGCTTTGGAGATCAGCCTCGACGGAACGCTGGTTGGCCATTTGGTGAGCCAGCAGAGTGGGGCCAATGTGTTCGCGTTCGCGGACAGTTACATTGCGCTGGGTGCCGAACGGCCGGTACTCAGTTTGAGTTTCGAGGGTCCCACGCCGGAAGCGAGCGCCGAGCTGCTCACGGCGATTTACGCCACGAACGTGAGGGTCCCGACCTTCTTCTCGAATCTCCTTCCGGAGGGTCCTCTCCGGGAGTACGTCGCCGCGAACCTGAAAATACACAAGGACGATGAATTCCGCATCCTTGCGGCGCTGGGATCCGATCTGCCCGGCGCGGTGGTCGCAACACCCGTCGAGCAGGTATCTTCCAGGCTTTCGCAGGATCGCAAAGGCCGTTCCATCGAGATTCACAAGCAGGCACCGCTGGCGTTTTCTTTGGGTGGATCGCAGCTCAAGTTTTCGATGTTTTTATCCAACGACAAATTCGGGTTTGGGGCGAAAGGCGCCGAATACATCGTCAAGCCGCCCCATCCCCACTTCGATGACGTGCCGGCGAACGAGTATCACTCCATGCTCCTGGCGCGTGCCGCCGGCCTGAACGTGCCCGAAGTCAGGCTCCTGCCGCTGGAAAATCTCGACCTGGAAAATGCGCCGCCCCTGAAGTTCCGCACCGATGAGCGCTATGCCTATGCGATCAAGCGATTCGATCGTGCACCCGGGAACGCACGTATTCATATCGAAGATTTCGCACAGGTGTTCGGCGTCTACGCCCATGACGAGTACACGGCGACGAATTACGACCAGATGCTGAGAGTCCTGAGGCTGTTGCCAGGGGGCGGTGATGCTGTTCGCGAGATGGTCGGACGCTTGGTGGTCAACGCGCTGTTGGGCAACGGGGATGCGCACCTGAAGAATACGTCGCTCATCTACCGCGATGGACAGACGCCCACGTTGGCGCCCCTTTACGATGTGCTCATCACTCAACCCTACATGCGCCGCAGGGAAACCGCTGCGCTGAACATTTCCCGCGTGAAATCGTTTCAAAAATACGACCTGGACCTCTTTCGTCGCCTGGCCAAACGAGCCGACCTGGACGAAAAGAGCGTCCTTGACGCCGTGCGTACGACCATCGATCTCGCTGCAAGCACATGGCCCGCACTCATTGCCGAGAGTGAGATGCCGGAGTCTCTTCGCACCAGCCTCGAAGAGCACTGGAAGACCCTGAGGTCGCCCTTTTCATCGCTGTCGCTGAAACCGAGGCGCAGAATCCCCGCTACGGCCCCGAAGGCAAAGGCTCGCTGAGGGCGTGAGGCATGGGTAGGGCGCATGGCTGGTTATTGCCGGGAAAGCTAGCCCGCCGCGCAAACGCGGATTCGGTTATTGCGAGTGTTGCAAATATGTCGTCTCTACTCCGGTCAAAGCGATTTTGACCGACTTCCGGCCCGGTCGGAGTATTTGAGGGAGGAGACACCCTGCGTACGCATGTTCCATCCAGTGCGCTGCCCAGCCCCGAGGAGATCACGCTTGCCCGCGAGAGCAGTCGAGCGCTGTCGGCCTATCTGGAGACCCCGGCGGCTGTTCAGCAGATCGACTTTGTGGACGATAAGTGGCGGTCCCATCCGGTGCGGGTGCTCCGGTCGGCACTGCGCCTTCTCATCGATGTCCTCACCGAGATCGGGCAGGGAAATGCGGTCAGCATCATTCCCATTCATGCCGAGCCGACTACCCAGGAGGCGGCGGGTGTGCTGAACGTCTCGCGTCCGTTCCTGGTGCAGCTTCTGGAGAGCGGCCAAATCCCGCATCACAAGATCGGCAAGCACCGACGGGTGCGATATCAGGATGTCATGGAGTACAAGGCCCGCATCGATGGAGAGCGGCAGAAGGCCCTCGACAAGCTTGCGGAGGAGGCTCAGAACCACGGCATGGGGTACGAGTGAGCTCCAACTTCACCGTCGTCTATGACGCCTGTGTGCTGTACCCCGCGCCGCTGCGCGACCTGCTCATGCGCCTGGCGCTCACGGATCTGTTCCGGGCGCGATGGTCCAACGCCATCCACGAGGAGTGGATGCGAAAATGTGCTGAAGGACCGCCCCGATCTGACACGCGAGCACCTGGAGCGTACACGCGATCTGATGAACACCCACGTGCGTGATTGTCTGGTCGGCGGGTATGAACACCTGATCGACGGCATCCGAGGCGCCCGATCCCGACGACCGGCACGTGATCGCGGCGGCCGTGCACAGCGGCGCTGATCTGATCGTGCCAGACCATCAGTCTCCTGCGGGATCGGCAGGCGATGATCTGAACGGAGTTGCGGCTGAAGGTCAGGCGTGTAATGGCTCCCGCCGGGAGGGAATTCCGACCGGCGGCAATATCAGTTAAGGTGCCGGTTGGCACAACATTTTCCTTCCTCGTCAGGAGGCGCCCGGACCCGTCGGCCGGTCAATCATGGACATCAACGCCTACCTGGAAGATCTCGATTCCCAGATCCCCGCCGTTCAGCTGCTCCGGGCCCTCGGCTGGGAGTATCTCAGCCGCGAGCAGGCCCTGGCCCTGCGCGATGGGCGCGAAGACCGGGCGGTGCTCACGGGCGTGTTGCGCCCGTGGCTGACGGAAAACAACGGTTTTCCTGCCAAGGGCCGGCTGAACCCCTTCAGCGACGGCTCCATCGACGAGGCCGTGCGCCGCCTGGTGGAAGAACCGTTCGACGGGCTGGTGCGCACCAACGAGCGCCTTTACCACCTGCTCACGCTGGGCACCAGCCTGCCGGAGACAGTGGCCGGCGACACCAAGGGGCGCACGCTGCGGTACATCGATTGGGGCGATTGGAAGAACAATCGCTTTCACGTGACGGACGAGTTCAGCGTGGAGCGCCGCTTCGCGCATGCGACCCGCCGCCCCGACCTGGTGCTGTTCGTCAACGGCATTCCCTTCGTGGTGATCGAATGCAAGCGGCGCGACCGCGATACCCGCGGGGAGCGCCAGGTGGACGCGGCCATTCGCCAGTTGCTCGATTACCAGGAAAACGAAAACATCCCGCAGTTGTTTCAGTACACCCAGCTCCTGCTCGCCACCTCGGTGAACGAGGTGCGCTACGGCACCGTCAAGACGCCGCGGCGGTTCTGGAGCGTGTGGCACGAGGAAGCACTGAACGAACAACAGGTGTTGGAGGCTGCCAACCGACGGTTGGACGAGGATACGCTCACACGCCTGCTGGCCGGCCGCAACGCCGAGCACGCCGACGCCATCCGCGGTTATTACAACCATCTGTTTGCCGGTGGTGAACGCCGACCCACGGCACAGGACCAAACCTTCTGGGCCATGCTGCGCCCCGAGCGTTTGCTCGATTTCGTCCATCGCTTCGTGGTGTTCGACGCGGGCGTACGCAAGGTGGCGCGACATCAGCAGTATTTCGCCGTGAAGGCGGCGCTGGAACGGGCGCTGCCGCTGCGCGGCGGCAGCCGCCTGGGCGGGGTGATCTGGCATACCACGGGCAGCGGCAAGTCACTGACCATGGTGATGCTGGCCAAGGCCCTGGCGCTGGCGCCGTCCATCAAGAGGCCCCGCGTAGTGCTGGTAACGGACCGCGTCGACCTGGACGAGCAAATCTGGCGCACTTTCGAAGCCTGCGGTAAGCCGGCGGCACGGGCAAAGACCGGGGAGGAACTGGTCCGGCTGGTGGAGGAAGGGCAGGCGGGCGTCATCACCACCGTGATCAACAAGTTCGACACGGTCATCAACCGCCGCGGCGTGGTGGACACCAATCCCGATATCTTCGTGCTGGTGGACGAAGGCCACCGCAGTAACTACAGCCAGCTGGCCGCGCACATGCGGCGTGTATTCCCCAATGCCTGTTTCATCGGGTTCACGGGCACACCGCTGCACAAAAAGGACAAGAACACCGCGCAGAAATTCGGGGGCTTCATCCACGACTACACCATGCGTCGGTCGGTGCAGGAGGGCACCGTGGTGCCCTTGCTGTACGAGGGTCGCATCGCCGACCTGGAGCCGAACAAGAAGGCAATCGATGCCTGGTTCGAGCGGCTTACCGAAGGATTGTCCACGGAGCAGAAGGCCGACTTGAAGCGCAAGATGAGCCGCGCCGAGGTACTGCACCGGGCCGAGCCGCGCATCATGATGATCGCCTGGGACATCAGCCGCCATTACGCGGACAACTTCAAGGGCACGGGCCTCAAGGCGATGCTGGCCGCCGACTCACGTACCAGCGCCGTGCTGTACCGGAAGTACTTCCGCGAGTTCGGCCTGGTGGAGAGCGAGGTCATCATGTCCAAGCCAGACCTGCGCGGCGAGGCGGACGAGGGCGTGGAAGAGGACGCACCCCTGGTGGCCCGCTTCTGGGCTGACATGATGGAGCGCTTCGGTTCCGAAGAGGAGTACAACAGCCAGATCAAGGCTTCGTTCGCCCGCGAGGACGGCGTCGAGATACTGATTGTGGTTCAACGTCTGCTCACCGGCTTCGACGAACCGCGTAACACCGTGCTCTACGTGGACAAGATGCTCAAGGAGCACAACATCCTGCAGGCCATCGCCCGCGTGAACCGGTTGTTCAGTGAAGAGAAAACTTCAGGCTTCGTCATCGACTATCGCGGCGTGCTTGGGCAACTCAACAAGGCCGTGAAGACTTACGATGCTCTTGCCGATTTCGATCCCGAGGACGTGGACCTTACCGGCGCGGTGATCGACACCCATGAAGAGGTTGCGCGGCTACCCCAACGGCATTCCGAGCTCTGGGCGGTGTTCAAGGAGGTTAAGAACAGGAAGGACAACGAAGCCATGGAGCGTCACCTCGAACCTGATGACCTGCGCCATGCCTTCTACGATGCTCTTGCGGTCTACCAGCGCACCCTGTTCGTAGCCCTGTCAACCGAGCATTTCTACACGGACGTGCCGCAAGAACGCATCGAGGGCTACAAGGCCGATCTGGTGTTCTTCCGCAGCCTGCGTGCCTCGGCTCAATCACGGTTTGCCGAGACGGTGGATTTTTCCAAATACGAGAAGCAGATCCGCCGCATGATGGACACGCACATCCACGCGCCGAGTGTGGGCATCATCACGGAACTGGTGGACATCTTCGACCGGGAAGCCTTCGATGCGGAAGTGGAGCGGGTGGAGGGCAAAGCGGCCAAGGCGGACACCATCGCCAACCGCCTGAAAAAGACGATCCGGGAAAAAATGGAAGAAGACCCGGTGTTCTACAAAAAATTCGCCGAGCTCGTGCAACAGGCTATCGATGACTACCGCCAGGGACGTATCGATGAGGCGGAATACCTCAAGCGCGTCACCAGTTGCCTGGAGTCCGTCAGCGGGCGTCGCGGGGACACCCCGCCCGAACTGGAGGGCCATCGCGGCGCTGCTGCGTTCTTCGGATTACTGGCGGAACTCATGGCAAAAGCGCCCTCGGGCGTCCGAGAACCCAGCGGCGAATACCGCGGCAAGCTGATCCGCAAGCTCGGCAGGGAACGCATGGCCGCAATCGCGCTCGACATCGAGCGCATCATCGAGGAGCGCAAAGTGCGCGACTGGACGAAGAAAGAGGCCGTCATCAAGGGCATGGAGGACGCCATTGATGACTATCTCTACGAGCTGCGCGATCACAGCGGCATCGCACTAACGACGGAGGAGATGGATTACCTAATCGAACGTTTCCTGTCCATCGCAAAAAAACAGGAAGGCGCATGATCGCCTTGCTGTCCGACGAGGTGCGCTGGGGTCGCACCCTCATCCGCTACGGTTATCGGTTCGGCGCCCGAAGCACTCTTGCCATTAGCGTTCATCCCGACCTGAGGGTGGAAGTGGTCGCACCGGAAGGTACCAGCCTGGAACGTATCCGCGGCCGGGTCATCGCGCGCGCCCCCTGGATCCAGCGCACCCGTCGGGAATTCGAGCTGCTGCTTCCCGGTGCACTTCCCCGAAGTTTCGTCAACGGAGAATCACATCTCTACCTCGGGCGACGGTATCGTTTGCGTGCGGAACGGGGCGAAACCGATGAAGTGCGAATCGGTCGCGGACGGATCCATGTGGTTACGCGGGCCGAGCCAAAGCCGGCCAACATCGAACGACTTCTCACCACATGGTACCGCGCCAAGGCCCAAGAGATATTCGCCGAGCACATGGCCTCTGTAAGCGAAGTGGCGGCATTAGCGGGTATCCCGCCTCACCGCTGGCAGATTCGCCGCATGCGCTCCCGCTGGGGAAGTTGCTCGCCAAGTGGACTCATCACGCTGAACTGCGAACTCATCAAGGCGCCTCCCGCTTGCATCGATTACGTCGTCGCTCACGAGCTTTGTCATCTCCGAGAGCCCCATCACGGGGCCCGGTTCTGGCGGCTGCTTGAAAAGGTTATGCCGGATTATTCGGAGAGACGGGCCAAGCTGCAGCAATTTGCCGAAATTGTCACCCGATGATGTCAATGGGCAGCGCTGTGCATTCTGTGGGTATCGCTGTCCGGCTCATCTCCAAGACCCGGAAACAACGTACCGGAATGTACTGAATCTCTGATTTATCGCTGCTTCCTCGATGCCTGGACGAGGCTTTAACCGAAACTATACTTCGCCTCACCCCGAGGGATAACAACAACGGCGAACAACCATCAGGGCCACTGATTGTCCCGCGGCAGATTCTTCCAGTTTTTCTGTTATGCAGGCGCGCGAGGTTCCTATAGGCGCAACTGCCTTCGTCAACGGAGGAGCAGTCATGGATTGTTCACGGCGAAACTTTTTCAAGATATGCGCGGGCGGCCTCGGCTCGTCCACGCTGGCGGTGATGGGCTTCTCGCCCGCGCCGGTGCTGGCGGAATCCCGCGCCTTCAAGCTGGCGCGCACGCGCGAGACGCGCAGCACC
>Ga0172382_10009306_pt1 | contig 13433 bp, 10 predicted proteins | sample Leawel138RmetaG_FD_122245 | JGI IMG/M metagenome (GOLD analysis project Ga0172382, IMG submission 122245) | Leachate microbial communities from a municipal landfill in Southern Ontario, Canada - Leachate well 138R metaG | ecosystem: Engineered > Solid waste > Landfill > Unclassified | place...
ACAACTACCTTTTGACTATCTCATTGGAAAAAGAGATTATTAGCTGCGCCTACAGCGAACTTTCAAGTGGGACAATCTATCTGGTTGAATTGGAAAACGAGAGCCGTTTTGTTGCCCTCAGAAGTCTTTATGAGCAACTTTCACCCAAAGAGATTCTGATTAACGAAGAAGATTATTTTAAAAACAAAGAGTTCGGTTCGCTTATAGATCAGACAAATGCCATGACAACTCGTTTGCCGGCTTGGTATTTTTCGGTTTCACAGGGGTTTAAACTTTTAACCGAGCACTTGGAAGTTGTCAGTTTAAAACAGTTTGGCCTTGAAGGCAAAGATTTGACTCTCAGTAGCGGAGGGGCTCTTTTTAGATACCTTAAAGAGACTGCCAATACAAACTTAAAACATATAGACAACATAAAAAAAGTCGATTTGTCAAAGACTCTTTTGATTGATGAATCTTCTAGGAAAAACCTTGAGCTGTTAAACAACCTACAAGACTCAAGTCAAAACAGAACCCTCTTTAGTTCTCTCAACAGATGTTGTACCAGTGGGGGAGCCAGGTTACTGAAAGAGTGGATAAGTTTTCCTTTGAATCAGATTGATGAAATTGAAAAAAGACTTGATTGGGTTACTTGGTTTATTGAAAACGAAAGTGAACGTCAAAGAATTCGCTCTATACTAAAACAGTTAAAAGACCTTTCTAGATTAGCCACCCGAGTCTCGATGAACAGAGCCACTGCCTCCGACTTGGTTGCAATAAGATTTTCGATTGAGGGATATTTTGAACTTGCACAACTAAACGAAGAGCGCTACCGCTCTCTTTCGGATGAAATTCTAGACGATAAAGAGATGCTCTTGCTTGTTGAGTTGATGCAGGAACTCCTAATTGCGATAAAAGAGGAGACTCTTGGTCCCTTTAAAGCCAATCATGTTATAAAAGAAGGCTATGATTCTGAGTTGGATGAACTGAGAGATTTAACAAGGGGTGGGTCAAAAAAACTTAACGCTTACGTTGAAAAACTTAGGAAAGAGACCTCCATTTCTCTTATAAAATTGGGCCAAAACAAAATAATCGGTCACTATTTAGAGATTCCCAAAACCCACAATGATAAAATCCCTCCCTATTTTTACCGAAAACAGACATTGGTTAATCAGGAACGCTACACTACCGATGAACTGTTGAAGTTGGAAGATGAGATTTTAAGCAGCTTTGAGAAAGCAGAGCAACTGGAAAAGAGTCTTTTAAATCAGCTTTTACAAAAAACTGCCGATTTAACTAAACAACTTATCCATCTGGGTCACTTTTTCTCCCAAATTGATACTTTTTGTTCGTTGGCTGAAGTTGCTAACAGTGAAAATTATTGCAGACCACAACTGGTTGAAAATAATATTTTTGAAGTAAATGAAGGACGCCATCCGGTTGTGGAACAGTATCTCAGTCGGGGAGAATTCGTTCCCAATGACCTTTTTATCGATGAAAATGAACTGAGGTTTTGTTTGATTACTGGACCGAATATGGCCGGTAAATCGACCTATTTACGCCAAAATGCCCTGATACTGTTAATGGCTCACATGGGTAGCTACGTTCCTGCAACAAAAGCCATAATCGGTTTAACTGACCGCCTTTTTTGCCGCGTGGGAGCCAGTGACAATTTGGCTAGAGGTGAATCGACATTTCTGATAGAGATGCAGGAAGCTGCCTATATCCTCAGAAATGCAAGCAGAAGTTCTTTGGCAATAATCGATGAGATAGGAAGGGGAACTAGCACTCAAGACGGAATGTCCATTGCCTATGCTGTTATGAGAAAACTGGCAAAAATGGGAGTGAAAACCCTTTTTGCAACCCATTATCATGAGCTGACTATGTTGGATACTTCCGATATGCAACTTCTGACTTTATCGGTCGTTGAAAAGAGAAACTCTGTCCTCTTTTTGAGAAAAGTTGAAAAAGGGGTAGCGACCAGCAGTTATGGTTTGCACGTTGCCAAAATGGCAGGTCTTCCTCTTGATGTCTTAAAAGAGGCTTCTGTTTTTCAAAAAAATCATTTTGCCGATTACGAACTGGGAGGTTCAAAAGAACAATTGGATTTGTTTACCGGCAGTGAGATTTACAGCGATGGGTTTCAAAATCTTTATCTAAATGAGATAGAACACTTAATCAACTCATTTGATTTAGAGAACTCAACTCCGATTGAAGCTCTTAAGTTTGTTCAAGAGCTTCAAAAGAGATTAGAAGAGGAGCGCTCTGTTGACACTAAGGGGTAAATGTTTTAGTCTCTTAAGTAGTTGAAGATGTTTTTTTGGGATCGCGGTTGCCGGTCCTTTTTTTATGGAGTAAGAGAGAATTGGATAATAAAATCAGGCAAGACAGCCTCTACCAAGAGTTGACAAAAGTTTTGAAAGGAATTGATTTAATGGTAGTTGATGTCCGCAAAAGTGAAAACAGAGGATCGGTTCACGTTGTTGTTACGATAACCAACAAGGAGCATTCTGTAGGTGTTGATGAGTGTGCAAAAGCTCACAGGTTAATCTATCCCCGCCTGACTTTATTAGAAAACAGCAGAAATATTGATTTAGAAGTTTCCACCCCCGGTTTGCAGAGGAACTTTAAAGACCTTTACGAATTTGAACTTTTTAGCGGTCGGAGAGTCCGTGTCTATGACAGCTTGAAAAAAGAGTGGGTTGAGGGAATTATTTCAAAACTCAGTGAAATAGGGGTTGAATTGGAGAACGCCAGATTTGACGACTCTAAAGAGAGCCTTGCTACCTATATAATTGCACCGCAAGATGTGCAAAAAGCTAAACTAGCATATTCATGGGAGGATATGTAAAAATGTCCAATGATTTAGGAGAAGCCATTCAAACGCTCGTTAATGAGAGAGGAATAAGCGAAGACTTGGTTCTTGAAACCATCAGAGGTTTACTGTTAGCTGCCTTTAAACGAAAATTCGGAACCAGCGATAATGCTGTTATCGAATTTAACGAGAATAGGGATGATGTGCAGCTCTTTGCAAAAAAAATAATTGTTGAAGATGATTTATACGATGGAAGTTTTGAGACAATGCCTCTCAAAGAGGCTTTGGAACTCCACTCGGACGGAGAGGTCGGCGATGAGATTCTTATTCCGATTGACCCAAAAACTTTTGATAGAATCTCAGTTCAAAGCGCAAAACAAAAGGCAAAACAAGATCTGAGAGAAATCCAAAAGGACACCCTCTATTCGGAGTTTAAAACAAAAGAGGGGGAGATGATTATAGGCTACTACCAGCGCGAACAAAACGGGGATATGATTATTGATTTAGGGAAAATCGAAGGTACTTTACCAAAACGGTATCAGAGTCCCCGAGAGATGTACCGCAAAGGTGACAAGATAAGATGTTATGTTTATCAGGTTGAAAAGCCTGAAAAGGGAAATTTGAAGGTTATCCTTTCAAGGACCCATACCGAGTTTGTAAAAAAACTCTTTGAATTAGAAGTTCCCGAAATTTACGACCACTCAATTGAAATTCATAAAATCGTAAGAGAGCCAGGTTACAGAACAAAGGTAGCCGTTTATTCCAACCGAGGGGATTTAGACCCTGTCGGAGCCTGTGTCGGTCTTAAAGGAATTAGGGTTCAGACAATAATGAGAGAGATGGAGGGAGAGCGTATCGATGTATTGCGCTATGACCCTAACCCTATTGAGTATATAAAAAACTGCCTCTCTCCCGCCGAAATTAAAAAAGTTATAATTTTGGATGAGCAAAAAAGAAGTGCTGTTGCCGTTGTGGAGGAGACTCAACTCTCCTTGGCAATCGGAAAACAAGGAATCAATGTCAGATTGGCGAATAAGCTGGCCGATTGGATTATTGACGTAAAGACGTTAGAGCAGTATCGTGAAATGGACATAGATATCGAAAGCAAAGAGAGATTAGAGTCTCTCTTTAGCGAAGATGAAGTTGATACAGAGCACTACTACGGTGATGAAGAAGATGAGTTTATGCTCAGTGATATCGCCGAATTCGATAAGGCAATCTTAGATAAGCTCTTGTTCCACGATATCTATACAGTTGAAGAGTTCGTCAACTTAAGTGACGAAGAGTTGGCTGCTTTTGATGATATCAGCAAAGAAGAGATTGCGAAAGTCAACGCAATATTGGGCGATTATGTTGATATCGTAGAAGAGGAGGAAGTTGATGATGAACATCAATTTCTCTGTCCGGAGTGCGGTCACACTCTCAGTGTCGATATGACAAATTGTCCCAATTGTGGGGTTGGGCTTAGTTTTGAAGAAGTGGAAATAGATGAGGAGTAATTGATAGATAATATGGCGGAAGAAGATAAAAAACCTAAAACAACTTTGATAAAGCAGCCTCGTGGAACATCTCAACCGACAAGTTCCAATGCCGGTGAATCCGAGACAAATCTTCCTGTTGAGAAGAAAAGGGTTGTGGTTGTTAAGAAAAAGGTTGTAGTAGTTAAGCCGCAGCCAAAAGTTGAAGAAAAAGAGATTAAAATCGAGAGTGAAGCAGAAAAAATCCCTTCTTCCATGAAACGGGAGCCACAACCGACCAAAGAAAAAGAGATCAAAAAAGGGCCGACTCCCTCTGTAACATTGGGCTCTCCGGTAGTTATATCACCAAAAAACTTACCGCCTGTTCCGGGTCAAGGTCAGACTCCCCATGCCCATGCCGAGTGGCGTAAGAACAATCCTCAACAGAGTCGAACTCCGAATCAGTCAAGACAAGTCGGTCAAGTCGGTGGTTCAGGTCCCCGAGGCCAATTTACCCGTGGCCCTGCTCAACGGCACCCTCAGCAACAGCAAACTCCTCATCCGGGTGCTCAAAGAGGGCAAGGGGTCAGAACTTCAAGAGGACCGCAACAAAGACCTCCATTCAAGCCTGCTCCAAGCGCACCTGTGGTAGAATTAGGGGCTCCCGCTCAAAGAGCCAGTAAAAAAGTTTACAGGAAAAAAAGAGAATTCACCAAAGCTGAAAGAGATGCCGAGCGTGATTTTCAGATTAAGAGAAAAGAGAAACAAAAAATCAATCCCGTTCCCAAAAAAATCGATATTATGGAATTTATCACCGTAAGTGACTTAGCTAAAAAGATGAACCTTAAAGCTTCGGAAGTCATTGGAAAGCTTTTGGAAATGGGAATGATGGTTACCATAAACCAACAAATTGACAGTGATGTAGCAACGATTATTGCCAGTGAGTACGGCTGTGAAGTCAACTTAGTCTCCCTTTACGATGAGACATTGATTGCAACCGATGAAGACAAACCCGCCGACATGGTTCCAAGAGCTCCGATAGTAACGGTAATGGGTCACGTCGACCACGGTAAGACCAAAACACTTGATGCCATAAGATCGACAGATGTCGTGGCAGGAGAGTTTGGGGGAATAACCCAACACATCGGTGCTTATAAGGTGAAACTACCCGGTAAAGGGGAGATAGTATTTTTAGACACACCCGGTCACGCCGCTTTTACCATGATGAGAGCCAGAGGAGCCCAAGTTACCGATATTGTTGTTTTAGTGGTAGCGGCAAATGACGGGGTGATGCCTCAGACACTTGAAGCGATTGACCATGCCAAAGCTGCCAAGGTTCCTATTATAGTTGCTATCAACAAAGTAGACTTGCCCCAAGCCAACGTTGACAGAGTCAAACAACAGCTCAGTGACCACGGTTTAATGCCTGAAGCATGGGGTGGAAGTACCCTGTTCTGTGAAATCAGCGCCCTAAAAAGAATCGGTATCGAGGAGCTATTGGATACAATACTTTTACAGGCTGAAATGCTGGAGCTAAAAGCAAATGCCTCGGTAAGAGCCGAAGGAAAGGTTCTGGAATCCAGAATTGACCAGGGAAGAGGAATTGTTGCTTCCGTTATTATAGAGAGGGGGACAATCCATCAGGGAGATAACTTTGTAGCCGGAATATATCCGGGGAAAGTCAGGGCAATGGTTGATGATCGCGGTAACAGAATCACCGAAGCAGGTCCGGCAACCCCTGTTGAGATAATCGGTCTAAGCGATATCCCCGGAGCCGGAGACCCTTTCCAGGTAACCGAAAATGAGAAACAGGCCCGCCAAGTCGGTGCTAAACGGCAGGAGTTGGAACGGTTGGGACAAGCCAAGAGTGTAAGCAAAGTAACTCTTGATAACATTTTTGATAAAATGCAGGACGGTACAATTCAAGAGTTTAACGTAATTATTAAAGGTGATGTCCAAGGTTCCGTGGAAGCTTTGCAAAATGCCCTTGAAAAACTCTCCAACCAAGAGATTAGACTCAATGTAATCAGGTCTTCAGCAGGAGCTATCATTGAAGACGACGTTAATTTAGCCATTGCCAGTGAAGCTTTGGTGTTAGGCTTTAACGTCCGACCAACCCCAAGAGCTCAAACCCTTGCCGACCAAGAAAAAATTGAAATCCGTAAATATAACATTATCTACGATGCCGTGGATGATATAAAAGCCGCAATGGAAGGGATGCTGAAACCCGACAAGAAAGAGGTTGTCATCGGACAGCTTGAAGTCAGAGAAACCTTTAAAGTACCCAAAATTGGCCTCATTGCTGGTTGTTACGTTACCGAAGGTAAAATCAAACGCTCTTCGTTGGTTCATGTTTACAGAGACAACGTTAAAATCCACTCAGGTAAAATTTCATCTCTAAAGCGATTCAAAGATGATGCAAGAGAAGTTGCAGCAGGATATGAGTGCGGAGTCGGATTGGAGAACTACCATGATTTGAGAAGCGGAGATATGCTAGAAGTTCTGGAAGTAATCGAAATCGCAAAGAAGTTGAGTTCAAATGAGTGATTATATACATAAAAGGTTAGAGACCAGGATAGCGGAGGCTATCAGTACAATGATAGTGACCCAAGAGATAAAGCATACTGAATTAAGTCAGTTCGTTTCGGTCAGCAAGGTAGATTTAAGCAGCGACAAAGCCTATGCTACCGTTTGGGTCTCTTCTTTTATTGATGATAAGAAACTTAATGAGTCGGTAGAGGCCCTTCAACGGGCCTCTGGATTTATCCAAAGTCGCTTAAGGAAAATTTTAAAAACAAGAAACACTCCCAAAATAACATTTAAAGCCGACCTTTCAATCAAGGAGGGGCAGGCAATTAATAATTTAATAGATAGCCTGAATATAAAAGATGAATAACAATGCATCGATTCTTTTATTAAAAAAGGAGTCTGGAAAAACCTCGTTTTCTTCACTTGGACCGATAAAAAAACTTATAGATCCAAAAGTTGGTCATGCCGGCACCTTGGATAAATTTGCCACCGGTTTAATGATTGTCCTTACCGGGCAATTGACTAAACTCAACACCCTTTTTTCAAACTTAGATAAAAGATACGTTGCCACATTAGTATTCGGTTCTGAAACAGATACTCTTGACCCCGATGGGAAAATTATTGAAACAGGGACAGTTCCTAAATTGGAAACAATTGAGAAAATCCTTAAAGAGAAGTTTAGCGGTAAAATTACCCAGCATCCCCCAATTTATTCTGCTGTTCATATCGACGGTAAAAGAGCTTATCGTTTAGCCCGAAAAGGGGAGAGGTTCAATACACCCTCTAGGGAAGTCGAAATTTACAGCACTAAAATTATTGAGTGGGATTCTCCCAATTTAGTTTTGGAAGTACACTGTTCCAAAGGAACTTATATCCGTTCAATTGCCAGAGATTTAGCTTTAGAATGTAATTCCAGAGCTCACTTGGCTGCATTGGAACGAACTGCAATCGGTCCTTATAATTTAAGTGAAGCGGTTGAAGCAGACGATTATACCCAATTAAGAAGTCATGCCAGTGAAAGTACCGAACGTCTTATGAGACTTCCTAATATCGGAAAAATTACCATTGATGAAGAGGCAACCAGACGACTCTGTTTCGGTAATCTACCTCCTGTTGAATCTATTATTGAAAAAGAGGTAGACTTTGATGATGACCATGCCGTTTTATTTTCACCACAGAAAGAGGTCGTCGGGGTAGTGGCTCTGGATGAAACTAAAAATCCTATAAAGACATTGGCTATCCCATGCTCGAGGAGAAACAATGGAAATATATGACTTTCACCAATTATTTGAATCAAAAGAATTTCAAAAGGTGAAAGCTGTTATCTCTATAGGTGTGTTTGACGGATTTCACCGTGGGCATCAGCTTATTCTCAACAGCGCAAAAGAAGAGGCAAATAAAAGAGAAAATACCAAAGTGGTTGTTTTCACTTTCAGCCAAAATCCTAAAACAGTTATAGGGCGAAATCCCTATAAAAACCCCCTTATGACTCTCAGGCAAAGCACCGAGTTTTTTGACGATTTGAATGTCGATTATCTGGTTGTGATTGACTTTTCTTCCGATATCAGTAAACTGACAGGCAGAGAATTTATCGGTCGCTGTTGCTCAATGTTCGATATCCAGGCAGTTGTCGTAGGCGAAGATTTTCGTTGCGGCCACAATGCTGATACAGGTGTTCAAGAGTTGCTTACAATAGTTAACGAACTTTGTGAAGGAGCAATTTTGAAAGTACCGCCTACTTACAAATTGAGTGACGGCAGAGTCGATAGTTCCACTTTGGTGCGCCACTACCTTGGCAGTGGTGAGGTCTCTAAAATAGAGAGCCTTTTGGGCAGACCTTATACGGTTGATTTAGCACATTTGCACTCCAAAAGTGGTTCTGATTTCTTGAGGTATTCGATTGGTGCTTTCGTTCAACTTCTGCCGCCACCGGGATTGTACGAATGTTTACTGGTCACAAGAGAGATGGAGAAGTTTTTAGCTGTCTGTGAAATAGACAGTGAGTATGTAACTCTTAAATTGGAGAACTTACCGTCTGGGGGGCTCTATTTTGCCCGATTTGATAATGTTGAAATTTTAAAGGAGTTAACCTAAATATGGTAACAAAAGAGACTAAAAGCCAGATAATCAGCGAGTTTGGAGGCTCTCCAACGAACACAGGTTCAGCAGAGGTTCAGGTAGCACTTTTAACTGCCAGAATAAAAGATCTGCAACAGCATTTTAATGCTTACCCACGGGATCATGCCAGTCGCAGAGGGCTTTTAAAAATGGTAGGAGCACGACGCAGATTACTGAAATATATCAGAAACCAGGATATTGAACGCTATCGTGAGATTATTCAGAAATTGGAGTTGAGAAAATAACTGATGTATTTTAACAAAATAATGATAGCCTCTAAATCCCAGCGGATTTCAGGGGCTTTTGCCGTTTAATGGAGTTTATAAAAGAAGTAGGAGAAAGATGAAATCAGTAGAATTTAAACTAGGCTCAAAGACCCTTGTCCTTGAGACCGGTAAAATGGCCAGACAAGCCAACGGAGCCGTTTATGCCCGCTATGAGGGCAGCGGAGTTTTAGCAACGGTTTGTGCCGGAAACGAACCAGATAAACCATTGGATTATGTCCCTTTGCAAGTTGAATATAATGAAAAATATTATGCTGCCGGAAAAATACCGGGTGGCTTTTTAAAAAGGGAAGGGAGGCCAAAAGATAAAGAAATTTTGGTATCCCGATTAATCGACCGTCCGATGCGTCCCCTCTTTGAGAAGGATTTTGGGCGAGAGATTCAAATTATACCAACAGTACTCAGTTCCGATATGGTCAACCCACCCGATATCATTGCTATCATAGCCTCTTCGGCTGCCGTTACCATCAGCGATATCCCTTTTAACGGTCCGATCGGAGCCGTAAGAATAGCCTATGTAAATGGTGAGTTTGTAGTAAATCCAACATTTCAAGAGATTGAAGAGGCAACACTGGAAATAGTTGTTGCCGGAACCGAAGCCGGAATTACGATGGTGGAAGGTGGCTCTAAAGAGGTCTCCGAAGAGCTTATGCTTCAGGCAATTGATACTGCCCACAAAGTTATTATCGACTTATGTAAAGTTCAAAAAGAACTTGCCGCTTTGGTAAACAAAGAGAAGCTGCCGCTGATGAAGATTGAAGAAGAGCTCTCTTTCTTAGAACCTATCAGAGAATATGCCAGACCTCTTTATGAAAAAGCATCATTTGTCAAAGGCAAAATGGAACGTTATGCTGCATTGGATAAGGTTAAAAAAGAGGTTAAAGATAAATTTGCTACTGTTATTGAAGAGAACGAAGGTTCTGAAAAAGTCGGTGCTATGTTTGAAGACCTTGAGTACAATATCCTCCGTTCCTCAATCTTAAATAAAGGAGTTCGAACCGACGGACGTTCCAATACCGATATCAGACAAATAAACTGTGAAGTCGGTATCTTAGAGCGGACACACGGAAGCGCCCTGTTTACCAGAGGAGAGACACAAAGTTTAGCTACTACAACTTTGGGCAGTACAAGCGATGAGCAAATGTTCGATACAATCGACGGCGACAAACATTTCAGTAACTTCATGCTGCACTACAACTTTCCCCCATTCAGTGTCGGTGAAACAGGCAGACTGTCGACCGGAAGAAGAGAAATCGGACACGGGCATCTGGCTCAGAGAGCCCTAGAAGCTGTTCTCCCAGACAAAGAAAATTTCCCCTACACCATCAGAGTAGTCAGCGAAATTCTGGAGTCCAACGGTTCTTCTTCAATGGCTTCGGTCTGTTCGGGGACTTTAGCTTTAATGGATGCCGGAGTTAAAATCACAAAACCGGTTGCCGGAATAGCCATGGGCTTAATTACCGAAGGCTCTTCCTATGAAAAGTATGTGGTTTTAAGCGATATCTTAGGTGAGGAAGATCACCTTGGGGATATGGATTTTAAAGTAGCCGGAACGAAAGACGGAATTACCGCTTTCCAGATGGATATAAAAATTGCCGGAGTAACCGGTGAAATAATGAAAATTGCCCTTAATCAGGCAAAAGAGGGGCGCCTTCACATTTTGAACATCATGGAGAAAGCCCTTGCAGCTCCACGGGAGATGACTTCTGAATTTGCACCAAAAATCATGACTTTAAAAGTAGATGAGGAGAAAATAGGTGCAGTCATCGGAACCGGAGGCAAAACCATAAAAGGGATTGCCGAACAAACCGGTGCCGAAATTAATATAGACAACGATGGGGTTGTTACTATCTTCGGGAAAAACAGCTCAAGTGCCCAAAGTGCCTATGATTTTGTAAAATCGATTGTCGAAGAACCTGAAGTCGGTCGTATTTATAACGGAGTCGTAAAGAGAATAATGGATTTCGGAGCTTTCATTGAGATTCTACCCGGCAAAGAGGGACTTTGTCATATAAGCAAACTCTCTAAGACTAGGGTAAACAATGTCAATGATGTTCTAAAAATTAATCAGAATGTACCTGTAAAATTGATTGAAATCGATAGGATGGGAAGATTAAATCTTAGCTATATCGATGCCTTAAATGAACAGGAAGAAAAAAGTGAGTCAAAACGATAGTAATTTAACAGTTAACATCGTAATCATGGAAAACGGAAAAATGCCCCACTATGCCTCCAAAGAGGCTGCTGGGGCCGATTTGTATGCATCGTTGCCCGATGGTCCCATTATCTTGGAACCAAACGGGGGTAGGGCGTTGGTGCCCACCTCAATAATCATTGAATTGCCCAAAGGCTACGAAGCCCAGATAAGACCCCGCAGTGGGTTGGCAGTAAATAACGGGGTTACTGTTTTAAACAGTCCCGGTACGATTGACAGCGATTACCGGGGGGAGATAAAGGTGCCTTTAATAAACCACGGCAAAGAGCCTTTCACAATTGTCCACCATTTGCGGATAGCTCAGATGGTAATCTCTCCGGTTATCAGATCAACATTCAAAACCGTGGATACGGCAAATGAGACAGAGAGGGGTTCCGACGGCTTTGGTTCAACCGGAGTTTAGGATGAATCGCAGCAAAACTCCTTTGTCATACACATTGAACTCTTATGTTGTTAAAGGATTTTTGACTTCTTTTCTGGTAGCTTTCGCATTTTTCTTTTTTATATTTTTTATTAATCAGCTTCTCCTATTTGCCCAAAAAGTTTTAATAAAAAGTGTCAGATTAGATACCGTAGTTAAACTTATAACCCTCTCAATCCCACAAATTCTCCTCTACACACTCCCTTTTTCAACATTGACGGCTTCGGCAATGTTAATAGGAGATTTAAGTGCCAACAGTGAGATATTGGCTTTGCGCAGTTGCGGGATTGCCTTGAGAAAGGTATTTAGTCCACTGGTGATTTTAGCCCTTCTTTTAAGTTTTGTTACTTTTTTTGTTGCTGATGTGATGCTTCCATACAGCAGCTATCGCTTTAAAAGTCTCTACAGTGAAGCAATGCAACAACTGCCGACTTTGGAACTTGATTCCTATTCAGTGAAAAAAATAGGCCCTAAAGTTGTAGTTACAAAACTTGTTGATAAGGGTGAGGTTGACTCAATAGTTGTTTTCGATAATGAGCAGATTATAAGCGGAGAGAAGGGGAAACTGACTTTGTTAGACCTAAATTCTTATATCTATAAACTACAGCTGAGTTTTCCCAAAATAGTCGGCTTTGACTCTGAAGACAGGGCTAATTATGAAATAGGGCATGCCGATGAAGTAGATTTCTATCTCGATTTTAAAAGTGAAGTGTCTTCAATTACTGATATCTCGTTATCTCAATTAAGTTCAAGAGACCTCATTAAAGCAATCGACATAAGAAAAGCGGAAGCTCTTGAAACAAAAGAGAGAGTTGAAAATAAAATAGGAAAACTTAAAGAGGAGTTGAAAGGACTCTCTTTGGAAGATAAAAAAAGGGTAAATATTGAAAATGAGATCTCAATATTAGAAACAGAACAAAGAACCGATTTTTATCTGCTCTACTACCAAGCGGAATTGCACAAAAAATTTGCCCTCTCCTTTAGTTCTCTTTTTTTAGTTTTTGCCTCTTTTTCTTTGGCTTTTATTAAAATAAAGCACGGTAGGCTCTTTGGGTTTGGTTTGAGTTTAGTAGTCTCTTCACTCTACTGGTTTTTACTATTTTTTGCCCAACTGCAAATATTTGATTTGCCGGTTCATCCTGCATTGCTACTTTGGACTCCAAATCTGATTGTTTTTGTTCTTGCATTGAGTGCCCTTATCCCAACGAGGCGCATATGAAAAAAATTGATTCATATGTAATCTCTTCTTTACTTAAAATCAGTGTTACCACAATATTTTTAATTGCCACTGTTTTAGTGCTTTTTGAAACCTTCAGTCAAATTGAACACTACCTTAACGGAGCATTTACTCTAAAACAAATTGCCTACCTGACTTATCTTTTTATTCCAGAGACGTTGATAACTGCCGTTGGTCCCTCCTTGCTTTTCAGTACCACCTATTTTTTAGCAATGATGTATGCAAACAACGAGATGATTATTTTAGCCAACAGCGGTTATCCCTATAAGCGGATAGTTAAACCAATTATTGTATTAGCCCTCGTTTTTACCCTTCTTTTAACAATATTTTCTGAAAATATAGGGCTTAAGTACTCTTTAGAACACAACAGAGTCAAAGAAC
>Ga0172382_10009307_pt1 | contig 13433 bp, 10 predicted proteins | sample Leawel138RmetaG_FD_122245 | JGI IMG/M metagenome (GOLD analysis project Ga0172382, IMG submission 122245) | Leachate microbial communities from a municipal landfill in Southern Ontario, Canada - Leachate well 138R metaG | ecosystem: Engineered > Solid waste > Landfill > Unclassified | place...
AAGCAGCACAAAAAATAGATAGATAGAAAACCGTTTTTTCAAGAAAGTATTAATCTTATAAATTGTTTTCACTTTCGATGAGTAAATAACATGAAGAGAAACAAATTTGCATCATTTTTGATTGCTCAAAATTACAAAAAGGAATTTGAACCCGGGCTACTCCCGAAAATAATAGATACTTTTGTAGTTTTTATATTTAAAACCTTATAGGTTATTTAGGAACATATCCCAGGTCAAAGTCACTGATATTATGAGATTTATTTTTTTTAGAACCAGTAAACCCAGCCGATTTAATTATCGCCCGCGCTACTACAATCCCGAAAGGGAAGAGCTTGAACGCAAACGTGCGAAGATGGGTTTAGATGCCAAACTGACAGAACAGGAAGAATTGCGCATGCGGATGTCGGCCAGGTGGCGGAAACAAAATCCGGTGGAATTTGGTAATCGCTACAAAAAAATGAGTTTTATCGTTTATGGATCCGTGGTTTTAATCGGAATTTATGTGATATTTTTTACACGTTTTATTGAAAACCTACTTAGTGCTTTCGGGCTCACGCTTTAACAACTGATGCTTTCATGCTGACAGATATCATCAAGTTACTTCCTGATTCCGTAGCCAACCAAATTGCAGCAGGCGAGGTTATTCAGCGTCCGGCCTCTGCGGTTAAGGAGCTGCTGGAGAATGCGTTAGATGCTGGCGCAACCCAAATTGACCTGATCGTGAAAGAATCCGGAAAAACCCTTATTCAGGTTATTGATAACGGCTGCGGCATGTCGGACACCGATGCACGTATGAGCTTTGAAAGGCATGCTACTTCAAAAATCAGCAAAGCCAACGACCTATTTTCAATTAGAACGATGGGCTTTCGGGGTGAAGCAATGGCAAGTATCGCTGCCATTGCGCAGGTTGAGCTTAAAAGCAAACGCACCTCTGACGAAGCCGGCACACATATCATAATAGAAGGATCTGTGGTAAAAGACCAGCAGATTACCGCTATGAACGACGGCACTCAGATCGCGATAAAAAATTTGTTTTTTAACGTGCCGGCGCGACGTAACTTCCTCAAATCCAATCCAGCAGAGATGCGTCATATCGTAGAAGAGTTTCACCGCGTTTCGCTAATGCATCCTGAAGTAGCTTTCACGCTCACCAGCAACGACAAGGAGGTTTTTCACCTCTATGCCGGAAATCTCAAACAACGTATCGTTGCACTATTTGGGAATGCCTACAACGAACGACTGCTGCCTGTTTCACAAGATTCTGACACTGTTTCTATTGAAGGATTTATTGGTAAGGCCAACTTTGCTAAAAAGACACGGGGAGAGCAATATTTTTTCGTCAACAACCGCTATATCAGGCATCCATACCTGCATCACGCCGTCGAAAATGCTTTTCAGGAATTGCTACCAAAAGACAGCTTCCCAAGTTATTTTTTAAACATCAAGATTGATCCGGCAGAAATCGACATCAATATTCATCCTACCAAAACAGAGATTAACTTTCAGGATACCAAGCTGATATATGCCATGCTGCACGCTGCCGTGAAAAAATCAATCGGCCAGCACAACCTGGCTCCTATGATTGATTTTGATGTGAATACGGAGATGGATATAGATTTTGGTGAAATAAGCCGATCGAACCGGCCAATAACACCTCCCTCTGTGGATGTAAATCCGGATTTTAATCCTTTTGAACACGGCAGAGGCAACTGGCAGCCATCAGCACAAAACCGACAAGCTGGCGGTGATAACTGGCGCTCGCTTTTTGGAGAAAGAACGGACAAACAACAGCATCAGGATGAGCAAGAACCAGTAGCAGAGAAAGATACGTCAGTTGGTTTTACACCCGGTAACAACCGCTTTTTGCAGCTCAGACAGGCGTATATTGTTACGGCGATAAGATCGGGTTTGATGGTGATTGACCAATATTTAGCCCATTGGCGCATTCTTTATGAGCAAAATCTCAAGCAGCTCGAAAGAGAAAAATCCGGTTCACAACAAGAACTTTTCCCACAACACATCCAGTTTAACAGCAGCGATTCAGCCTTGTTGAGAGAACTGATTGAACCGCTTAAAATACTGGGATACAACATTGAAGAAATGGGTCAAACCACTTTTGTGGTAAACGGAACGCCTGAAGGTCTTGTTGAAAAAGACATTCACGGACTGATTGAAAATATTTTAGAACACTATAAAAAGAACGCGAGCGATTTGCAACTGGAAAAGAAGCTAAACCTGGCAAGAACTATCTCGGCACATACCGCTACCAAACACGGGCAAATGCTAAGTGAAACGGAAATGGGCGCGCTGATTGACAGGCTTTTTGCTTGTCAGGTTCCCGAGATAGCACCGGATGGGCGCAAAATATTTGCCACTTTACCTCTTCACGAATTACAACAATTACTTAAATAAACCTTACGTATGACGCAATTTCAGCCTACCGGCTTCAAGATACTTCCGCCTGTGGTTAAAAACCTGCTGATAATTAATGGCTTGTTTTTTCTGGCAACTATAAGTTTCGGTAGTGTATTTAATGTAGATCTGACCAAATTACTCGGATTGCATTATCTCACTGCCTCTGATTTTTCGCCCTATCAGTTTGTTACTTATATGTTTATGCATGGCGGTTTTGCACATATCTTGTTCAATATGTTCGCGCTGTGGATGTTTGGAAACACATTGGAAAATGTATGGGGCCCAAAACGTTTCCTGACGTATTATATGGTTACGGGGGTTGGTGCCGGCATTGTTTACCTGATTTGGATTAGTTTCCAGATTATGCCCGTTATCAATCAGATTGATCTCTTTATCAATAGCCGTGATCTGGCTGTTTTAGGCAACTTCACAGGAGAGCATACGTTCAGGCTGAATGAGTTTTCAGGACAGATATGGTATCAGTTTCAGGAGTTTAAAAGCAGTGTCAGGATGTTATCGGTTAATCCTTCCAACGCCGATGCCATGCAAACTGCAGTAAATTTTATGACCGATTACAAAGCCTTTTACCTCAATCAATTTGTTGTGGTTGGCGCATCAGGAGCTGTTTTTGGCATATTGTTAGCCTTTGGAATGATGTTTCCCAATTCAGTTATTTACCTTTATTTTGCCATCCCCATCAAAGCCAAGTATTTCGTAATCCTATACGGTGCTTTCGAGCTTTATTCAGGTGTGTTTAGAGGCCATGTCACCAATGTCGCACACTTTGCCCACCTTGGTGGAATGTTATTTGGATATATTTTAATTGTTTATTGGAAAAAGAAAGGTGAATTTCGTTGATGAATCCTTATCATTCAAATCAGTTTTTAGATAATTTTCGGCATTTTTTCAGGCAACCCAATGTATTACCACGTCTGATTTTGATCAATACCGGCGTGTTTTTATTAGTTTACGTCGTCAATTTGTTTGCATGGCTTTTTCAGGTCGATTCCGGACCGGCAATACTATCGCCCTTAACGCGCTGGCTGGCACTTCCGGCGAGTATGGATCAACTACTCACAAAACCCTGGACGATAGTTAGCTATATGTTTTTGCATGAGGGTTTTTTGCATTTATTTTTCAATATGTTGGTGTTGTATTTTGGCGGACAGATTTTCCTTCAATATATGTCGTCGCGCAAATTACTAAGCACCTATATTATAGGGGGCTTAACGGGCGGCGTGTTTTATGTGTTGGCCTACAACCTGTTTCCCGTTTTTCACCAAGTTTCAGAAATATCTGTTGCCTTGGGCGCATCCGCTTCGGTTTTAGCCATACTGATTGCAGCAGCAACTTATGTACCCGAATACCGTGTAAACCTTATATTTGTTGGCCCCGTGAAGCTAAAATACTTAGCGATAGTATTTGTTGTGCTTGATTTTTTCAGCATTCAAGGAAATAATCCAGGTGGCCATATCGCACATCTGGGCGGTGCCTTGTGGGGCTTCTTGTATGTATATCTTTATCGCCACGGCACAGATGTTTACAGCGTTTTCAATCAGTTTTACCGCAAGCCGATGGAAGTAAAACCCGGCAACAGAAAAGCAGCAAGGCCATTGACAGACGAGGAATACAATGCGCACAAAAATCGTGAACAGCATAATATTGACCATATCCTCGATAAAATTGCCAAGGACGGCTACAAAAGCCTTACAAAAAAAGAGAAGGAATTTCTTTTTAAATCCGGGAAGCCGTGATTTGTTGATGTGCTGATGTGTTGATAGGAGGATTTAAAGATTTGAGGATTTGAAGATTTGAGGATGTGTTGATCTAAAACTCGTGAACTCGTGAACTCGTGAACTCTTGAACTCATAAACTCGTGACCCCATCAACTCATAAATATGAATAGCTCAAAAATACCTTCGCAAATTAAAGTTATTTTTGTAAAAAATTGCAACTTTGAAATTCAATTTAGTCTCAGATTTTAAGCCCACAGGCGATCAGCCTGAAGCCATTGCTCAGTTGGTGGAAGGCCTTAAGCGGGGCGACCATTTTCAAACCTTATTGGGTGTTACCGGCTCAGGGAAAACCTTTACGGTAGCCAATATGCTGGCGGAGGTAAACCGTCCTGCCTTGGTTCTAAGCCATAACAAAACCTTGGCGGCTCAGCTGTATGGTGAGTTTAAACAGTTTTTCCCGGAAAATGCCGTGGAATATTTTGTCTCTTATTATGATTATTATCAGCCGGAAGCTTTTATTCCAAGCACGAATACCTATATCGAAAAAGACCTGTCCATCAACGATGAAATCGAAAAGCTCCGGCTCAGCACCACCTCTTCCCTACTCTCAGGTCGGCGCGATGTGATCGTGGTTTCTTCAGTTTCTTGTATTTACGGTATTGGTAATCCAGAAGACTTCAGCAGCAATGTTATTTACCTGGAAAAGAAACAGTTAATCAGCCGTAATTATTTATTACAACTGCTTGTGAACGCGTTATACAGCCGCACAGATTTGGAGTTGAGCCGCGGGAAATTCAGGGTGAAAGGCGATACACTCGATATATTTCCAGCCTATGCTGATCAAGGCTTCAGAATTATTTTTTGGGGAGATGAGATTGACAGTCTGGAAATTATTGAGCCAGAGAGCGGCAAAAGAATCGAATCACTGAACGAGCTCACCATCTATCCGGCCAATATCTTCGTGACCTCGCCCGACAAGATGAAAGATGCCGTTTTAGAGATTCAGGACGATCTCTTTAAACAAGTGGCTTATAATAAAGAAATCGGCAAATACGAAGAAGCTAAACGCTTGGAAGATAGAGTGACTTATGATATTGAGATGATGCGCGAACTTGGCTATTGCAGCGGCATAGAAAACTACTCGCGCTATTTTGATGGTAGAAAGCCCGGATCGCGTCCTTTTTGTCTCTTGGATTATTTTCCTGACGATTATATCACGATTATTGATGAAAGTCATGTTACTATTCCACAATTGCGTGCTATGTATGGCGGCGACCGTTCGCGCAAGCAAACCCTTGTAGAATATGGCTTTAGGCTGCCTTCTGCTTTGGATAACCGTCCGCTGAAGTTTGACGAATTTGAAGCCATTTCCGATCAAGTTGTGTATGTGAGCGCCACACCTGCCGATTACGAATTGCAGCAATCTGAAGGCGTTTTCGTGGAGCAGGTTATCCGTCCGACAGGTTTACTTGATCCGCTAATAGAGGTGCGGCCAAGCCTGAACCAGATTGATGACTTACTGGATGAAATTGCAGGCATAATAAAAAGCGGTCAGCGCGTTTTGGTTACCACGCTCACCAAACGCATGGCCGAGGAACTAACAAAATACCTGAACAAACTCAAGGTGAACAGTCGATATATCCACTCGGATATCGTCACGCTGGAACGCGTAGAAATTATGCACGGCTTGCGCAACGGCGATTTCGATGTGTTGGTTGGTGTAAACCTTCTGCGCGAGGGCCTCGACCTTCCCGAAGTAAGTCTGGTGGCTATCTTAGACGCTGACAAAGAGGGGTTTCTGCGCTCAGAACGTTCGCTAACACAGACGGCAGGGCGAGCAGCCAGAAACGTGAACAGCAAGGTAATTATGTATGCTGATAAGATGACTGGCTCGATGCAGCGTACCATCGATGAAACCAATCGCCGCAGGGCTAAGCAGTTAGCTTATAATGAAAAGCACGGTATAACACCAAAATCAATTTCGCGGCCTATGCATAGCGTTTTAGGAAAATCAGGCCAAAATGAAAAGTATTATGCTGGTCCAGAAAGTCTTACCGGCGACAAGAATTTAGCTGCAGACCCAGTGGTGGCCTATATGAGCGATAAGGATCGCCAAAAGGCTATCCAAAAGGCTAAAAAGGCCATGGAAGCTGCGGTTAAAGAGCTTGATTTTATAGAAGCGGCGCGTCTCCGGGACGAGATTCTGCTTTATGAAAGCCTAAGCTGATTATTAAAACAATAATTTTTTGTGATATTTTTTGAGACAAATAATTGATATAAAGCATCTTAATTAGTCACTGTAAGCATTAGGCCTTAGGCTATCAAAAACATATTGTAGATAACTTCATCTTTTTTTATTGAAATATGCTCCTAAATACCTAATTTTGCTTAATATAGCACTATTAAATTAGCCTTAGCAGTGCTATAATCAACTAAAAACCTTGAATACATTTAAGTTAAGTGCATGAAAAAGAAAATTTTAGTAATAGATGACGAGTTAAGCATCAGGATGTTGCTGGAAAACTTTCTGAGTAAGAGCTATGACGTCATTACAAAAAATGATGGTTTGCAAGGGATAAAATGGATGGAAGAGGGAAATATGCCCGATTTGATTGTTGCTGATATTCAGATGCCTAATTTAGATGGATATGAGTTTATCAAGAATGTCCGATCCAGTGGATTCTTCAAAGATGTTCCTGTCATTATGCTTTCGGGGATTGAAAGCTCGCAGGAAAAGGTAAAATGCCTTAAACTTGGCGCTAACGATTATATGGTAAAACCTTTTAATCCTGAAGAGCTATCGGTACGTATCGAACTTTTGCTGGCTCGTAAATAAACCAATATATATACCAGCCATGGATGAGAAACAGCTCCCTAAGCGAAAAATACTTTATATAGGAGGCTATCAGAAATTTATAGAAAAATTTGCTGAGCATCCACATATGTTTGAAATAGTTCTCGTTGAGAATGGCCTAAAAGCCATAGGTTTACTCAAAAACGACACCAGCATCGAAGCTGTTTTATGCGAGTATTTTTTGCCGGGTATGAATGGCATTGAAATCGCCAAAATGATACATCTGGAGCAATTTCACTCAAAAACGCCCATCATTTTACTTTCGCCGGAAAAGGATGAAAAACAAAGAGAAAAAGCTTTTAAATCTGCTGTAAACGACTATTACGAAGGTGATTTTGATCTAGAAAATATTGCTAACCGCATCCACTATCTGCGGATTTACCTCAATTATTTTACCTCCGAAAATTCGCAAGAAGCACCAAAAAGAGAATACCATATCCCTTGGGATAAACGACTTTTTGATATCATTGTATCCTTTTTCGCACTGCTTCTTTTGTCACCAGTTTTAATTCTGGTAGCAGTGGCCATCAGACTAGAATCAAAAGGCAGGGTTTTTTATACCAGCAAAAGAGTTGGTACGGGTTACAGAATATTTCATTTCTACAAGCTAAGATCCATGCGCTTAGGAGCTGATGCAGCTCTTAAAGACCTCAAACACCTGAATCAATATGATCTGGATGCTACAAAAGAAACAGTAAATCCTGAAGATTGCCCCCGATGCAGCGCATTGCCAGAAGGTGAATTCTGCTCGGAAATGCTTTATGCTGAAGGCAAAAAGATCTGTGAGTATTGGTATTTTGAGAATAGAAAGCAAAAAGCAGCCAGCACCTTTATCAAAATTAAGGACGATCCACGGGTAACTAAAGTGGGGAAATTTATCCGAAACACAAGTATAGATGAGTTACCACAGTTAGTAAATGTGTTAAAAGGTGATATGTCAATTGTTGGAAACAGGCCTTTGCCACTTTATGAAGCAGAGATGTTAACATCTGACGACTGGAGTGAGCGTTTTATGGGACCGGCAGGAATTACCGGCTTATGGCAGGTAGAAAAACGTGGAAAGAAAGGCCAAATGTCTGAAGAAGAACGTAAAGCTCTTGATAATCAGTACGCAAGGACTTATTCATTTTGGGGAGATATAAAACTAATTTTAAAAACCATTCCAGCATTATTTCAAAAAGAAAATGTTTAACCAATTAATAATGTTAATAACTATTGTAAAACTAAGCAAACATAAATTGTTGCCTTTAGTCTAAAAGTTAGTAAATTGCACGGCTTACGGGTAATATAAGGAGCATCAATATAAAAGTGACAGCTATAGCATATGAAACAACTATCTTTACTCTTAATAGTATTCGCGATATTTTTCGGAAAAATTTCGCAGGGGCAAATCAGATCGGATGATGAGTCAAAGCTCTTCAATCCGCTTACTGATGATATTACCAAGAGACTCCCTTCTTTGAGGGTGCTTATTGATTCTGCTGTAGCCAATGCACCCAGCGTGCGCTACGAAGAGCTTAAAGCTGACTTTTATTATTACGAACAGAAATCGGAAGAGCGTTATTGGCTGGAGCATTTTAGCTTTAACCTCGACTGGAACTGGGGAAAATGGAACTTCAGAGACCGCGATGAGCTTACCCGCATCGACAGGTATTATTTAAGTGAGTCGTTCAGAGATAACTTCGCAGTAGGTTTTTATATACGTTTTCCATTTGCAACACTTATTGACCGTAAAAATCGTATCAACAAACAGAAAAAATGGATCGAACTGTCATTGGTTCAGCGCGAAATCAACAGGAAATATGTTCAGGGCGAAGTTATTGATGCCTATAATATGATGATACAATGGCAGAACTACATCCGAATTTATAACGACTACCAAAAGTTTACCCAGATACAAATGCAAATGGCTCAAAATCAATTCTTAAACGGAGAGATTTCAACAGCTGAATATACGCGTTTGAAAGAAATTCAAACAAGAGGAGCTGTCGAATATCAGCAGGCTATTGCTGAGTTTAGTAAGAATTATCAACTTCTTGAGATTCTCACTGATATTAATTTTAACCTGGTTAATATTCTAAGATAGTTTAACATGGATATAGCTCAATTTTTACGCGTTTTCAAGAAAAACATCCTGCTGCTGATAGCAATTCCATTGCTGCTTGCCCTTGTTGTATTTTATTTTACCCGGAACCAAAATAAGGTTTACGAATCTGAGGCAATTATATATACAGGTATTACTACCGGATACTCTATTGAATCAACCGCTCAAAGACCAACTGACTTTTTTAGCACCAGCGCGCAGTTTGATAACCTCATAAACATCATTAACTCTCGCCAAACTATCGTGGAATCAGCTATTATGTTGCTGGCACAAAATCTTTCACTCGAAGAATATAATGACCAATATATTTCTAAAGAAAACTACAATAAGCTGCAGCAAGTAGTGCCCAAGTTGGTGAAGGATATGGTTGTGAAATACGGTAAAGCCGGTATTGAACGTCAAAAGGAGGAACAAATAAAAAATCTGGAAAAAGAGATTAGGAACCTGGAAAAAGAGATCAACAAAAAGAAAACCCGTGCCAATAATCAATTGAATGGGAATGGTGAATCTACTAGTTTTCAATCACTTCCAGGCGTTGACAAAAGAAATACCGTTTCGGCTGAAAGTCCAACTAATCAATCATCTTCAAAAACACATATTGTTCAGCCCAACGAAACTTTGCTCTCTATTTCACAGAAATATGGAGTTAGTCTGAGTAAGCTGCGCGAGTTAAATAATTTTAACCAGGCAAGGCTTTCCGTTGGACAAGAAATAATCATTTCAGGTTCAGAATGGGGAAATCAGAGCTATGGATATAACGAGAAAGTTGTTAATCTTTACGAGGAAGACGATGTATTACAAGATATTGTAAGCCTGCCCGCCGAAAGTAACGCCAATGTAACAGCCGCTCAAAACAACTTTGATCTCATTAATCAAGCCTATAATGATATGGACGGTTTCATTACCATTGAAAAAGATCCAATTATTCCGCTAAGTGTGCTTGAAGATGATTTTTTTAAGACGATTCAAAATTTCACAAACTATTATAACTCAAGTGATACCAATTTTATTTATGAGTTGCTTCACTATGACCAACATCCACACTATAGTATAGCCAGCATTCAGCAGCTGCAAATATACCGAATCAATAATAGCGACCTCGTACGCTTAATATACACCTCGGACGATCCTGGAATATGCCAGCAAACGCTCAAGATTATCGCTCAAACTTTTGTCAAAAATTATAAAGCACTTAAAGAAAACCAGACAGACTTGGTTGTGGCTTATTTTAAGCGTCAGGTTGACTCAGCAGATCAACAACTGCAGGCTGCAGAGGACAGACTGCTAAAATTCAACAAGAAGAACAATATCATCAACTACGCCGAGCAAACGAAATATATCGCGGCTCAAAAAGAAGACCTGGATTTGTACTATCAAAATGAGCAAGTCAGGATGGCTCAGGCATCAGCATCGCTGCGCGAGTTGGAAACAAAACTTACCCGCCGCGATAGTATTTACCTAAAAAGCGATATGATAAACCAGAAGCGGAAGCAATTCGCTGATGTTTCTGAAAAGATTTTGATTAACGAAATTGCAGAGGATTACAACCAATTGATTAGCGATGAAATTGGCCGTCTGCGCAAAGAATCTGACAGGCTTCGTGATGAGATTAAACTCTATGTCGATCAATTGTACCTCTACAGCCATTCCACCCAAGGCGTTCCCATTTCTTCTCTTTTAGAAGAATGGCTAAAAAACGCTTTGATTTATGAAGAAGCTAAAGCCAGTTTGGTGGTACTTTCGCGCCGTAAGATGGATTTTGTGCGGACTTACCAGCGTTTTGCTCCGCTTGGTGCTATGTTAAAACGTATTGAACGTGAAATTACTGTGGCCGAACAGTCTTACCATGAATTATTGCGTAGCCTCAACCTGGCTAAAATGAGGCAGCAAAACCTTAAAATGGCTACAAATATCCGCATTGTTGATCCGCCATATTTCCCACTCAATGCAAGGGCTTCCAAAGCAAAATACCTTGTTGTAGCAGCCTTCCTTATCGGATTTTTAATGGTGGCATTTATCATCCTTATTCTGGAATACTTTGACGCTTCATTACGAAATCCTGAAAGAGTTGCAGATAATGTTAACCTGAAACTGGCGGGTGCGTATCCTTATGTAGGCTCCAATATCCAGATGAAGAATATGGTCAAGATCACTAACAGGCTCATTGAAATGATCATTCAAAACCTGAAGATGCAGCTAACACACAATGCGGTGTATCCTGCCCAAAAGCCTTATTTCATTCTGTTTTTTAGCACACAGGACAATACCGGAAAAACACTTTTATCGCATAAAATTGCCAATAAACTACGTACATATGGCGAAAAGGTGATGATACTAAATTATACCAGCGAGCTTACATTGGAGTCTCATGACGAAGATTTTAATATGGATTATCCCTATGATATCAAAGGTGATTTTGTAAAGGCTTCAAGCTTGAAAGACCTTATTGACAGGAATATTCTGCGGCTTGAGAACTATGCTTACGATTATATCTTTCTCGAAATCCCATCTATCGTTTTCAATTCCTATCCGCTTGAATTAATGCATGATATCGACGCTTCACTTATGATTATCAAAAGTAATAATAAGTGGAATAAAGCGGATAAGAGCGCCTTGGAAATGCTTGAAAGTGTGCTACGTGAAAAACCAATGGTAGTGCTTAACGAAGCCGAAGATTATGCGGTTGAAGAACTCATCTCGGGTATAAAAGTGAAGAAAACCTCACCTTTCCAAAAAAGATTTAAAAAAGTGATGGCTTTTCCTTCTAGAATCAAGATAGTACCAGCCAAAGAAAATTAATGCACTATAATGAGTTCTATAAGGCAAATAGTCACCAGCAATAACTTCTTGTCGCTGGCCAACAATGGTCTTGTTGCCGTATTTGCCTTTCTTAGTTTTGTGATGCTTGTGCGGATGATTCCACAAGAATCTTTTGGAGAATGGGTGCTATTTATTACTGCTTCAAACTTCATTGACATGCTCAGATTTGGCATTACAAGAACAGCATTGGTGCGTTTTTTGTCAGGAGCTGACGAGCGATATGAAAAAAGTTTGATGGGAGCTAATAACCTGATAAACCTTATTACCACTACCCTACTTGCCTTGCTGATTATTCTCATTTACAGCCTTTCAGGGGCCACCCTAAAAAATTCGGGTTTTGATATGTTTTTTATGTGGTATCCGCTCTTAAGCTTTCTCACACTGCCTTTTAACAACGCTCAATCTATTCTTCAAGCCAAATTGAAATTCGATAAAATGCTTTGGCTCAGACTGATTAACGTCGGAGGATTTATGCTTTTTCTGGCGGCAAATATTTTTCTGAACTACGGTATTGAAATTATTTTAATGGCCTACCTGATCACTAATTTTATAAGTTCAATTGTTGCCAGTCTTTTCAATTGGGATGGCATTAGATACCTATTCAAAGCTTCAAAAAAAACTATTTATACCATACTTGATTTTGGAAAATACACCACAGGGACACTCATTGGAAGTAACTTACTGAAAAGCTCAGACACTTTTATTATCGGTCTTAGTCCGTTTTTAGGTACACTTGGAGTAGCCTTATACAGCATCCCGCTAAAACTTACCGAAATAATTGAAATACCGCTCAGAAGCTTCGCCGCAACGGCTTTCCCTGAACTTTCTAAAGCCAGCATCGAGAACAATAAAGAAAAAGTAAGAAGTATTTTTTATGCCAATGCCGGGGGCATGACCTACCTGATGATACCATTGATGGTTTTCAGCTTTATTTTTGCCAAAGAAATAGTCTTTATTTTGGGAGGTAGTGATTATGTTGTTACTGCAAATATTTTCAAGATATTTTGTGTTTACGGTCTTTTGCTACCTATCGACAGGTTTATTGGAGTGGCGCTAGACAGTGTAAACAGACCAAAAGATAATTTTATTAAAGTTATTTATATGGCCATTGCTAATATCGCAGGCGACCTATTTGTGGTTTTTGGGATAGCCTCATTGTTTTTAGGATTTTCGTTTGGTGTACTCCTCCTTAACGGCTTGACCCCTTCTACTGCTTATGATTTGGCCCATGGTTTTTCATTGGTAAAAACGCTTGAATGGGTTGCCATTGTTACGATTTTATTTACAGTTATTGGTATTTTAGTGGGGTTTTATTACCTCAACAAAGTGCTGAGTCTCAGATTCAGAGATATCTTTATCGTAGGCTATAGCAAAGGTTTGATAAGTATAAAAGCACTTTTACATTCAAAATAATTTAAAATAGTGTACTTTTAAGGTCTAATATGTTTTCATTTTTAAAAGATAAAATAGGTTCCGATAAATTGCATCATCCACTGGTGATTGC
>Ga0172382_10009313_pt1 | contig 13424 bp, 10 predicted proteins | sample Leawel138RmetaG_FD_122245 | JGI IMG/M metagenome (GOLD analysis project Ga0172382, IMG submission 122245) | Leachate microbial communities from a municipal landfill in Southern Ontario, Canada - Leachate well 138R metaG | ecosystem: Engineered > Solid waste > Landfill > Unclassified | place...
CATGCCAGGGCTGTAGTAATAGCCCAAACCGTTTTGCTGAGGCAACGTGCTCGCCATGAACATGGGCACACGGCTCATGCTTTCCACACCACCGGCAATGACCACGTCCATGGTGCCGGACATCACGGCCTGAGCAGCAAAGTGCATGGCCTGCTGTGAAGAACCGCATTGACGATCGACTGAAGTAGCCGGCACAGACTCGGGCAATTTGGATGCCAGCACCGCATTGCGGGCAATGTTGGACGCCTGTTCACCTGCCTGCCCAACACAACCCCAGATGACGTCGTCGATGATGGTCGCATCAAAATCCGGACCGAACTTGTCCGTTAATGCGTTCAGGACCTGTGCGGACAGATCCACCGGGTGCCAGCCCGACAAGCAACCACCTTTACGACCACCAGCAGTTCTGACTGCACCAACGATATACGCATCCATCCTAGACTCCTTAATCTTGACAATTCATTTGAATGGCAATTAGCCGCAAGCTGACGAAACAGCTTCAACCGTAGAAACGTCCATCCTGCAGCGCCATTTCACGCATGGCCGCAGTGGGTTGGTATTCAGGACCCATATCGGCGTAGCGTTCACTCCGGCGAATGAGCTCTCCCATACCCATCTGATCGATCTGCTTGAGGGCACCACCCAAATACCGCGGATACCCCAAACCAAACAGCAGAGCCGTATCCAGTTCGGCTGGACTGGATACGATCTTCTCTTGCATGCAATGGACCGATTCCAGCAAAAGCGGAATCATCAAACAGTCCACAATCTCTTCGGCGGAGAAATATCTAGCACCCATGGGCTGAATCTCTTGCAGCACAGCAGCCATTGTTGGGTTCGGCTGACGGGTGCTCTTACCTTCTGAATTGGTGGAGTACACATAGAAGCCCTCGCCTGCCTTTTGCCCCAGAAGTCCCCGCTCCACCATTATTTCGAGAACATTGCGCTCGATTACCGGCATGCGATCGCCGTAGCCGGCGGCAATGACATCCAGAACCCGCGTCCCGGTGTCCAGACCCACCACATCTTCCAAATGCGCCGGCCCCATCGGCCAACCATACGCCAGCATGGCCTTGTCTATCGCATAAGGATCGGCACCCAGTGAAACCATCCGGATGAAGGCACGCAAATACGGCGTCACCACCCGATTGACCAGAAAACCCGGGCAGTCCTGCACCACCACGGGCGTTTTGCCCATTTTCTGGACAAAGGCCCTGGCACGGGCAACCGTTTCCTCACCCGTCTGAGCGCCTCGAATGACTTCCACAAGGGGCATGGCGGGCACAGGGTTGAAGAAATGCAGGCCGACAAAGCGCTGCGGCTGCTGGAGGCATTTGGCCAGATCGCTGACGCGCAGGCTCGACGTGTTGGTGGCCATCACGGCATGCGCAGGCAGTAGTTGCTCCAGCTCCGCCAGCACCCGGGATTTCACCCCCATGTCCTCCACCACCGCCTCCACGGCCAGATCCACCGTCTCAAAACCCGCAAAGTCCAATTGCGGTTGGATCGAACTGATCACCGCCTCGGAGCGCTCGAGCGTGATGCGCCCGCTTTTGACTTGGCGCGCCAGCTGTCGCTTGGCTTCCGCGACCCCGATATCCAGCGCCTTTTGCGCCAGATCCTTCAGGCGGACCGGCACACCCCGAAAGGCCGACGAATAGGCAATGCCGCCTCCCATGATGCCCGCGCCAATGACGGCAACCTGCTTGGGGGCCAGTTGAGCCGTTAGAGCGCCCTTGTTGATCTTCTTGACCGCCTGGTCGTTCAGATAAATCTGGATCAACGCGTTAGCCGCAGGGGACTTGGCCACCTCTGGAAAAAAAGCCGTCTCGATCGCTTGCGCCTGAGCCCTGGCGTAACCGCAAGCGGACCGGATCATGCCCAGCGCCACTTGTGCCGCCGGCAGGTGTTGCCTTTCGGCGGCATCGCGGGCCATCGGCGTGAACTGGGCCACCGCGCTCTCCATCTCGGCTGGTGTGGCCACAGCGGGTTGAAGCTTGCGTTCGCGCATCGCACGCCAATCTACCTCTCCGGTGTTCATGCGTCGCAAAAGATCCAGTCCGTTGGCACGCAATTGGTCAGGCCCGACTGCGGCATGGACCGCGCCGATCTCCAGTGCCTCCTGCGCGGTGTGCATTTGGGCGCCCAAAATCCATTCCATCGCCTTGGCCAGGGGTACCAGACGTGTCAATCGCACGGTGCCACCGTAGGCTGGATAAATACCCAACCCGATCTCCGGGAAACCCACACGAGCCGCCTCCGATATGACCCGGGCATCGGCACTCAGGGCCACTTCAAACCCACCGCCCAGAGCGTACCCATTGATAGCAGCCACCGTCGGAAAGGGCAGATCCTCGAAATCATTGAGGATCGCATTAGACTCCAGCGTCTTCTTGATGAGCGCTTCGTCGGACAGACTGAAGATACCGGTGAATTCATGAATGTCCGCACCCACAATGAACACATCTTTGCCGCTGGTCACCAGCAGGCCACGAACCCCCGTCTGTGCTTTGAGCAAGGCATTGACCTCGCGCCACTCATTCATGGCCACGCTGTCGAGCACATTCACCGCTGATTTCTGACGGTCGAATTTCAACTCAAGCAGATGCTCATCGATTCTGACCAACTGTATCGCTTCACCTTGAAACATCATCCACTCCAAATTCAAAGGGGCCAGCGTCAAGACTGTTTTGTCGACGCGTGAAAATCGGGTTCGCGTTTTTCCAAGAACGCGCGAGCACCCTCTTTGAAGGCGTGCGAACTCAAAAGCACGCGCTGGCGCTCAGCCTCGTAGTGCAATTGCGAAACAAAGTCGTTGCGGTAGGCGGCACTCTGGGCCAGCCTGGCTTCCAGAGCAAAGCCGGTGGGGCCTTGTGCTAGGCGCTGCGCCAGCTTGTGTGATTCCGGCATGAGTTGTTCAGCCTCCACGCACGACCAAATCAAGCCCCATTCCAGCGCCTGCTCCGCCGCAAGCCGGTCACCCAACAACATCAGGCCCATGCTGCGTGCACGGGTCACCCCGCGGGAAAGCAGCCAGGTCATCCCACAATCGGGCACCAGTCCGAGGCGCGGCAGAAAAGGTGCCATGAAGAAGGCGGAGCGCGCAGCGACCACCACGTCAGCACTCAATGCCAAGCTGGCGCCCGCCCCTGCTGCAGCCCCGTGCACGGCGCTGACAATGGCCATGGGCAGACGTTGCAGGGCCATCATCAACGGGTTGGAGAGCTGCACCATCATGTCGCCGGCGCCGTCGTGATTGGTTTTGCCGTCGGCGCGCGGTTCGGTCAGCTGCCTCAGATCACCGCCCGCCGAGAAGGCCCTGCCCGCCCCGGCCAGGATCAGTGCCCCAACGGATGCATCGTTTTGCAGTGCAGACAAAGCATCCAGCATCTCCTCCTGCATTTGGACATTGAGTCCATTGAGGTTTTCAGGCTGGTTCAGCGTCAGCGTCGCCAACCGTCCATCGACCTCCAGCTTGATGGTCTGGTAAGGTTTCATCAAATATCGCTCATCGTGTTCAAACGGGCGTCGTGACCACGGCCACAACGACTATCAGCTCGCAGTCCACCCACCGTCAACCATGAGGGTGTGCCCTGTGACGTACGACGCGCCTGGCGAGGCCAGGAACACCGCCGCAGCGGCCACCTCGGAAACCTTGCCGAACCGACCCAGCGGGGTCCGTGCCTGCAAGCGGGGCGCAATGTGCGGGTGGTCCACCATGGCGGCAATCAAATCCGTCTCAATGAATCCGTAACCAATGGCGTTGACGCGGACGTTTTGTTCTGCCCAATCCAATGCCAGGGTGCGGGTTAACAACTCGATGCCGCCCTTACTCGCGCAATACGGCACCTGACGTTTCAGGCCCACCTGCCCACCGACGGAGCTGATGTTGATGATGCTGCCGCCATGACCGTCCAGCATCAATTGCCCAAAGTGTTTGCAGCAATAAAAGACACCATCCAGATTGGTCTTGATGATTTCATGCCATTGGTCAGAAGTGGTCTTCTGCATGGACGCATAGTGCGGATTGATTCCTGCGTTGTTCACCAGAACATCCAGACGCCCCACGCTGGCCTGCACGCGCTCAGCAAGCGCCATGACGCCGTTTTCATCCGAAACGTCCAGCGGCTCTAGCTGAACGGAGCCAGGCACTTCTTTCGCGGCCTGCTCCAATGTTGTGGCGTTGCGGCCGCACATGATCACATGAGAGCCGTATTGGGCCAGGGCTTTGGTAATCGCCAGCCCAATGCCCCGACCAGCCCCGGTCACCAATGCCGTCTTGCCTTGCAGATTGAAATAATCCTGCATCATTTCGCAACCCCTTTTGGCGTAATGCGTTTGGCAATGGCCCAGCGATGAACCTCCGAGGGGCCGTCGTAAATACGGAAAGTCCGTATTTCTCGGAAAATGCGCTCGACTTGTGTGTCACGGGTAATGCCCATACCCCCCAGCACCTGCATGCACCGGTCTGCGACACGAAACAACGATTCGGAAACAAACACCTTGACCATGCTGGAAACGTGACGACCATTCTCACCCTGGTCGAGCATCCAAGCGGCATGCTGGATCGCCAGGCGAGAGGTGTGGATGTCAATCTCGTTGTCCGCCAACATGGCGCCCATGCTGCCGTGCTCGACCAGCGGACGTCCAAATGCCTGGCGGCCTGCCGCATAGTCGAGAGCGATCTCCTGGGCGCGCACCGCCGACCCCAGCCAGCGCATGCAGTGGGTCAGACGGGCAGGCGCCAATCGGACCTGCGCATACTGAAGACCGCGCCCGACTTCGCCGAGCACATCGTCACGATGCACCCGCAAGTTCCGTATATGCAGCTCCCCGTGCCCCCCGGTGAAGCTCGAATCCATCGTGTCGAGCAAACGAACAATTTGGATCGCCGGGTTGGGCATGGGGGCCAAAAACATCGTCGGGCCGAGTTCCTTGTCGCCGTCGAATGCGCGCGCCATCACGATGATGACCTTGGCACCCTCGGCGCCCGTGATCAGCCACTTGTCCCCATTGATGACGAAGTGGTCACCGTCCAAGTCCGCCCGGGTTGCCAACTGCGCCGGATCGGACCCCGCCCCTCCGTTGGGCTCCGTCATCGCGAAACATGAGCGCGACTCGGCCTGCGCCATGGGACGGAGATAACGTTCGCGTTGCGACGGATTGGCCACGACCTCCAGTAAATGCAGATTGCCTTCATCGGGTGCCGCACAATGCATCGCAATCGGGCCCAGCATGGAGTAACCACTGGCCTCGAACACGATCGCACGCTGGATATGGCTCAGGCCCATCCCACCCAGATCGGCAGCCACTTGGGGCGCCAGCAAGCCAGCTTGACGCGCCAAAGCATTCAATTCCTCACGAAGACCATCGGTCGGACCGTGATCCGTCCAGCGTGCATCACGCTCGTAGGGGATCACCTTGGTCTTGATGAACTCTCGTGTCCTCCGCTGCAACTTCAAGTCTTCGCTGCTTATTGAAAAATCAAACATTCATACACCTTCTTATTGATGCTTGGCAAAAGCCACTTCGGAAGCAAAATCCAGCAAACCGGCAGACAGTGAACCGAATGAGCGATAACGCTCATCGGTCACCTCACCGCGACGGAATTTGGCGTGGAGCTGTTGAAACACCACCGCCAACTTGAACTGGGCCAACACGCGATAGAAGTCAAAATCTGAGAGATCGATACCGGTCCGAAGGGCGTAACGGTTCATCACCTCTTGGCGGCTGAGGAATCCCGTTTCGTGCGTCGGCATCTGCGCCAGCTGATGCATGGCTTGCGGATCACCCAGCTCCGTCCAATAACTCAGCAACGTGGCGAGATCGGTCAACGGATCTCCACGCGTCCCCATGTCCCAATCAATCACGGCGACCGGCTCCAGCGATTCCGGTATCCAGATCACGTTGTCCAGTTTGTAATCGCTGTGCAACAAGCTGACGCGCTGACTCGTCGGAATGCGGGCATTGAGCCAGTCATGAAGACGCGTCACAGCCGGAGGGCAAACCCCATCGTAAGCATGCACCGCCCTCTTTTGCCAGCCATTCACTGCGCGCTGCAGCATGCCCTCGGGTTTGCCCAGCCCTTCCAAACCCACAGTCGATGGATCGACCTGATGGAGTTGCACCAGAATGTCGACGAGTTGTTCCGACAGAGAACGGCGTTGCGCGACATCGATGCTCGGCGATGCCGGCAGTTTGCCGCCAATGATCAATCCCTGGCGGTACTCCATCAACAGGAAGTGGGCACCCAGAACCCCTGAATCCTCGCAGTAGTGAAGTGCCCGTGGCGCGAGCGGAAAAGACCGCCACAAATTGCTCAGAATCCGATATTCGCGCGCCATGTCATTGGCGCCGATCGGGATGACACCCAGGGGCGGACGACGGAGCACCGTTTTCTCGCCATTGACCCAAACCAGATAGTTCAGGTTACCGAAACCGCCCGCAAACTGGCGAGTCTCCTGGTCGGCATCGAGTTGCAAGCCCTGTCTTGCCAGGTATTGCTGCAACCGGCTCCAGTCCTGGGGGACAGCGTCCTGCGCAGACAAAAAAGGCGTGCTCACCTGTCCCCCCCTCGCTGTCGATCTGCGGTGGTCAGGAACAGATCCGCATAGAAGTTTTCAACCGGGAGACCGCACTTCTCCACGAAATCCGCGCGCGCGGCCTCCACCATGGCGGGCACACCGCAAGCGTAAACATCGTGCCCAGACAAGTCTGGAAAATCGGCCATGACAGCCTGATGAACAAAACCGGTTCGACCTTGCCAAGCATCCTCGGGCTTGGGCTCGGACAGCGCCGGGACATAGTAGAACCCCGAATAGCGATGCTCCCAAGCCAAGGGCAGTTCGTGCATGTACAGATCGCACTTGCGACGTCCTCCCCAATACAAGGTCGCGGGCCCTTTGAACTTGCGGCGCAGGGCATCCAACACCATGGACTTGATGGGCGCAAACCCGGTGCCGCTGGCTAGAAGAATCACAGGTCGCTCATCCGCCCGCAAATAAAAGCCACCCTTAGGGCCAACAAGCGAAATCGGATCGCCGACCTTGAGGCCCTCAAACACGGTCGGAGTAAAGAGACCCCCAGGCACCAACCGAACATGCAGTTCAATCACGCCCGCATCCTGTGGAGCGTTGGCAATAGAAAAACTGCGGCGCTGCCCATTGGCGACCAGTAATTCGACATACTGCCCAGCGCGGAAGCGAAAGGTGGTCCCCACGGGCAAACCCACCCGCAATATTGCCACATCGCTGGTCAGATGGTCGATGCTCAACACGCTGCCATTAAATGGCAACGGACTGGGTGCAAAACCGAGCTCTTCCACCGGTGCATCTACCAGCAAATCGCTCTTCGCCGTACCCGTGCACATCAAAAAGTAACCCTGCTCGACTTCTTCTTCCGTGAGGGCGGTACAGGCGTAATAGCCGTGATCGACTGAACCACTGCACAGTCTGGCCTTGCAGGTACCACAAATACCATCTCGGCAGGAATACGGCAACTGAATATCATTGCGTTCAGCCGCATCCAAGATGGTTTCGCCATCAAACGCCTCGAAGAAACGTCCAGAATTTTCAAGTCGGATCCGCATACATCTCCACTTTTTTTAACTCAAGCCACCCGCTTAAGGGGAGTCTTCGCGGCGCCAGACTCGTTGTACATCGCATCAATGAGATCGGCGAACTGCCGCTCCATCTGCTTGCGCTTGACCTTACGAGTCGGGGTCATTTCACCGTCGTCATGGCTCAAGTCACGAGGAATGATCGAGAACTTCTTGATGGTTTCAACGCGCGCCAAATCTTTATTTACCGCTTCTATCTCGTCGTTGATGAGTTTGACAACAAGACTGTTGGTAGCCATGTCGCGAATCGTGGTGTAGCTGATGCCTTCACGCTGGAGCAAATCACCGACGGCGTCTGCGTCCAGTTCGATCAAAGCTGTCAGGTAGTGGCGTCCATCGCCAATCACCACGGCTTCGCTGATGTAAGAACTCGCCTTAATCTTGTTCTCAATCAATTCCGGAGAGATGTTCTTACCGCCGCTGGTGATCAGCACATCTTTTTTGCGGCCAACGATGGCCACGTAACCGTTGTCATACAACTCACACAGATCCGCGGTGTGAAGCCAACCCTGGGCATCGAGAATGTCGTCCGCACCCCCCTCATGACACCGATAGCCTGCGAATCCGATGGGGCCGCGCAGCAGCAGTTCGCCTTCGTCAGTTTTCATAGCAGACCATCCCGGCAATAAGTGGCCGACGGTTCCACGAACGTCATCGCCTGGGCGAGAGGCACAAGGGATGTTGTGCAACTCCGTCATTCCGAAAGCGTTGACGATCGGAATATCAAAGGCCATGTAGTACTCGAATAACTCGGCAGACATGGGCGCCGCACCACACAACACGTAGCGTGCGTTCAACAAGCCCACGTGTTTGCGCAGATGACGCAATATTAGGAAGTGCGCAATACCAAACATCAGACGCTGCTGGAATGTCCAGACAGTGCTGGCACATCGCACCTGATCCCAGCCGATCGGCGTGTTCGGTGCAGCGGGCTTGAAGGAATTCAAGTCCTTACGCTGCTTGCCAACACGGTCGACGCCGACTTTGTATGCCCATCTGTAGAGCATCTTTTTCAGGCGTGTGGATTTCCCCATGCGAATGTCGACGGAGGTTTTGACTTTCTCCAGAATGCGGGGGACAGCACCAAAAATGGTGGGCTGTATCTCAACCAAGTCCATTTGCACAGTGTCAATACTGTCCGCAAAATTCACCACATACCCGCAGTAGAGGTGCATGGCGATACTCATGATACGTTCAAACGCATGCGATAGCGGGAGATACGAAAGCCAAGAGTCGCTTTGAGTGGCTTTCACCACCCCCTGAAGGGAACGTGCACCTTCAACGGGACCACGCTGGGAACACATGGCGCCCTTGGGGAGTCCGGAAGTGCCGGATGTGAACATAATGTCGCAAATGTCATCAGGCTTCACACGGAACACCAGCGACTCAAAGAGCGATGCATCCGATTCATGACGGCGCTCTCCAAGCTCCTCAACCTGCTTGTACGACATCACTAGGCCACCGAAATGATCACCAGCACCCCGCGGATCGAAAACAATAATCCGATCGATCTGCGCTCCAGCGGCATGCAGCTCCAACACCTTGTCGAGATGCTCCTGATCGCCCGCAATCACGATGCGCGCGCGACTCACATTCAAAATGTGTCGAACTTCCTCTGTAGAACTAGTGGGATACACCGTGGTGACGATACCACCAGCGCATTGCACCCCAAAGTCACTGAACAGCCATTCCTGGCAATTTTCTGCCTGTATAGCCACTGTATCACCGCGCTGCAGACCCAACTCAACCAAGCCAAGCGCAAATCGACGCACATGGCCGAGATAACCGTTCCAGGTGACTTCTTGCCAAATGCCCAGATGCTTTTCACGAATGGCAGGCAGATCACCGTACTCTTTCGCATTATTCCAAAGCAATTCCGGCAAAGTCTCGCCACGGAGATTTTCACACTGCATGACGGAGTCGTGCATTTTTTGGTTTTTCATTATCGTTCATGCCCCCAAGTAACTGCTGATCACCTGCGGATCTCGACGGACCTCATCAGGGGACCCTGAAGCGATGCGCGAACCGAAACTCATCACAGTCACACGGTCGGAAATATCCATCACGACGTCCATTTCGTGCTCCACCAAAATGATGGTCATACCAATCTCATCCCGTATATCCAGAAGATAGCGCGTGACATCCTCTTTCTCATCGAGGTTCATGCCCGCAACAGGTTCATCCAACAATAAAAGTCGAGGTTCCGCAGCCAAGGCACGGCCAATCTCAACCCGCTTTTGCAGGCCGTATGACAAGCTGCCCACCGGTGTTTTGCGAACGCTTTGCAGATTCAAAAACTCGATGATTTCTTCGACCTTTTGCTGATGCACGGACTCCTCTTTGTAGCCTGAGCCCCAGTAAAGGCCGCTAGAAAACAGATTGGATTTCATGAAGCGATGACGCCCTACCAATATGTTTTCCAAGACGGTCATCCGGCGGAACAATTCGATACGCTGAAAAACACGAGCCACGCCCAGACCAGCGATTTGATCGGGTCGCAGACCCACCAAGGACACCCCATCGATCTGAATACTTCCAGCAGCCGGCTGGTAGTAGCCGCAAATGCAATTTAACATCGTGCTTTTGCCAGCTCCATTAGGGCCGACCAAAGCGTGAATTTCACCCCGCTTGACATCCAGATTCATTTCATTGACCGCTTTGACACCCCCAAAGCGCACCAACACACCACGAGCATCCAACAACGGCTTGCCCATTTCACTGGGCTTAATGCGCGGCATAAAGGAGAGCACCTCTCCGCGGGATGCCCAGTAAGAAGGCAAATGTGCATCAATATTTCGGCTCAAGATCGCTTCTCCTTCTTTCACGATAGCCAGCGCTTACGGCGCTTGTAGTGCTTGACTTCACGGAAATTCTTACGCTCACCACCTTCAAGACCAAGATAGAACTCCTGAATTTCTCTGTTACCGCGCAGTTCTTCGGCAGATCCGTCGTACACCACCCTGCCGCTTTCCATCACGTAACCGTATGTCGCAATTTCGAGAGCCACTCGCGCATTTTGCTCGATCACGAAAATCGGCAAGCCAAGGGATTGATTGATCTCTTGTAGCGCTGAGAAATTTTCTTGCACGAGAATCGGTGACAAACCCAAAGTCGGCTCATCCATCAACAGCAATTTCGGCTTGGCCAGCAAAGCTTTGGCCATGGACAGAATCTGCTGCTCTCCGCCGCTGAGATACCCACCCAGTTGATACTCCCGCTTTTTCAAGATTGGGAAACGATCCACCACCCGGGCGTACTCGTCATCCGGAACGGAGTTGTCTTCGCGGCAGAACTGGCTCAGCAAAAGGTTCTCGCGAACTGTCAGTTCTTTGATCACATTCCCGCCTTCGGGAATCTGGTAAAGGCCACGCCTCGCAATATCGTGCGGCGCCAATCCAGCCAGATCCTTGCCCTCAAAGTGAACCGAGCCCATTTGAAGGTCTGCATCGACCGACTGCAAGAGCCTGGAGATACCGCGAACTAGGGAAGTCTTGCCCGCGCCGTTGGGACCGAAAAGGGCGACCACTTGTCGGGGGTATACCTTGACCGACACGCCTTTCACAGCGTAAACGACCTTGTGATAAACCACTTCAATATTACGAACATCCAATAACGGTTGCTCGCCGTCATCTGTAGCATTTGTTCGCACAGGATTGATTGCCATAAAATATTCAAATATAGATCAAAGACTAATGCCCAAATGGCCAGGAACGGAAGTAAGTCATGATGTCACGCCAATAGCGGACCATTCCCTCAGGTTTGAACATCAAGAACAATATAATCACCAGACCGTAAACTGCACCCTCAAAAAAGGCACCCTTACTTTGAATATCCAGCGTTGGTAAGACTTGCGATATGGCATGTACAGAAACACGAACCAGTTCGGGCAGAAGCGTCATGAATACCGCACCGACAATCGATCCAAATACCGTACCCATACCGCCCACGATGATCATCGCAATGTAAGCAACCGACACGGTGAGACTAAAGTTGTCCGGATTGATGAACTGCAGGTAGTAGCCCAATAGTCCACCCGCCATGCCCCCCAGAAAAGAGGAGATGGCAAATGCGGTAAGCTTTGTGCGAAAAACGGAGATACCCGCCATTTCAGCGGCGATATCGCTATCCCGAACTGCCATCATCGCCCTGCCCACCCAGGTTCGCTGAAGGTTGGCAACAAGCAAGGCACAAAAGGCGGCAACCGTAAGGATCAGGAAATAGAAAGCGCGGTCCGAGTTGATCGTCCAGCCGAACACCGATGGGTTCGGGACATGCGTACCCGCACCGCCACCAGTGAGCCCCTCAGCTTTTCGCAGCAAAAAGTCAACGATGGAGTAAAACGCCAGCGTCGCCAGCGCTAGGTAAAGACCCTTGAGGCGCAAAGACGGAATGGCGATCAGGCATCCCGCAATAGCAGCCACCGCGCCAGCAGCAGGTAGCACCACAAAAAAGGGCACACCAAGCTTCGCCAGGTAAGCCGTCGTATACGCACCGAGTGCCAAGAAGGATGCGTGCGCCAGCGAGATTTGCCCCGCGTTGCCGGTCAAGAGATTCAAACCCAGCGCACCCACGGTGGCGATGGCGGCTAGGTTGAATGTGTACACCCAGTACGATTGAAAAACGAATGGCGCGGCCAGCAGAACCAGCAGCAGCACAAGCAGCCATACACGCGTCCAGAGGTTGTGAATGCCGAAGACCAGTTGGCGATCTTCGAGATAGCTGAGTCGGAAATTTCGATAAGCAGTAAATTTACTCATACCTTGCGAACCTCGGGAGTGCCAAACAGGCCATAAGGACGAACCATGAGAATCAGCAACAAGACAACGTAGCCCACGACCTCTTTGCTACCACCACCCACCAGTGAATCGATGTAGCCGCCAGCGAGTGCTTCTGCTACGCCAATGATCAATCCGCCCAAGATCACGCCACCGATGCTGTCGAGTCCACCCAAGATGGCCGCGGGGAATGCCGCGAGACCGCGAGAATCCAAGGAAAGATCCAAACCGACCAGTTGCACCATGAGAATGCCGGAGATGGCTGCCAACGCACCGGCCATGCCCCAGGACAAAGCAAAAATTCGATTGATGGAAATACCGGAGAGCGCTGCGTGATCCTGATTGAAGGCCACAGCCCGCATAGCCACGCCATGGGCAGATCGCCTGAAATAGATCACAAACATCGCAATCAAAACAGCTGCAACTAGCAAGGTCCAGACATAGACCCTTGGAACATTGGCGCCCAACAACTCAATAGAGCCCGGCTCAAACAAAGGGATAGGCGCTTGGGGCTGTGTGCCCCAAATCAAGCCCACGATGTTTCTCAACAACGTGCCAATACCAATGGTTAGCATGATTATGGAAATCACCGACTCGCCCACCATGCGGCGCAAGCAGAAGCGCTCAATGAGAACACCAACTATAAACATGCAGGCCACTGCAGCCGGCACCGACCACCATGGTGGCAGGCCCATCTGCACTTGAAACATGTAAAAGAAATAGGCGCCGGCCATGGTCAGATGGCCATGGGAGAAGTTGAAAACACCAGTGGACTTGTAAATCAGGACAAAACCCAATCCACTCAGCGCATAGCCGCTACCGACCGCAACGCCGGTCAATATCAATTGCAAAAAATGTTCCATAAAGACGAACTCCAAGTCAAAGAATCTGCGGGCCATGCCCGCAGATAAATAGTCTGCCCTGAACAATTCCGTTTTCAGCCGTAGGCGGGTTGGCGCGCGACTGGAGCGGCGATCAGTACGGCGATGACCGCCCGCAAAGGCAGCCCCAAGCGGGCGCAATAAAGCCGC
>Ga0172382_10009314_pt1 | contig 13423 bp, 13 predicted proteins | sample Leawel138RmetaG_FD_122245 | JGI IMG/M metagenome (GOLD analysis project Ga0172382, IMG submission 122245) | Leachate microbial communities from a municipal landfill in Southern Ontario, Canada - Leachate well 138R metaG | ecosystem: Engineered > Solid waste > Landfill > Unclassified | place...
CATGGTGATGACGAGCAGGTGGTGGCAATTGTAACCGATCACTTGCATAAATTCTGGGCCCGCAGCATGAAGCAACTGATCATTGTCTATGCCAATGAGAAGCCTAAAGAGCTGTGCACAATAGCCCAAATGGCCATTGCTCGACTGGAAACAGAGATAGCAAATGCTATGTTGAACTAAGACTGCTCATGCTCGTAAAATTAGAGCATACACCTCTCATTATTATTGCTTAGCAAGTGATTTAAGCTGAAGTGATTCAAGCCATTGCTGCTTAGCGATACGTTAATCTAACTATTTTTATTTTTCGGGAAAACTTGGCGATGAGTGGGGTTTTGCATTGTCAATCAGACAAATTTTATAAAATATAGTGTCTGAAAAGTAATACTATTGCGCGTTACAGAAAATTTTCTTGAGCGCATGCAGTACCTTATCAAGGCTAAAAAAGGTTATTTTCTCGTATTGTTAAGCGGTTCATACAAAAGAGAATAATACCTATGTTGCATCTACCTTTACTTAATGCATTGAAAACATTTGTGGTTGCGGCGGGGCACCTGAACTTTACCCGCGCAGCAGACGATCTTCTGGTTTCGCCGTCAGCAGTCAGTCACCAGATTCGAGTGCTTGAAGACTATCTTGAGGTTAAGCTGTTTATACGTCAGAACCGAGCTTTGTCGCTGACGTCAGAGGGCTTGCGTCTGTATCAGTCTCTGAAGCAACCCTTCGACCAGATAGCTCGAGCTATTCAAGAGACAGCCCGTAATCGGGATGGTGATTCTTTACGTATTGCTTTGCGTCCATTCTTTTCGGGTGCTTGGCTGGCGCATCGACTTAATGGCTTCTGGGGCAAATGGCCACAAATCAGGATTGATCTGATTCACACCATCAAAGCAATGGACTTCAATACGGAAAATATTGATTTGGCCATTCTATGGGGCAAAGGTCACTGGCCCGGCTTGCAGTCACACTTATTAGTGCCAGGAAGCCTAACACCGATTTGCAGTGCCGAATTTATTAAACAGCAGGGTCGTCCCTCCACGCCAGCGGATCTAGCTAAATATACTCTCATTCATGATGAAGACCATTCTGCTTGGGACGCTTGGGTAGATAAGGCCAAAGTGGGACCGGTGGATGTTTCGGCTAATTTGACCATTGATGACACTAACGTTCGACTGCAATCCATCCTCAATAATCAAGGCATTATGCTGGGATGTCCTACCATTCTGAAAGACTACCTTCTCAGCGGCAAGTTAGTGCAGCTCTTTGATATTTGCTTGGAGACTTATTCGTACTATCTGGTATACCCGAAAGATTTACAGCTCAGCAAAAATATGCAGATCTTTGTGGATTGGTTATTAGCAGAAGCGAGTATTGAACAAGGGATGAGATGAACTCATATAAGCGTGAGTACAGCTTCATTCTTGTTGTGTTTTTTTATGACAATATATTAAAAAGCCGTGAGTGATCATCACTGCTTTCTAATTACAATAATTATGCGCAAGCGAGTGGAGATAAATAATGATAAAAACAACAAGTACTATTTTAGGTCTTTCGCTAACTTTGTCCTTGACTCATATCAATTTCGTAGTCGCGGCTGAGATAAATTGGGATATGCCAAACGAATACCCATCAACTTCTGTCCAAGGCAGAGGAGATAAAATTTTCTCAAAACTGCTAAAAGAGAAAAGTGCTGGTCAAATTAAAATATCCCACCATTTCGGTGGCGCTTTGGGTTTGAAGTCCAAAGATCAGCTTGATGCGGTGGGTGATGGTATCGTTCAGGTAGCTAATACTTTTATCCCACCACTAGGTGGTATCGATCCGATTTTTCTCTTGTCATCTCTGCCGTTTCTGAGCTCTAACTCCGACGAGGCACGTATTTTGTTTGACAGTGCTCGTCAGGACTATGATCGCGTGTTAGCTAAGTTTAATCAGCGTTTGCTTTATTCTTCACCATGGCCGTCAAGTGGTATTTGGGGTAAGGAGCCACTGGTCAGTCATAGCACTACCGATAATCTTAAAATGCGCACCTATGATGCCAATGGCACTATGGTGTTCCGCAGCATGGGTTCTGCACCCATTCAGTTGAGTTGGGCTGATATCGTCCCACAGTTAAGTACCGGTGGGATTAGTGCGGTACTCACGTCCATTGAGTCTGGTTTGAGCTCTAGCTTCAACGATTACGTTACTCACTTCACCGCCATTAACTACGATAGCACTATCAATCTAGTCACTATGAACAGAGATGTCTGGGATGACTTGACTCCGGAATTGCAAGCAGCAGTTACCGCCGCAGCACAAGAAACCGAAGAGCAATTGTGGAGTAATGCGAACGAGGTTATCCAGAAAAGTTATGTGGAAGCTGAACGTCGTGGGGTAACTATCGTGAGTGATGTTCCAGAAAGTTTCCGTAAAGAAATGCAGGATGCCGCTACTCCCGTTATTGAGTCTTGGGCGAAAGATATGGGCCCTAATGGCCGTAAGATCCTAAGCGCTTATCAAAGCGCGATCGATACTCTTCAATAAGATTAGAGCCTGAAGTGCTCTGGATAAGACCAAGTCAAGAGGTTGTTAGTAACAGTTCAGTCGAATCCAGAGTGCATCAAAAGGATCTTTTGTGGTTGTTAATAAACGGGATGACCAAGGTATGAATAATCTCTTTATGAAATTCTTATGTGCATTTGCATCTGGATTTTCTGTTCTTGCAAGTCGGCTTTCAACAGCTGGTGCCATAGCTGCTGTCATCCTTATGATAGGTATGACTCTGCACATTATGACCGAGATAGCCCTGAGGTATTTTTTCAGTACATCGACTTACGTACTTGATGAGTTTGTTGGTTATGGTGTTGCAGCCATGACTTTTTTAGCATTGGGCCATACCTTTGAAAATAATGTATTGATAAGGGTTAACTTTATCTTGCTTAAAATTCGTCGCAATATCGTACGTAAATTGGTAGAAATTACTTGCGTCGTTATTACCTTAATAATGTGTTCTTTTTTAGCGCGTTATTTCTGGAAAAGTGTAAGTCGTAACTTTGAGCGTGGTTCAACCAGTGAAACTATCGCTCAAGTCCCATTATGGATTCCAGAGTCATTAGCCTTAATTGGTCTGGCTATATTTGTTATTCAGATGTTGGCTTATGTTTTACGGTTGGTGTCTGGCAGTAAATTAATGTCTGAACAATAAAAAGGGAAATAACGATGGACGTTCTATTAAGTATGAGCTTCATGCTGTTGCTGATTATACTTTTCCTTGGTCTTGGGGTTTGGGTGTTTTCAGGATTAATACTGGTTTCAATCGTCAGTCTGGTGGTTCTTGTGGACTTTCCAGTAGACAGAATTGGGCTTATTGCAAAAACTATAATCTGGCGCAGTTCGAGTGCTTGGGAATTGTCAGCCATCCCGCTATTTATATGGATGGGGGAGATTATTTTCCGGACGGATATTTCTGATCGTTTGTTCCGTGGTTTATCGCCATTGGTGCAATGGATGCCAGGTCGTCTTCTGCATACCAATATATTGGGTTGTACTCTGTTTGCGGCGGTAAGTGGTTCTACGTCGGCAACCACTGCTACGGTTGGAAAAATCACCACTACAGCGCTACGCGAACGTAATTACAGTCAGTCACTGTCAATCGGATCGCTGGCGGGTGCTGGTAGTCTTGGGTTATTGATTCCGCCTTCTATCGTAATGATTATTTATGGTGTTATGGCAGAGGTTTCCATCGCCAAGCTTTTTGCTGCAGGGATTTTGCCCGGGATACTAGTAGCCTTTACTTACTCTATGTATATCATCATCCGCTGTGTCATTAATCCAGAGTTGGCGCCTCGCGATGATAAGCCGTTTAGTATTAAAGAATGTATTAAGGGGTTGGGCAATCTGTTTCCGGTTATGGTTCTGATTTTCATGGTACTTGGTAGTATTTATGCCGGTATCGCTACGCCGTCAGAAGCTGCTGCAGTAGGTGTTGTGATAACTGTTTTGTTAACGATTTTTATGCGTAGCTTTTCATGGAAAATTATCATGGAATCCGCTATGGGTGCGATCCGTACGTCCTGTATGGTCTGCTCGATTCTGATCGCAGCGGCACTGTTGTCAACCACCATTGGTTATCTGCATATTCCTGCTCAGTTGGTTGTCTTAATTGATGGTATGGGACTGTCTCCATATGGACTGCTGCTGATTTTGGCGTTGTTCTATGTTGTTCTTGGCTTCTTTCTTGATGGTATTTCTATCATCGTCATGAGCTTGCCTATCACGTTGCCGTTAATTTTAGCTGCTGGCTTTGATCCAATCTGGTATGGCGTGTTTTTGGTGCTGATGATTGAGTTGGCACAAATGACACCGCCGGTAGGCTTTAATCTGTTTATTCTTCAGGGACTGACGGGTGAGCCAATTGGGACTATTGTAAAAGCGGCATTCCCATTTTTCTTACTGATGTGTCTCGTTGTTTTACTGGTCAGCTTGTTTCCAAGCATTGTTCTGTTCTTACCGCAGTTGATGTCATGATGATCAAGAGAGGATACGTTTTATGAATATGCCAAAAGTTAACAAGGTGCTATACACCACGTCCCTTGGTCCTTACAGCCGTCATGTGTATCGTCACGCACTGCAACTGGCATACGCCAATCAGGCCGAGTTAATTATGTTGCATGTGATTAAGCCGGTTGGGGCTATGGGTGAGGCGTTGATTAAGGAGTATTTGCCGGCTGATCTGGTTGATGAGGTTCATGAGAGTGGTGTGCGTCGGGTTATGGAGAAAATGAAGACCAGAGTCCAAGAGATCATGGCAGACGAAAGTAAAGATATGGGTCGATACAGCGAAGTGGTTGTACGCCAGCGCATTGAGACCGGTCGTTACGATGAGACCATTCTCAATACTGCGGTAGAGGAAGGTGCAAGTGTCATCGTGATGGGCAGTGAAAACCGCCTGGGTATGCAAAGCAGTAAAGTCCAGCGGGTGATTCGTGGCTCCAAAATACCTGTGTATGTGGTACCTACGGGTAAAAATTATCCTCAATAAAAGTGTACTCAGAATAAGTACACTTACTCCACTGAATAAAAAACAGCGATTTTAAAATCGCTGTTTTTTATTAAGCTATAGGTTCATTCAGTTCAATGATGTAACCGTCTGGATCATAAATAAAGCCAAGCATGCGTGTGCCATGGTTCATCGGTTTAGCTGGGCTACGAATAGCAACCCCTTGTGCTTGAAGATAAGTCATGGCTTCTTCTACGTTTTCAACATTAAAAGCAATGTGCCCATAGCCAGCGCCTTTTTCGTAGGGTTGGTTGGTATCCCAGTTGTACGTTAGTTCCAGCGTGGTGGTTTCATTTTCAGGGCCAAAGCCAATAAAAGTGTTAGTGAAACGACCTTGTGGATATTCATTCTGTCGTAAAACTTTCATACCCATAATGCGGACATAAAAATCTAGAGATTTTTCCAAGTCAGACACACGAATCATAATGTGATCAAGTCGAAACTGTTGTTTTTTAACCATAATCTGGCTGCTTCTTCCTGTTAAATAGTCGAGCTTTACCGTACCACAAACTATTTGAAAGCAAATATAGATGCATGCTGAGGTTTACTCACTCAGCATTGAAATCTACTTGCTTCTCCATGCATCAATGCTCTGACAATATGACATATGACAAGTTTAATAGTTATTAAAAGTCATTTGCCTTTGAAAAAACTAATAAGAAAGCATTGATCCTCATGGGAGTTTAATTGATATGAATATTAAAAAAACAATAAGTCCGATTCCGATGGAAGAATTCAATATAAGTTATCCAGACGATAAGGGTACGCCGATTTATTCTTTGCCTCCTGAGTTGTATTGGTCTAAAGATTTTTATGAGTTTGAGTTAAATGCTGTTTGGCGCAGTGACTGGATTTGTATTGGTCGCGCGAATGAAATCCCAAATGCTGGTGACTATTACACTATTACTATTGGTAATGATCCGTTAATCGTGATTCGTGATCGCAGTGGTGCTGTCAACGTATTGTCTAATGTATGCCAGCATAAAGGTATGTTGATTCTTGAAGGCCGTGGTAATACTCGTCGCTTACAGTGTCCGTTGCATGCGTGGGTATACAGCACTAAAGGTGATTTGGTTTCTGCACCGGGTTTAACTGATGTTGAAGAAGACTTTGATATCAAAGAAGTCTGTCTGCCTAAAATCCGTACTGATATGTGGGAAGGATTTGTGTTCATCACTTTTGATGAGACGATTCCATCACTTCAAGACCGTTTAGGCCACTTAGGCGAGCAGATCAAGAACTATGGTCTGGCAGAGATGCGCGGTCCTGAACCATTGGATATGAAAACTTATGATTGGAACTGGAAAATCTTCAACGATGAATGCTACCACTGTGGTTACCTGCATGCTTCATCGTGGGGAGAAATGTATCCACTACCCCCATCTGCAGTAGACGAGACCTCGATTTATAACGATGAATCAAAAGGGATCGTTTCTTACGATTTACTCAGTACTCATATTGATGCAGCGCCAACTCATACGGGCTCAATTCTACAGCCAACATTGTCAGGGTTGACGGACGAAGAACGTAAGCGCCTCAGTTATATTACCGTCGCACCCAATATGTTTATCGTAGCGATGCCAGATAAAGTTAAGTATTTTATCTGGTTGCCTGCTGGGCCAACACAGACATTTTACGGTGTTTCCTGGTTGTATCCTGAAAGCACTCTTGCGCGGGATGATTTTAAAAAGAACTACGATCAGGAGCATACCGACCTGTGGCCAGTAATGGAGGAAGACTTGTTTGCTTGGAGTCGAACTCAGGCCGGTATGGAGTCCAACTTTGCAACGCGGGGTCGTCTCACCTCAAAAGAACAGGTTATTCATCGCTTGCAAAAGTGGCTAATTGATAAATACCGCGCTGAAGATGCTGCTGCACGAGTACAGGATGTTTCTACACAGGCCAAAGTAGGCTAGCAAAGTAATCAAACAGATTCGCTTTATTCTGCGAGTCTGTTTGATTATTACCCCCAGAATAAACGGTGTCTTTACAGTGTTTACGGCACCCCGGAGTGTGTTTATGGCTAATAACAAACAAATCACAGTCAAAGTGGCTGGCCGAAAACAGCTGAACGAAGACATTGTAGGATTAACTCTTGTCACGTTGGACGGTTCACCACTACCGGACTGGAAGCCTGGTGCTCACGTTGAAGTGCAACTGAGTACAGGGGACGGTGCCGACCAAGGCGCTGTTATGTTGCGACATTACTCTTTGTGTGGTGATTATACCTGTACAGATCATTGGGAATTAGCAATTTTGCGTGAGCAAAAAGGCCGTGGCGGCTCCCAATATATACATGAAAAAATTAAAGAGGGTGATGTGATTCAGGTTTCTATACCCCGTAATCACTTTCCTTTTAAATCTGATAAAAAAATACTGTTTATCGCCGGTGGTATTGGTATTACCCCTATTTTACCGATGATTCAGCAGGCAAATAGCGAAGGTCTCGACTGGCGTTTGGTGTACTTGTCTAGAGAACGTGGCCGTATGGTGTATCTAGATCGGTTTACAGGGTATGACAGCAACCGCATACGTCTGAACGGCGATGTCGAAGATGGTTACTGTGATCTAAATGAACTGTTAAGTACTTGCGACTCGGAAACAGCCGTGTATTCCTGTGGGCCGAAGCCGCTACTTGATGCATTGGAAAAAATTCATGGTGAACAGCAGAAGACCGGTTGGAGTCTGACTATTGAGCGTTTCGCAGCGAGCGATGCTGCGCTCGATCAGAGTGGTTCTTTCGACGTGGTTATTAACAGTACCGGCGCACGTATTCACATAGAAGAAGGACAGTCAATCCTTGAAACCTTACGTAATAAGGGCATCAAAATAACCTGCTCTTGTCGTGATGGTGTGTGCGGTACTTGTGAAACCGGTGTGTTGTCAGGCATTCCGGACCACCGCGACTCTGTGCTGTCTGAAGAAGAGCGGGCTGATAATAATTACATGATGGTGTGCGTATCGCGGGCGTTTACCGACGAGCTCGTGTTGGACCTCTGATACCCGTTGTAACCAATGAATTATTTGGAGAAAAATTAATGTCAATTAAGCGAGTAGTAGTCACTGGTGGATCTGGCCGGGTGGGTAGTTACGTAGTACGCCAGCTATTAAAAGATTATGACGTGGTAATTGCCGATCTGGTTTCAGGTAATGCTGAGGCTGAGTACGTGCAGGCCAACGTGATGGAGCTTGATGAATTGCGAGCTGCTTTTAAAGGCGCTGATGCTGTAGTGCATTTGGCGGCGATTGATTTTGACTGGAAGGCACCAGACGAACAGTACATTAATATTAACGTGCGCGGTACTTGGCACGTGTTGCAAGCTGCTGCTGAGATGGGCGTTAAAAAAGTGGTGCTATGTTCTAGTATTTCTGCCTGTGGCTTATCAGAAATGCGTGCTGAGTGGACGCCAGAATATTTGCCAGTGGATGAGCGTCATGACAATAAGCCTGTACAAGCGTATAGCGTTAGCAAGCTGGTTATGGAGCAAATGGCGAAGAGTTTTGTAGACGGTACGGATATGGACGTCATTTGTCTGCGGCCGTTGGCTGTGGTCTTGAACGAAACGCTTGATGATTACATTAAATTTGTCGATGACCCAAGTCGTCACTGGTTATTTTACTATGTGACTGGCGAGGACGTTGCGAGCGCATTCGACGCCGCATTGAAAACGAAGGGATTGCGTTACGGTACTTTCTTCCTGAGTGCTAACGATACCTCACACCCCAAGCCGACTCTAGAGTGGTATCAAGATGTGATCGGGCCATTGCCAACGATTGCGAATCCGCGCTTGTATCAGGAAAACCCACGAGCGTCTATTTTCAGCAATCGTGATGCTAAAGAACTGTTGGGTTGGCAGCCAACTTCAAACTTTGATGAGTTACGCGCTCAAGCAAAGAGCCGTCAAAAATAAGTAACTAAGAACTATTAATAAAAATGGTAGGAGTATCTGACATGAAATCTGTACGTACTGGGAAAGTTGATTGGACCGGTGATAACCCCTTCATTTACATGAAAACAGATCCTGAGGGGGATTGGACATCGTTATCTGTATATTTCCGCATCGCTGCATCTGATTATGGCCGTGGGCATGCCATTATTGTTCTAGAAAACCCATATGTGTTGGAAGATGATAGCGCTATACGCGTATGTCTAACTGATAATCTGGAATTGTCTCGTTATCTGGTTAAAGATTTTCTCTCTAAGTTTGCATTGTTCCGTAAAGCTGTTTCCCTAGAAAATATGGAATACGTTGAAAACGCGACGTTTAAAACAGAAGCGGATTATCCGCAGCAGCATATTGAGTCTGCACATTCGGCAAGCAAAGACATGACGATTAATCTGGTCTGGGAAGGTCTTAATGAGCCCTTTGCTGTGGCTTTGCCACCGGCTGAAACACAAACTGGCGAGCATGAAATGTTCTGCGTATTCCAGGCGGCAACCAATGCTCGAGTTGAGGTCAATGGTAAAGCAATTGTTGGTCAGCCTATAGAGCGTGACTTCCTCGATCGTCGTGCCATGTCAGCTGCTTTGGCAAGCAGTGAAAGCTGGGTGCAGACGTCCTGATTCCTTTCATCTGATTAACCGAAGGTATAATAATAATGTTAAGTAATTGTGCTGATTCAGTGGCGTTTGACAAGGTGGCAGCGTGTGAGCCGCAATGGACAGGTTTATGCCAGGTGAAGAACATACTGGAAAACACTGGGAAAGTTCTGTTACATGCCGGGCCTCCGTTCAAAGATGTGGAGCATATTCCGGAACCGGTGATGAACTCGCTGTGTATCAGTGCGATATACGAAGGCTGGGCCGCAGAACGGTCCGAAGCTCGCGATCTGATTATGAGTGGCGCTATTACAATTGCTGCTGCACAGGATCACGACATTGTTGTGCCTTTGGCGGGTGTGGTGTCACCTTCTATGCAATTAATGGTGGTGAGTGATGCCCGTAACCCGCAAGCGCGTAAATACTCGGTCTTTAACGAGGGTATGGTGCATTGTACGCGTCTAGGTGTAATGAACCCGCAGTTGCCCCAGCATTTGACTTGGCTCAATACCGAATTTGCGGATTGGGTCGGTAAACGTTTGCAAAACCCCATGCCTTTATTGCCGCTTATTGAGGCAGCTTTGGCGCAAGGGGATGATTGCCATGGTCGCACTATGGTCGGATCTGCATTGATCGCAGATGAGTTACGACAGCAGTCAAAGGATCTGATTCCGGAAAATATTGATGCGTTTTTAAATGAATCACTCGCCTTCGCACTGAATGTGTGGATGGCCGCATGCAGTCTGATGATGGCTGCAGCAGAAGGTGTTGCCGGATCATCGTTGATCACTCGTGCTGGCGGTAACGGTATTGAATTTGGTGTTCAGGTGGCAGCGCAGCCGGGTCAATGGATTACTAGCGCAGCTCCTGCTTTACACGGTGCTATTGAGGCGGCCCACGAGGGACGTAAAGCACTCGGCGCAATTGGTGACAGTGCTGTGGTGGACTTTATGGGTCTAGGTGGCCAAGTGTTAAATACGGCGGAGCAATCCTTTGCGAATCTAAAAGCATACTTACCAGACGATGCATTAACACGCCCAGAAAAAGTATTGTCAGGACGGCTTGCCGGTTTTGGCGGACGGCTTGGTGCTACTAATGCCCGTTCAGCTGTAGCCTATGCTGGTACTCCTTTGATTTTGCTGGGAATGATTGAAGCCACGGGAGAGGCTGGACGGATAGGTGGTGGTGTGGTCGATATCCCCGTCGCTTTTTTTGAGCATGTATTGAGCGAGGCCGGACTATGACAGACATGCCTTTGAATCAGCTCAGTTTGGTCGAAGCCATTCATGCTATTGAACGTGGTGAAACGACTGCAGAAGCAATGATTAATGCCTGCTACGATCAGATCGAAACGCGTGAGCCAGCGGTTGGCGCATGGCAGTACTCGCTAACGCGTGAACAGTATTTACACGCGTATCGTGCCAATCAAGCGTTCTTCCAGAACAGTCGTCTGAAAGGTTTACCAGTAGGTATCAAAGACACCATTGATACCGCCGGTATGCCGACTGAAATGGGCTCAAGACTGCATGTAGGGCGACAGCCCGTAGACGACGCCAGTTGCGTTGCGTTAATTCAACAGGCCGGCGGTATTGTACTTGGTAAAACCGTTACCACCGAGTTTGCTTACTTTCAGCCGGGCGTTACAGCAAACCCTAAAAACCTTCAGCATACACCAGGAGGCTCATCCAGTGGCTCTGCAGCAGCGGTTGCAGATTGTATGGTGCCTGCAGCACTCGGATCACAAACCGCTGCTTCGGTGATTCGTCCGGCAGCCTATTGTGGAGCTGTTGGCTATGTGGGTAGCTGTGGCGAGTTTTCATCGCGCGGCATTCAGCCGCTATCACAGTCGCTGGATTCACTGGGAGTTTTCGCCCGCTCGGTAGAAGACATCGTGTTGTTGCGCTCTGTATTACTGAGCAATACAGAGGTGAATAACGATGAGCCGAAGAAGCCGAAACGTATTTTGGTTTGCCCTGGCAGTAATGTCGGGGAGAGCGATGAAGATATGAATGCAGCAATGGCTGATCTAGTGGTTCAGTTACAGCATCAGGGTATAGAAACTCCTGAGTTGGATAGTTGTGATTTGATAAAACGTTTAGTCAGCAATCATGAAACCGTTATGGCTTATGAGGTGTACCGTAATCTAGCAACTGAACGTCAGCACCCAGAAGCATTAAGTGAGTCTTTCTGTGGTCTATTGAATGTGGGTGCCAATATTTCGCGGTCGGATTACCTTGCGGCGTTGCTTAATATTGGCAAGACTGCACGTTGGTTGTGGCACCAAGATCCAGATATCGACGCCATATTGGCTCCTGCAGCACCGGGTGCTGCTCCGCTAGGCTTGGCCAGTACCGGTAAGCCCCATATGAGCCGCCCTTGGCAAGCGATGGGTTTACCAGTGATTACTTTGCCGGGTCTTACTAATGCAGCAGGGTTGCCATTGGGTATTCAGTTTATTGGTAAAGCGCGCGACGATGACTCATTGCTGCAAATAGCACGCTGGCTGCAGGGCAATATTAAGGGGTTATCATAATGAATAGCAGCAGAAGCAAGCTCAGAGCATTGCTTGAGGGAAATAGTTGCAGCCCTTGTGCTTCAGTCTTTGATCCGCTGTCCATTCGAATGGCCGAGAGTATTGGTTTCAATGTGGGGATTCTCGGAGGATCGATTAGCTCATTAATGCAATTAGGGGTACCGGATATTTCTCTGCTGACGCTGAGCGAACTGGTCGATCACACGCGGCGAGTGTGTCGTGCTTCAGCATTGCCGGTTATTGTGGACGGTGATAGTGGTTACGGTAACGCTCTGAATGTCACCCGACTGGTTCAAGAGCTGGAATTTGCCGGTGCGGCGGGCATAACCATTGAAGATACGGTTTTGCCAAGTCCTCATAATAATCAACCATGCATGGTTCCGTTGGCGGAAGCTACTTGTAAACTTGAAGCGGCGCTAAGTGCGCGACAAGATAAAGCCATGGTGGTGATTGCTCGTACACCAACTGACGACAATCAGCCCTTGTCTGAGATTCTTAAGCGCGTGAAGACGTACACTGAGGCCGGAGTTGATGCGATTTGCGCATTCGGACTGAGTAATCCGGCAACATTAGCAGCCATTCGGAATGTGACAGATTTGCCCGTTATGATCATTAGCTATGGTGATAATGCGTTGGGTGGCTACGATACATTGGCAACTCGCGGGGTACGGGTGTATATGCGTGGCCATATGTCTTTCGAAAAAGCCGTCAATGCGACCTATCAATCCTTACTTGATACTTATAAGGAACACTCGACATTAGCTGCACCCGTACTCATCGATAAGCATGTCATTGCTGTATTTTCTCAGCGTGATCACTTTGATCAGTTGGCCAAAAACTACGGTTTATAATCCGATAAATAAATACTTATTTTAAGTGTTCATTTATATATCGGCAGTTCTTGCAGAGTAAATCGATTTTATCGACCTTACTCTGAGGACTGATTAGATTAAATCAGTGTTAGTGGCTTTTAACACTCAGCAGATAATAAAACTTGTCTGAGCTAATTATCATCAGGCTATCCAAAACCACCTCCTAACAACACTGCGACAAAATGCACACTTGCCATGGATTCTCAGTACCATAGTATCAAGTGCCGGCTTGTTGATCGACGGCGTGTCGTTCTCTTACAACCACCAGTGGGGAAAGATCCATGAAGCGCAGAACACTATTAAAAGGTAGCGGACTGGTAAGCGCCCTTAAATCAGCATCTTTTATCTTGCATTATACCGCTTCAAACTAGTCCTCGTCTTTTTTGGAGGTACTGGTTATGAGTTCTACGAGTTCGCGCGAGCGTTATGAGTTTTGGCAG
>Ga0172382_10009316_pt1 | contig 13422 bp, 13 predicted proteins | sample Leawel138RmetaG_FD_122245 | JGI IMG/M metagenome (GOLD analysis project Ga0172382, IMG submission 122245) | Leachate microbial communities from a municipal landfill in Southern Ontario, Canada - Leachate well 138R metaG | ecosystem: Engineered > Solid waste > Landfill > Unclassified | place...
ATGGTCCCGGCGCGCACTTCCTTGACGCCGGCGGCGAAGTAGGTCTACAGGCCCAGCAGCTTGAAACCGGCGCGGATCAGGCGTTTCAGGCCCGGTACGTCCTGGCAGAGCTCCTTGAGTAATTAGAGCCCGTCGGCGTCGTCCATCTCGGCCAGCTCGGCCTCGATCTTGGCGCAGATGGCGACCACGGGCGCGTTCTGCGCGGCGGCGTATTCCTGGAGGCGGTCCAGGAACGGGTTGTTCTCGAAACCGTCCTCGGCCACGTTGCCGACGAACATGGCGGGCTTGGCGGTGATCAGGCACAGTGGCTTGAGCAGCGCCTTTTCCTGCTCGCCCAGCTCCAGCGTGCGCACCGGCTTGCCTTCGTTGAGGACGGCCTGCACCTTGGTCAGCAGCGCGACCAGGGCGGCGGCTTCCTTGTCGTTGCCGCTCTTGGCGGCCTTGGTGTAGCGCTGCAGCGCCTTCTCGACCGTGCCCAGGTCGGCCAGGCACAGCTCGGTCTGGATGACCTCGATGTCGGCGATCGGATCGACCTTGTTGGCCACGTGGATGACGTTCGGGTCGTCGAAGCAGCGCACCACGTTGACGATGGCGTCGGTCTCGCGGATGTGGGCCAGGAACTGGTTGCCCAGGCCCTCGCCCTTGCTGGCGCCGGCCACCAGGCCCGCGATGTCCACGAATTCGACGATGGCCGGCACGATGCGCTCGGGCTGGATGATCCCGGCCAGTTGCTGCAGGCGCGGATCGGGCACCTCGACCACGCCGACGTTGGGCTCGATGGTGCAGAAGGGGTAGTTCTCGGCCGCGATACCGGCCTTGGTCAGGGCATTGAACAGGGTGGATTTGCCGACGTTGGGCAGGCCGACGATGCCGCATTTCAGACTCATGGAATACCTCGAAAAATCAAGCTGGAAGTGTATGCGATGCCCCTTGGTGTGCTAATCTCCCGACTCGCTGGCGCCTAACAAACCGCTGGAGACACGCCCGATGGACATCCAAACGGGGCGACCGCCACACCAGTCGCCGCTGTACCTGTTCGAGAAATTCGAGGTCGGAGTGATCCACCTCGACGCCGGACGCAATGTCGTGGCGATGAACGATTTCGCCCGCAAGGTGCTGCCCGTGGGCGAGAAGCAGCCATTCGACAAGCTGGCGACCTCGTTTCACCCTGAACGCTCCAAGCCCAAGGTCAACTTCCTGCTGGACCAGGCATCGGGCTGTCCCGTGGCCAGTTCCACGCCCATGGCCATGATCATCAACATCCCCGAACAGGTGCTGCTGATCAAGGTGACCCGGCTGGGTGATCACCTGGGCATCACCACCGGCTTTGTGCTCGTGTTCTACGACGTCACACAGGTGGTGAGCCAGGAGCAGCCGATCAGCGAGGCACCCGCTGCCAGTCTGCGCTTGAACCGAATCCCCATGGTGGCCAACCACAAGGTTTCCTTTGTCGACACGCGCGACGTGCTGAGCCTGGAATCGCAGGCGCACTACACCCGCATCCTCACGCGCGACGGATTCCACTTCTGCAACCTCAGCATCGGCGACCTAGAGGCCCGGCTCGACCCGGCGCAATTCATGCGCGTGCACCGCTGCTTCATCGTCAACCTGCACGCCGTGGCCGAACTCGGGCGCGAAGGCAGCAAGACGCAGATCGTGCTCAAGGGCAAACACCGTGAGCCGATCCCGGTCGCGCGTGGCGAGGTGGCGCGCCTGCGCGAGGCGCTCGGCCTGCTGGCCAAACACTGATTTTTCCGCCGATTGGCCGCCTAGGACATTCCCGTATTGCCACGCCGCACGCGCCTGATCTGAGCGTTTCGTGCAACCACAGGTGCAGTTCGTGCGAAGAACCGGGCGTTTGATGAACGCCTGGGCTCAAGACCCGACGCTGGCGTCGGAATCAGGGTCTCCCCGAGACTGGGTTGTCGATGACAAAAGTCAATCGAACCACCCCATCCAGAGGAGACACCCCATGATTCCACCGCGGTTCGATTACCACGCACCGAAGTCCATCGGCGAGGCCGTGGCACTGTTGGGCCAATACGGGTCCGAGGCCAAGCTGCTGGCCGGTGGCCACAGCCTGCTGCCCATGATGAAGCTGCGTTTCGCGCAGCCGGCCCACCTGATCGACATCAACCGCATCCCCGAGCTGCGCGGCATCCGCGAAGAGGGCGGCACGGTGGTGATCGGTGCGATGACGGTGGAGAACGACCTGATCAGCTCGCCCATCGTGCAGGCGAAGCTTCCCTTGCTGGCCGAGGCCGCGAAACTGATCGCCGACCCGCAGGTGCGCAACCGCGGCACCATCGGTGGCGACATCGCCCACGGCGACCCGGGCAACGACCACCCCGCCCTGTCCATTGCCATCGACGCCTCCTTCGTGCTCGAAGGCCCGAACGGCCGTCGCACCGTGTCGGCCGACGGCTTCTTTCTCGGCACCTACATGACGCTGCTGGAAGAAAACGAGGTGATGGTCGAGATCCATGCCCCGGCCTTCGCGCAGGGCACGGGCTGGGCCTACGAAAAGCTCAAGCGCAAGACCGGTGACTGGGCCACCGCCGGTTGTGCGGTGGTGATGCGCAAGAGCGGCAACACCGTGAGCCATGTGCGCATCGCGCTGACCAACGTGGCGCCCACCGCGCTGCGCGCCGAAGCCGCCGAGGCCGCCCTGCTGGGCCAGGCCTTCACGCCCGCCGCCGTGCAGGCCGCCGCCGACGCCGCCACCGCCATCTGCGAACCCGCCGAGGACCTGCGCGGCGACGCCGAATACAAGACCGCCATGGCCGGCGAAATGGTCAAGCGCGCCCTGGCCAAGGCCTGGGCCCGTTGCGCCTGAACACAAGGAGACACACCATGGCCAAGAAACTCATCACCGTCAGCGTCAACGGCAAGAACGAGGAAAAAGCGGTCGAGCCGCGCACCCTGCTCATCCACTTCCTGCGCGAGGAACTCCACCTCACCGGCGCCCACATCGGCTGCGAGACCAGCCACTGCGGCGCCTGCACCGTCGACATCGATGGCCGCTCGGTCAAGAGCTGCACCCACCTGGCGGTGCAGTGCGACGGCTCGGAAGTGCTCACTGTCGAAGGCCTGGCCAACAAGGGCGTGCTGCACGCGGTGCAGGAAGGCTTCTACAAGGAACACGGCCTGCAGTGCGGCTTCTGCACCCCCGGCATGCTGATGCGCGCCTACCGCTTCCTGCAGGACAACCCCAACCCCAGCGAAGAAGAGATCCGCATGGGCATGAGCGGCAACCTCTGCCGCTGCACCGGCTACCAGAACATCGTCAAGGCGGTGCAGTACGCCGCCAAGAAGTTGCAAGAACCCGCCACGGCCTGAGCCCCATTCACGGAGAAACCCACATGAACGCACCGGTACAAACCGCCGAAGCCCGTGAAATCGCCCTGGCCGGCATGGGCGTCTCGCGCCTGCGCAAGGAAGACGCCCGTTTCATCCAGGGCAAGGGCAACTATGTCGACGACATCAAGATGCCCGGGATGCTGCACATGGACATCGTGCGCAGCCCGCTGGCCCATGCCCGCATCAAGAAGATCAACAAAGAGGCCGCGCTCGCCATCCCCGGCGTGCACGCGGTGCTGACGGCCGACGACCTCAAGCCGCTCAAGCTGCACTGGATGCCCACGCTGGCCGGCGACGTGGCCGCCGTGCTGGCCGACGAGAAGGTGCACTTCCAGATGCAGGAGGTGGCCATCGTCATCGCCGACGACCGCTACATCGCCGCCGACGCGGTGGAAGCCGTCGAGGTGGAGTACGAAGAGCTGCCGGTGGTGATCGACCCCTACGCCGCGCTGCAACCCGACGCGCCGGTGATCCGCGAAGACCTGACCGGCAAGACCAGCGGCGCCCACGGCCCGCGCGAGCACCACAACCACATCTTCACCTGGGACGCTGGCGACAAGGCCGCGACCGACGCGGTGTTCGCCAACGCGCCGGTGACGGTCAGCCAGCACATGTACTACCCGCGCGTGCACCCCTGCCCGCTGGAGACCTGCGGCTGCGTGGCCAGCTTCGACCCGGTGCGCGGCGACCTGACCACCTACATCACCAGCCAGGCGCCGCATGTGGTGCGCACGGTGGTGTCGCTGCTCTCGGGCATTCCCGAGTCCAAGGTCCGCATCGTCAGCCCCGACATCGGCGGCGGCTTCGGCAACAAGGTGGGCGTGTACCCCGGCTATGTGTGCGCCATCGTGGCGTCCATCGTGCTGGGCCGCCCGGTGAAGTGGGTCGAGGACCGGGTGGAAAACATCTCCACCACCGCCTTTGCACGGGACTACCACATGGACGGTGAACTCGCCGCCACGCCGGACGGCAAGATCACCGCGCTGCGCGTGAACGTGGTGGCCGACCACGGTGCCTTCGACGCCTGCGCCGACCCGACCAAGTTCCCGGCCGGCATGTTCCACATCGTCTCGGGCAGCTACGACATCCCGGCCGCGCACTGCTCGGTCAAGGGCGTGTACACCAACAAGGCACCGGGGGGCGTGGCCTACCGCTGCAGCTTCCGCGTGACCGAAGCGGTGTACCTGGTCGAGCGCATGGTGGACGTGCTGGCGCAGAAACTCGGCATGGACAAGGCCGAGATCCGCGCCAAGAACTTCATCCGCAAGGAGCAGTTCCCCTACACCAGCGCCTTCGGTTTCGAGTACGACAGCGGTGACTACCACACGGCCTTGAAGAAGGTGCTGGACGCGGTCGACTACCCCGCGCTGCGCGCCGAGCAGGCCGCCAAGCGCGCCGACCCGAACAGCCCGACGCTGATGGGCATCGGCCTGGTGACCTTCACCGAGGTGGTGGGCGCCGGCCCCAGCAAGATGTGCGACATCCTGGGCGTGGGCATGTTCGACAGCTGCGAGATCCGCATCCACCCCACGGGCAGCGCCATCGCACGCATGGGCACCATCACCCAGGGCCAGGGCCACCAGACCACCTACGCGCAGATCATCGCCACCGAGCTGGGCATCCCGTCGGAGGTGATCCAGGTCGAAGAAGGCGACACGTCCACCGCGCCCTATGGCCTGGGCACCTACGGTTCGCGCTCCACGCCAGTGGCCGGTGCCGCCATCGCGCTGGCCGCGCGCAAGATCCACGCGAAGGCACGCAAGATCGCGGCCCACATGCTGGAGGTGAACGAGAACGACCTCGACTGGGAAGTGGACCGCTTCAAGGTCAAGGGCGACGACAGCAAGTTCAAGACCATGGCCGACGTGGCCTGGCAGGCCTACCACCAGCCGCCCGCCGGCATGGAACCGGGCCTGGAGGCCGTGCACTACTACGACCCGCCGAACTTCACCTTCCCCTTTGGTATCTACCTGTGCGTGGTCGATATCGACCGCGCCACCGGCGAGACCAAGATCCGCCGCTTCTACGCCCTGGACGATTGCGGCACCCGCATCAACCCCATGATCATCGAGGGCCAGATCCACGGCGGCCTGACCGAAGGCTTCGCGGTCGCCATGGGCCAGCAGATGCCGTTCGACGCGCAGGGCAACCTGCTGGGCAACACGCTGATGGACTACTTCCTGCCCACCGCCGTGGAAACGCCGAAGTGGGAAACCGACCACACCGTCACGCCCAGCCCGCACCACCCCATCGGCGCCAAGGGCGTGGCCGAGTCGCCGCACGTGGGCTCGATTCCGACCTTCACCTCGGCCGTGGTCGATGCCTTCGCCCACCTCGGCGTGACCCACATGGACATGCCGCACAACGCGTTCCGCGTCTGGAAAGAGCTGAAAGCCCGCGGCGTCAACCTCTGATCGGAACAACAAGATGGAAGTCAAACTCGACAAACGCTACCCGCTCGACGTGGACCCGGCGCGCGCCTGGGCCATCCTGGGCGACCTCAAGGCCGTGGCCGGCTGCATGCCCGGGGCCGAGCTGACCGAACAACTCTCCGACACGTCCTACAAGGGCGGCGTCAAGGTCAAGGTCGGCCCGGCCGTGGCCCAGTTCGGCGGCCAGGTCGACGTGCTGGAAAAAGACGAAGCGGCGCGCAAGATGGTGCTGCGCGGCAAGGGCGCGGACAAGGGCGGCTCGTCCGCCTCCATGGACCTGAGCGCCACCATCGAGGCCGACCCCGCCAACCCGGCGGCCAGCGTGCTGCACGGCGACGCGGCCGTCATCGTCAACGGCAAGTTCGCCCAGTTCGGCGGCCGCATGATGGTGCAGGTGTCCGACATGATCCTGGTGCAGTTCGTGGAGAACTTCCGCCAGGCCGCACTGGCCCTGCCGGCGCCGGCGTCGCAAGCGATCGCAGACGACGCAGCGGTGGCGTTCGCTGGCGGTGCGGCAGAAGCCGTGGCCGAACCCGCACCTCGCAGCGCGCCGCCGGTGGCCCAGGAGATCAACGGCCTGGCCATCGCCTGGGCGCTGATCAAGAGCTGGTGGCTGGGGCTGTTCAGCAAGAAAGCCTGAGCATGGATGCACCCGCCGCCACCGACCGTCAGTTGCGCGAATCGCTGCAGCAGGTGGGTTACCTCGCCGACGCCGACCTGGCCACGACGGTGTGGCTGGCCGGCGAGTTGCAGCGACCCTTGCTGCTGGAAGGCGACGCGGGGGTGGGGAAGACCGCTCTGGCCACCGCGCTGGCGCAGGCCCAGGGGGCGGTGCTGGTACGGCTGCAGTGTTTCGAGGGCCTGGACCTGGCGCAGGCGGCCTACGAATGGAACTACGGCCGCCAGCTGATGGCGATCCGCCTGCACGACGGCCAGCCCGGCACGGTCAAGGAGTCCGACGTCTTCAGCCGCGAGTTCCTGCTGGAACGGCCGCTGCTCCAGGCCATCAGCCAGGACGGCCCCTGCGTGCTGCTGATCGACGAGATCGACCGCGCCGACGAAGCCTTCGAAGCCTTCCTGCTCGAAGTGCTGGCCGACTACCAGATCACCGTGCCCGAGATCGGCACCCTGCGCGCGCGCCACATCCCGCGCGTCGTCCTCACGAGCAACGGCACGCGCGAGCTGTCCGACGCGCTGCGCCGCCGCTGCCTGTACCACCACCTGGACTACCCCACGCTGGCGCGCGAGATCGCCATCGTCAAAACCGCCCTGCCCGACGCCGACACGCGGCTGGTGGAAGAGGCGGTGCAGTTCGTGCAGCGCCTGCGCCACGAAGACCTGAGCAAGATCCCCGGCATCGCCGAGACGCTGGACTGGGTCAATGCGCTGCACCGCCTGCACCACCACACCCTGCCCGAGGACATGGCGGTGCTGCTGACCACGCTGGGCTGCCTGCTCAAGACGCGCGAAGACCGCTTCGTGCTCGGCGCCGACCGCGCGCGCCAGCTCATCGAGGGCCGGCGCACCGTGGGTGTGGCCGAAAAAGCCCCGGCCAACGCGGCCGCGTCATGAACCACACGCCCGCGCTCGCACCCACCGAAACGCTCGCCGGTTTCGCGGCCCTGCTGCGCGACCACGGGCTGGCGGTGGGCGTGGCCGAGCAGCGGGCCATGCTGCAGGCCGCCCTGGCGCTCGGTGCGCTCAACGGTGCGCGCCTGAACGCGGCCTGGCGCGCGATCGCCTGCCACAGCGCGCGCGAATGGAAGCTCTGGCCCGACCTCTTTGACCGCTACTGGCACCCCGAGCGGGTGCGCGGCACGGTGCGCGTGAGTGGGCAGACTCGGCCCTCGCGCGACCTGCGCCAGTCGGTGCAGCAGATGCGCGAGCAGATGGATGCGGCGCAACAAGCGCCCACGCCTGCCAGGTCAGCACCGCAGACCGCCGCCGATGCACCGCAGGCCGGCGCGGGCGACAGCGAAGCCGGCAGCCCGCGTGCCATGGGCGGCGCCAGCCGCAGCGCACCACAGCTCGAAGCCCTGCACCAGCGCGACGGCCAGATGTGGCTACCGCAGGAGCTGGGCACGCTGCAGCGTCTGGCGCGCCAGATCACCGCGCAACTGCGCCCGCTGCCCACGCGGCGCTGGCGCGGCGTGCAGCGCGGCCGGCGGCTGGACCTGCGCCAGACCCTGCGCCGCAGCGTGGCCTGGGGCGGCGAGCCGCTGGCCCCCGCCTGGCAGGTGCGGCGCGAGGAACCGCCGCGCCTGTTCATCCTGGCCGACGTGAGCCGATCGATGGAGGCGCACGCCGCGCTGTTCCTGCGCGTGGCGCGGGCCTTTGCGATGGAAGCGCAAGCCCGCGTGTTCGTCTTCCACACCCGCCTGGCCGAAGTGACGCCGCTGATGCAGCGCGACTCGGCCACGGTGCAGGAAAAGATCAACGCGGTCACCGCCGGCTTCGGCGCCGGCACCCGCATCGCCGCCAGCCTGCAGGACTTTGCACGCTCCCACGCCCGCGCCCAGCTGCGACGCGGCGCCCGCGTGTGGGTGATGTCCGACGGCTTCGACACCGACGCGCCAGAACAGCTGGCCGAGGCGCTGCAGGCGCTGCGCGGCCGCGGCGCGCGCATCACCTGGTTCCACCCCACGCGCGGCGTGCCCGCGGCCGCCGCGGTGCAGGGCGCGCGCACACACATCCACCGCTTCGTGCCGCTGGCCAGCCTGGCCGACCTGGTAGCGGCCAAGCCCCTGCTTCACTGAAGGAGACACACCATGAACCGCAACCAATGGATCGCCGACGCCGCCCGGCTGCAGGCCGAAGACCGGCCCTTTGCCCTGGTCACCGTGCTGCGCGCGCAGGCGCCCACCTCGGCCAAGGCCGGCGACAAGGCCCTGGTCACCGCCGACGGCCAGATCCACGGCTGGATCGGCGGCGGCTGCGCACAGCCGGCGGTGGTCAAGACCGTGCGCCAGGCCCTGGCCAGCGGCCAGCCGCAGAGCATCCGCATCGCACCCACCGACGAAACCGCCGAGCGCACGCTGGGCGACGTGCTGGAGTTCGGCATGGCCTGCCACTCGGGCGGCACGCTGGAACTGTTCGTCGACCCGGTGCTGCCCGCACCGCAGCTGGTGGTGTTCGGTGACTCGCCGGTGGCGCGCGCGCTGACCGGGTTGGCGCCGCGCATCGGCCTGCAGACGGTGCTGGTGGCCGAGGGCGCGCAGGCGGCCGACTTCCCCGACGCGGCGCGCGTGGTGGGCAGCGACCGCACCGACACCGTCACCCAGGCCCTGCCCGCCGGCGGCCTGGTGGTCGTCGCCACGCAGGGCCGGCGCGACCTGCCCGCCCTGCGCGCCGCGCTGGCGCTGCAGCCGCAGACCCTGTGGTTCGTGGCCAGCGAGCGCAAGGCCGGCGTGCTGCGCGAGAGCCTGGTGGGCGCGGGCGAAGATCCGGCGCGGGTGGCCGCCATCGTGGCGCCGGCCGGAGAACCGATCGGCGCGCAGACGCCAGAAGAGATCGCGCTGGCGGTGCTGGCCACCGTGGTCGCGGCGCGGCGCGGCCGGCCGGTGCGCGCCTCTGCCCCGGTGACCGAGAAACCAGCGCCGAAGTTCAAGCTCGATCTGCCTCCGATGGAAATGGGCAGCTGTTGCGGCGGTGGCGCCTCGAAGGCCGCCGACGCAGAATCGACCGGGGAAACGGCACCGCCGGTGGTGGCCGCCAAGTCCTGTTGTGGAGGAAGCTGACGTGGGTTGCATTCTCAAAGGCGGAGGCGGCCTTTACAGCCGCGTGGTGGTGGGTGCGGTGCTGCTGGCGGCCGGCTCGGCCACGCGCATGGGGAACAAACCCAAGTGCCTGCTGGAGCTGGGCGGCGTGCCCCTGATCCGGCGCCAATTGATTGCACTCTCGGGTGCGGGCGTGGACGAGCTGGTGGTGGTGCTGGGGCACTACGCCGACCGCATCGAGCCGGTGGTGCGCGACTTCCCGGTCACGCTGGTGCGCAACCCCGACCCGGACGCCGGCCAGGTGTCGTCGCTGCGGCTGGGCCTGCAGGCGCTGGCCGGCAAGATCGACACCGTGCTGGTCGCCCTGGCCGACCAGCCCCTGATCAACTCGCAGGACATCAACGACCTGATCGGCGCCTACAAGAAGCGACCGGCCGGCACCGAGGTCGTGCAGCCCACGGTGGACGGCCTGCCCGGCAACCCCGTGATGTTCAGCCAGAGCGTGCGCGAGCAGATCCTGGCCGGCGAGGCGCGCGTCGGCTGCAAGCAGTGGCAGGCGGCGCATCCGGAGGCGGTGCACGCCTGGGCCACGACCAACACCCGCTACCGCACCGACGTGGACAGCCCCGAGGACATCGAGACCCTGGCCGCCCGCACCGGCCACCGCCTGCGCTGGCCCGCCGACCTGATGACCGAAGCCTGAACCGCACGGTACGTCATGGCACCCGATCCGCTGCTGCCGCTCTGGTCCACGCCGCTGGGTGTGCACCGCTGCGCGCAGGCCGATGAGATCAACCCGCTGCTGGTGCGGGTGTTCCGCACGCTGCGGGCCACCGAAGACGGTGCCGACCCGGCCGCCGCCTTCTACGCCAGCCGCGACGACCTGCTGCAGCGCGTGCGCCTGCCCGAGTGGGACGCGCTGTTGCGCTTCATCGTCGACGGTCTGCGCCTGACCGTGGCGCTGGCCAACCAGGGCGCCTGGCCCGAGGCCACGCCCGGCCTGCAGATCGCACTGCGCGGGGTCTGGTTCCAGATCGCCAACCGCGGCAGCCACCACGACGTGCACACCCACGGCAACTGTTCGTGGTCGGGCGTGTACTGCCTGCAGGTGGACGACGACGCGCAGCGCCCCACCCACCCGCTGCTGGGCGCCGCCAACGGCGTGACCCGTTTTTACGGCCCGCACTTCAACCACCTGGGCGGCGCGCACATGGATTTCGGCAACGCCTACCTGCAGCCGGCGCACCTCGACATCCCACCAGTGCCGGGCCAGCTCATCGTCTTCCCGTCCTGGCTGCCGCACCAGGCCATGCCCTACGACGGCGCAACCGACCGGGTCATCGTCTCGTTCAACGCCAGCGTGCACGCCGCCTCGGGCAGCGACCAGCTGCACGGCTACAGCCATGTCTGAGCGACTGCACCCCGCGCTCCACGCAACGCTGCGCCAGGCCGACGCGCTGGCCGCCTGGCTGCTGCTGGGCTGGCTGGGCCAGCGCCTGGGCTGGTCGGTGGCCAGCGGCGTGCTGCCGGTGGTGGTCTGGTGGGTGGTGCGTTGCGGCGGCACCGCGCTGGTCACACACGGCGCGGTTCCCCGGACCTGGCCGCGGGCCTGCGCGGCGGGGGCCCTGGGGCTGTTGGTCTCGCTGGCGCTGCTCCCCGCGGGCCACGCGGCGCTGGCGTGTCTGCTGCTGGGCTCGGCGCTGTGGGGCGCCTGGAGCGCCGCGCTCGCCGCCGGCGACAACACCCCCACCCTGGCCGGCCAGGCCATGGGCCTGATGATGGGCAGCCTGTGGCTGTCCAGCCAGTGGTGCCTGGGACCGGGCTGGACCGACGCCCAGGCGGTGGCGCTGCACATCGGGCTGATGACCGGACTGCCCCTGCTGGTGGCCGCGGCCCGTCGGTACGACCCAGTGTGCCTGCGCGCCTCCTCGCGCCTGCTGGCCGCGCTGCTGGCCACCGGCGCGCTGCTGCTGGCCGGCGCCAGCGGCACCGAAGGGCGGCTGGCGGGCATGGTGCTGCTGGTGATGGCGTGGTCGCTCGGCGCGGGCGCACCGACCTCCGCCCGCTCACCGCTGCCGGCCGCCCTGGGCCCCGCACTGCTGCTGGCCGTGGGCCTGGGCAGCCCCACGCTCGGCCCCCAGTCGCTTCAATGGGCCTACGGTGTGCTGGGTGTCCTGGCCCTCTGGGCCGCGTGCGGCAAACGCCTGGCGGATGATCCTCTCGCCCCGCCACCCCTGACCTGGAAGGACGCTTCATGAACAGCCTCGACATCGATGTCATCCGCACCGCCCTGGACTGGCAGTCGCGCGGCCAGCGCGTGGTCATGGGCACGGTGGTGCGCACCTGGGGCTCGGCTCCGCGCCCGCCGGGTTCGCTCATGGTCATCCGCGACGACGGCCAGGTGGCCGGGTCGGTCTCGGGTGGCTGCATCGAGGACGACCTGATTGGCCGCGTGGCGCGCGGCGAGCTGGCGCTGAAAAAGCCCGAGACCACGACCTACGGCGAGACGGCCGAAGAGTCGCGGCGCTTCGGCCTGCCCTGCGGCGGCACGGTGCAGCTGGTGCTGGAGCCGCTCTCGCCCGCCTCGCAGCTGCGCGAACTGCTGGCCGCCATCGAAGGCCACCAGCGGGTGCAACGCCGGCTGGACATGGCCACCGGCCTGGTGCAACTGGCGCCGACCGACGAAGGTGACCGCGTGCGCTTTGACGGCCAGATGCTGACCACGGTGCACGGCCCTAGGCTGCGCCTGCTGATCATCGGCGGCGGCCAGCTCTCGCGCTACCTGGCGACCATGGCGGTGATGCTGGACTACCAGGTGACGGTGTGCGAACCGCGCGAGGAGTACCACGAGGGCTGGGAACGCATGGAAGGTGTGACGCTGTCGACCACCATGCCCGACGACCTGGTGCTGGCCATGCGGCTGGACGAACACAGCGCGGTGGTGGCGGTGACGCACGACCCCAAGCTGGACGACCTGGCGCTGATGGAGGCGCTGCGCACGCCGGCCTTCTATGTCGGCGCGCTGGGCTCGCTGCAGAACAACGCCAAGCGGCGCGAGCGCCTGCTCGAATTCGACGTGAGTGAGGAAGAAGCAGCGCGCCTGCACGGCCCGGTGGGCCTGAACCTGGGCGCGCTCACACCGCCGGAGATTGCGATAAGCATCGTGGCCGAGATGACGGCCATCCGCCGGGGCATGGACCTCAGCGGACCGCTGAGCAACTGGTCAGGATCGAAAACAGTCTGCCTGACCTGCTGATTCAGCAGGTCAGTCGAACTTCCAGTCAGCCCCCACCGCCTGCCCAATACGCAGCACCATGCCATCGCCGTCGAGCACGATGGCGTTCATGCCGAAGGTGAGTCCGCCGCCCATCCGCGCGTCCTGGCGATAGGCCTGCAACGCGTCGGTGACGGCGGGCGACGCGGTGGCCGTATCGGGGTCGATGTTGGGGACCGGGCAGCGCACGCAGGGCTTGACGTTTTCCAGCGAGGCGATGCCGCCCTCGGCGGAGATGCGCCAGCCGGCGAAGCGGTCCTCGTCGTGCGCCTCGACCCGGCCGAGCACGATGTTGGGGCGGAAGCGCCGCTGGTCCACCGCGGGCTGGCCGGCCGCCGCCAGGCGTTCGTTGATGCTGTCGATCGAAGCCTCGCTGGTCACCAGCACGCCGAAGCCGTCGGCGAACTGGGTCAGCGATTCGCGCCCGCCGGTCCATTTGGTGCTGCACACGCGCCGCACCTCCGGGTCGAAGCGCACCAGGCGCAGGCGCTGGAGGCGCTGCGGCGCGTCCGGGCCCAGGAAGTCGCTGAACCACTGGGCGGCCACATCGCCCATGTCCCAGGCATCGACCTCGTCGTTCCAGACCTTGACGCGGCGCGGGAACTCGGCCGCCTCCAGCGACAGGTGCAGGGCCAGCATG
>Ga0172382_10009318_pt1 | contig 13419 bp, 11 predicted proteins | sample Leawel138RmetaG_FD_122245 | JGI IMG/M metagenome (GOLD analysis project Ga0172382, IMG submission 122245) | Leachate microbial communities from a municipal landfill in Southern Ontario, Canada - Leachate well 138R metaG | ecosystem: Engineered > Solid waste > Landfill > Unclassified | place...
ATCATCTCGTCGGTCTCCTGTTGCGAGCTCTAATCGCTCAGGGAACCGGCGCAAATCCGGTACAAGTCCATTCTTCGGGCGCGGGCCTCGCCGCTGAAGAGCAAGCGAGTTCGAGTCAGAGAAACTTCAGCATGCGCTCCGGGTGATCGGTGAAATCGTGACGGCCCGGTCCACGGCGCTGCGCCGTCGTAATGCGCTCGGCGCCATAACCAAAGCAGACCCCGGCCAGCCCCTTATGTTCGGCTTCGGACAAAGGCCCGGCTGGCATTAATATCTGGCGCGTCTCTGACACGAAAATGCCCTTTTGCAGAACGAGCGCCGCCTCGAGAAGGTCTCCCTCGATTGAAGCCATAGCCCAATTGGTGAAACCGCGAAGCGGGTTGCGCCCTTCGAACGGTCCGGGGGGCGTGATGACGCCCTTTTCCAACCGCCACTCAAGGCAGGGCTGGTTATCCCGCAACAAGATGGCCTGCATCGTGCCGTCCTGTTGATCCGGAATGTCGATCGCATAACATCGTTCCGCCTGATCACGCCCGATATGGCGCACCGCCAACCAGGCGAGATCCAGCATATGGGTGCAATTGCTGCGCGCCCTTCCTCCCCCGAACAATTCGGCCGTCGAGATATCGATTGGCAGACCGACAAGTGCGCGGAGCGGCGCGACAGCACCCGGGCATGTCGTCAGGGGATAACGGTGGAAATCGGCTTCGACCCCGGTCACGACGTGACCGTCATGCGCTACCCGGCACTTCATTGCGTGCATGTCGTCTTCAAGTTCCGCCAGCACATTATCGGCACCATGTGTCAGCCGGATGCGGCGTCTGAAAATACCTGTCCCATAGCCCGGGTCGGTAAGGAACCGGACGCCTGTCACGGTCTCTTTCGTCTTTTCTGCCTCGCGCTGAGGTTCGTCGGTTCGTTTCGTCACAGGTTCCACTCTGAAATTCCGGTGCGATGCGCTGCATCTGTCGGACTCGGTTCTAGGGTCAGCAATTGACGGTTTGAAGCCCGGCGAAGTCGCAGCCGTGCACGCTTGCTCCAAGAGACAGCACCCTTTGCCGCCAGAGACCTGTATCCACCCTACCCAGCGACTAAGCTCTCGAAAAGTAGGCACCATCATTGAAGGCGTCTGGAGAGGCATAACAAGATGACCGAACCACCGAGCATCTCTGGATATTTTGCAGTGGCCACGCGCTTCACAAATCTCGGCTGGCAGAGAGCAATCCTTGGGAAAGCACCCGCGCACGCCGGAGCTTTCCTGCATGCATAGCGCGATATTCCACGGGCCCGGCAAGCCGCTCATACTCGAGGACCGGCCCATTCCAGAGCCAGGTGCGGGACAGGTTCTGATCAAGGTTGGGCGCTGCGGTATCTGCGGCAGCGACGTGAAGATGACCGATGAGCGCAGTCCCGTCCACTTCGCGTCGGGATGCACGCCCGGTCACGAATATGCCGGCGAGATCGCGGCCCTGGGACAAGGCGTTTCGGGCCTCAAGGTCGGCGACAGGGTGACCGCGCTTCCCGTGGGCGGGTGCGGCCGGTGCCCTTCCTGCCTCGCGGGCGATCCTTATGCCTGCACCGCCTGCTCCTACCTGATGGGTGGTTTTGCCGAATATACACTTGCCCAAGCCGCATTTGTGACCAGGCTTCCGGCAAGCCTCTCGCTTGACGATGGTGCGTTGGTCGAACCGCTGGCTTGCGGATCGCAGGCGATGCGGCTGTCGGGCGCGACACCACAATCGCGCATCCTCATCATGGGGGCTGGTCCCATGGGTCTGGCGGCGCTCTACTGGGCGCGGCAGATGGGCTGCCGATCCGTCGCCCTGTGCGCGACATCACGGCGCAATGCCGATCGCGCCATGAATATGGGCGCCACAGCATTCCTCGAGGCCGATGACGACCTCGCCGACCGTGTCACCGAAGCCTTGGGGGCGCCGGCGGATATCGTGTTCGAATGTACCGGCAGCGTGGGCGCGATCAGCCGGAGCGTGGATCTTGTAAGCGCACGCGGCACCGTTGTTTCCAGCGGCATGTGCTTTGACGCCGAACCGTTCACTGCCGGTCCGGCAACCATGAAGCAGGTTAGGTTGCAATTCAGCATGGCCTATGTGCTCAGCGATTTCCATCGCGCCATCGATGCATTCGATGCGGGCCATGTCGAACCCCGCGCCATGGTGAGTGAGCAAATCGCCCTGAGCGCGCTTCCGGCAAAGCTGGAATCCCTGAGGTCCCGGCACGCTGGATGCAAGATCATGGTCAAACCCGACTAATCAAGGCCGAGCGAGGTAATCATGCCCCCTGACTCCCATCACACTGGCGACACGTCAATCGCCGTTCCACGAGCGTTCGATGAAGTAACCGCCCAATGGCTGACACAGGTGCTGCAACGCGAGCATCCGGATGTCGAAGTGCTCACGGCAACGGTCGACCCGTATATGGGGCACAAGCCCAACAAGGCGCGTGTGCATCTGACCTACAACGATAGCGGCAAGGATCTGGGGCTGCCCGCGACTCTGGTAGTCAAGGGCACGTTCAACGGCACTACCTCCCGCGGACCGATCATCGACTTTGCCAACATGGCCGAGCTCGTTTCCTATCGCGACGTCGTGCCCAAGCTCGAAATCAATTCACCTCGTCTGATCTACCAGAACTGGGAGGCCGAACCCAGCGAGTCCGTCGTCATGCTGTTCGAGGACATGGCCTATCGCAACCCCACATATTTCCCCAACGGCTTCGCCACCCTGTCCTATGGGCAGGCAGCGGCGTTCCTGAAAGGCATGGCGCGGTTTCAGGCGCAGACCTGGAACAGCCCCGCATTTGAAGAAGGCGGCATATGGGGGCCGGGCACGCCGACGGGAGAGACGGCGCGCCTGATCCGCAGCCTCTATTTCGACATCCTGCCGCGATCGGACCATTGGACGACATCCGTGATTTCGCCGCGCGGCGCCGCCATGCCCCGCATCCTGCGCGACGCCGACCGCATGGAGGCGGGGTGGCAGCGGCTGCTCCCCATACTCGATCGCCATGCCAAGGTCATGGTTCACGGCGATGAGCATCTGGGCAATCTCGCCGTAGAGCCCGATGGCACGCCGATTTTCTACGACATGCTGGCGCGCGGTGAACCCTGGCCGCTGGGTATCGTCCGCTTCCTCATCCCGACTCTCGACATACAGGATCGCAGGGCGTGGGAAAAAGCGCTGCTAGCTGGATATCTCGCCGATCTGTCCAGTTTTGGCGCCGACGTGCCGACCTTCGAGGAAGCGTGGCTGGCGTATCGCGCTTCGGCGATCTGCACCTTGATGATCTGGCTGAACAACAGCAGCACCTGGCAACCCGAAGCAACCAACACCGCCAACGCCGCGCGCGCCGCAGCGGCCGTGCTGGATCACGACTCTTTCGGCCTCCTCGGACTTTAGGAAAGGGTTACACATGACGCTGATGACCATGCCGCTGGGCAAGACTGGACTGCGTGTATCCAACATGGGTCTGGGCGGGACCGGGCTGGCCAACATGTATCACGCTATTGCCGACGATGCGGCGGATTCGCTTGTGCAAGGTGCCTCGGCGCGGGGCATCACGCTGTTCGACACGGCTCCTTGTTATGGCGTGGGGCTGAGCGAAACCCGAATGGGCCATATACTGCCGAAGCTAGACCGGAACAGCTTCGTGCTGTCGAGCAAGGTTGGTTACGATCTCGTGCCTTTGGCCGATGACGAGGACCTGCAATCGCTGTTCGTGGATACGCCTCGTCTGAAGACGGCATTCGACTTTTCCTATGACGGAGCCATGCGCTCGATCGAGGGCAGCCTGAAGCGCCTGCGCGTCGACAGGCTCGATATGGTCGCAATCCATGACCCGGACGAAACCGCCGGTGCAGACCCCGATGCCGACCCCTATGCCCGAAGTCATTTCACCGAAGCAATGAACGGCGCCTACCGGGCGCTGGATTCACTGCGATCCCAGGGCGTGATCGGCGCTGTCGGGGTCGGGATGAACCAGTGGCAGATGCTGGTCGATTTCGCGAAAGCGGGAGATTTCGACTATTTCCTGTGCGCGGGCCGCTATACGCTGCTGCGCTACGATGCGGCCGAAATCCTGATGCCCCTTTGCACCGAAAAGGGTATCAGCGTCATTATCGGCGGGCCATATTGTTCAGGCATATTGGCATCCGGCGCGGTTGCAGGCGCCTATTTCGGCTATGCGCCCGCATCGGAGGACATGCTGGCGCATGTGCGCCGGATCGAGCGTCTATGCACGGAACACTGCATTTCGCTGCGGGCAGCGGCGTTGCATTTCCCACTCCGCCATCCCGCCGTTGCAAGCGTGATACCGGGGGCGCGCTCCCTGACCGAGCTTGACGAGAATCTTGCCGCGCTGAACGAGCAGGTACCCGATGCCTTCTGGACAGACCTCGTCGATCAAGGCCTGATTCATGAGGTCGCTCTGGGAGGCAGGTGACGCGGGAAAGCCCCACTACAGGCAATGGTCGTGACCTGATTTGAATGCGCCTTGCAGGAGCAAGTTCCGGTGCAATTGCAGTCAAACACCCTGATGCGGCAAAGCGTATAGTGGAGGGACAGGGAAAATGTCGCCGACCTTCTTTGCTGAAGTCGTAGTATATTTGAGTGGCGTACAATAATAACAGTATATGGGAGAGGTTTTCATGAAATCGCAAATATTCCGCTCAGCCCTGTTACTGGGCACAATCTCCACAGCGGCATTCGCATGTGCCGCCAATGCACAGGTCGCACCGCAGCAGGCGGATGAAGCTGGAATCGGCCCTGCATCTGCCTCCGATATTGTCGTCACAGCGCGTCGCCGCGAAGAAAGTCTTCAGGAAGTGCCCGTGGCCGTCGTCGCTTTTGGCAAGGATGCCATTATAAACCGCCAGATCAATACCGAGTCCGACCTTCAGCGCGCGGTGCCGGGCCTCACTATCCGTGAGACCGAAGGGTCGAACCAGATCGCCTATTCGATCCGCGGCCAGACGATCGACGCATTTACGGGCTCTGCTCTCGCCGTGGTGCCTTATGTGAACGAAGTGCAAGCCAACGGAAACGCGGCGTCCAATTTCTACGACCTGGGGTCGCTGCAGGTTCTCAAGGGACCGCAGGGCACGCTGTTCGGTCGCAACTCGACCGGCGGTGCGGTTCTCATTTCGACGGCCAAGCCTGAAAATGACAATCTGGGCAGCATATCGCTATCTTATGGCAATTACGATTATATCGACGTCAAAGGGATGGCCAACCTCGCGCTCGTGGACGACAAAGTCCTGCTGCGCATTGCGGGAAATTATACCTATCGCAATGGCTATCAGCGCAACATCTTCAACGGCGGTAATAATCTGAATCCTCGTCTTGGCATTACCGACAGAGGCAGCGGGCGCGTTTCACTGACGCTCAAGCCGACGGAGGCCATTACCAACACCACGGTGTTCGAATATACGCGCACGGGCGGCAACTCGACTTCGGTCGTGCCCTGGTCGGTGAACGAACCCGGTTCGACAGATGCCATTACAGGCCTGCCTCTCGCATCGTCTGCGGCGTTTCTTTATAGTCCCGCGCTGGACCTTGCAGCAGGTGCGGGAGCATGGGCTGCCTATCTCGCAGCCCATCCCGGAGCCAATCCGGACGGATATTCCGCGGTGGTCGCGCGGCAGAAAGGCCTCGGCCCCTGGAAAGTCGACTCAACCGACCTTCATGGCAAGATGTTCTTCAAAGGGGTCAATCACTATGTGACCAACACCACGTCGATTGACGTGAGCGACGGCGCAACGATCAAGAACATCTTCGGCTGGACGCGTTCCCGCTCCCATTACAATATCGATGAACAAGGTGCGCCCTATCTGGTGCAATGCACCTGCAATCCGACCAGCGGGGAGTATGGCAACCTGGAGAAGACAGAGGCCTTCTCTAACGAGTTGCAACTCCAGGGCACCATTCTCGATGGTAATCTCGACTATATCGTGGGTGCTTTCTACTACCACAGCAAGTCGCTGACGCACTGGCCGCAGGTCTATTTCGACCTCACGCCTGCGTTCCCGCCTTCAGTCGGGTTCGCCGCCTCGTTCAACACGATCGACAATTCCAAGGCGGTATATTCACAGGTTACATACAGATTCGGCGCATTGGGTCTCGATGCACTCAGCCTGACCGCCGGTGCGCGCTATACCTGGGAAAAAGTGAAGCTGGACCAACGCCCCGACGGGAACAGCTACAACGTTCCGGGCACATTCAATTCGCTAACCAAGAAGGGTGACAAGCCGAGCTGGACGCTGGGCCTGGATTACAAGGTCAATCGGGACCTTATGATCTACGCGGTGACCCGCGGCAGCTGGCGCAGCGGTGGTGTCAACGGTGTTGGAGCCATGCGCCCGACAAATGCCGCTGGCGGTGGCGCTCTCTTCGATCCGGAAACCGCAAAAGACGTGGAACTGGGCCTGAAATGGGCGGGTGATCTGGCTGGAGCGCGAGCGCACTTCAACGTCGCCGGCTACAAGCAATGGATCAAGAACGTCCAGCGCGCGGAATTCCCAACCGTCGACTTTGGCGATGGCAATGGCCCGCACTCCATCGCGGTAACGATCAACGTGCCAAAGGCCGAGGTAAAAGGCTTCGAAGTCGATGCCGGCATTATGCCAAGCGACTGGTTCGAACTTGGTGGGAACCTCGCTTATACCGATGCGACATTCACCGATAATCGCGTCAATATCTTCGGTAATCTCTATATTTTCAATCCTTATGCAGATACGGCCAAATGGGCGGGCACCGCTTATTCAGTGATCCATCTCCCCATCCCTTCCGATGCAGGGCAACTCAAGCTGAGGGGCGAAGTCTATGCACAGACGGGCCAATATTTCAGCAATAATGACAGCAGCATCACGCCCAGCACCAAGCTGCCCGGCTATGCTCTGGTGAACATGCGTCTCGAATGGTCTGAAATTCTGGGGTCGAACGTTTCGGCCGCAGCATTCGTCAGCAATCTGACCAACAAGGAATATTATGTCGGCGGCTTGTCGCAGGGGGCATCCCTCGGTGAAAGCGCAGCCGCGCCAGGGCGGCCCCGCATGTATGGCCTTGAGGTCAAAGCCGATTTCTGATCCGCGACGTTGACCGGAATATTGGGGTCCGTCATCTCGTGGTGACGGACCCTTTTCATTGGATATGCACGAAAAGGAGCACAGCATGACCACCGCGTTTGACACGATCGTCTATGATAAGCCGACCGAACGCGTGGCGCGCATCACTCTCGATCGGCCGGAGGTTCGCAACGCGCAGAACACGCGATTGCTTTATGAACTGAACGCGGCGTTCGACCGGGCCGCTCAGGATGACGGCGTGCACGTCATCATACTCGCTGCCAATGGCCCTCATTTTTCATCGGGACATGATCTGGCGGAGATTGAGGCCGGATCCGCCCACGACAACGCCCGCGCCGAGAAGACCGTGGGCACATGGTGTGGTTTCGGTTGCGCGGGCGCAGAGGCGCAGATGGCCTATGAGCGGGAGGTCTATTTCGGTCTGTCAGAGCGCTGGCGCAACATCCCCAAGCCGACGATTGCCCAGGTCCATGGAAAGGTCATCACTGGCGGATTGATGCTGGTCTGGCCGTGCGACCTGATCATCGCGGCCGATGATGCGACGTTTCAGGACACGGCAGTCGATCTGGGCGTGTGTGGGGTCGAGTTCTTCAACCATCCCTATGAACTGGGTATCCGCAAGGCGAAGGAGTTCCTCTTTCGCTCCAATGTGCTGACCGCACAGGACGCGCTGGCCGCCGGCATGGTCAATCATGTCGTGTCCCGCGACAAGCTCGAAGCTTTCACGCTGGAAATCGCGCAAGATATAGCGCGCAAGCCTCTGTTCGCGCTGAAGCTTGCCAAGGAAGCGGTCAATGCCGCTCAGGATGCGGCCGGGCGAGGTACCGTGATGCAGTCCGCCTTCGGGCACCATCAGCTCACCCATGCCCACAACATGCTGGTACATGGCATGTTGATGGACCCCACCAACCTGGCCGCAAGAAAGGAACGCAAATGACCGGTGTCATTTCGTCGACCCCAGCCCATAGGCCCGTGGCGGTCATCACCGGCGCCGGCGCCGGCATGGGTGCCGCATGCGCCCAACGGCTGGCCAACACGCACAGCCTTATCCTGACGGATTTCAACTCGGCCCGGCTCGACGCCACCGCGTTTACGCTGCGCGAGGAGGACAATGCGGACATCTGCGCGACAATCTGCGGTGACATAGCCGATGACGCGGTGGTCCGCCAGATTGCGCAGGCCGCAAGCGGCGCGAACGGGGACTGCATGGTCCTGATACACACCGCCGGGCTTTCTCCCGCCCTTGCGCCGTGGCAACCCATCATCACGGCGAACCTTGTCGGCACGGCAAAATTGCTGGATGCTTTCGAAGCCTTACTGACCCCAGGCTTCGTGAGCGTCATCCTCTCTTCGACAGCGCGCCTGTTCGTGCCCGCGCCGGGAGAGGCGCTGGCATCTCTCCTGGCCCGGCCGCTCGCCGATGACCTCTTGCAACGGCTCGAGCCGGAACTGGGCAAGGACGAGGCCACCCGCGCGGCAAACGCTTATGCCTATTCAAAGGCGTGGGTTCGGGACACAGTCTAGCAGCGCGCAACGCCCTGGGCCGCGCATGGTGCGCGGATCGTCAGCCTGTCGCCGGGTTTTATCCGCACCGGTATGACGCGGAAAGAAGTCGAAGAGCGACCCGACATGCGCGCGCTACTCGATTCCACACCCATGGCGCGCTGGGGAACCGTGAGCGACATCGTCAATGTCGTAGAGTTCATTCTGTCCGACAAGGCATCGTTCATCACTGGGACGGACATCGTCATCGATGGCGGGCTTTCGGCCAGACTGCTCGCTCAACCGAGCTAGCGACCATACCGCCCGTGGCCATGGCCATCCCCGCGCAGGTCATGCCGCGCGGGGACAGCGCATCAGCCGGCGTATTTCTTCTGCTCCAATCGTGCGATGGTCCGGGCATGCACTTCGTCCGGCCCGTCCGCGATGCGCAGCGCCCGGACCCGCGCGAACAGCGCGGCGGTGCCGGCATCGCTGTCCAGCCCACCGGCGCCGAAGGCCTGTATCGCATTGTCAATGATCGCAAGCGCCGTGCGTGGTGCCATGACCTTGATCATCGAGATTTCCAGGCGCGCAACCTTATTGCCGACCTTGTCCATCATATCTGCGGCCTTCAATGTCAAAAGCCGTGATGTTTCAATGTCGATCCGCGCGTCGGCGATGCGCTGCTCCCACACGCTGTGCTCGATCAGTCGCTTGCCGAAGGCATTACGGCTCATCAACCGCCGCACCATCTTTTCCAGCGCGACCTCGGCCATGCCGATGATACGCATGCAATGGTGGATTCGTCCCGGCCCCAGGCGGCCCTGCGAAATCTCGAACCCGCGCCCCTCGCCCAATATCATGTTGCTGGCAGGCACGCGCACATTTTCGAATGTCACCTCACAATGGCCATGAGGCGCATCATCATATCCGAAATTGGTCATGTTGCGGCCGATGGTAATGCCCGGCGTGTCCATCGGTACAAGGATTTGCGAGGCCATCTGGTGCCGCGGAGCATCCGGATTGCTGCGCCCCATGACGATCATGATCCTGCAGCGAGGATCGAGCACGCCCGATATCCACCATTTGCGGCCGTTGATGACATATTCGTCGCCCTCGCGCCGGATCTCGGTCTGCATGTTCGTGGCATCGGAGGACGCGACATCCGGCTCCGTCATCGCATAGGCGGAACGGATTTCCCCCTCCATCAGCGGTCGCAGCCAGGCTTCCTTCTGTTCACGCGTGCCGTAAAGATGCAGCAGGTCCATGTTGCCGGTGTCGGGCGCGCTGCAATTGAACACTTCGGATGCCCAGAAAACCCGCCCCATCTCTTCGGCGAGCGGGGCATATTCGAGGTTGGTCAGTCCCGCCCCATGAAAATCTCCCTCGTCATGGTCGGACGGGCACATGAAGAGGTTCCACAAGCCCTCGGCCTTTGCCTTGGCCTTCAGCGTCTGGAGCACCTCCGGCTGCTTCCAGCGTTCCTTGTCCAGTTCGGCATAATAGGCTGGCACCGCCGGATAGACATGCTCCGCCATGAAGCCTTTCACGCGTTCGAGCCATTGGGCCTGGCGATCGGATAAGTCAAAGTCCACTGGTGAAAACTCCTGCTGATGGGCGGATGTCAGGCACCCGCAATGATCTTTCTCGCCTCGTCGAGCAGGGCTATGGCGGATCGATGCAGGCGCTGCCCCGTCGCCATGTCGGCCAACCCCGCCTGCGCCCGTGCATGACTGCCTTCAAGGATCAGCCCCAGCTTGTAGCAGGCAAGAACCTCGAACCACGGCAAATCGTCCAGGGAGCGGCCGGACCGCTCGGCATAGCGGGCAATCATTTCGCTACGCGAGGGATAGCCATCAAGCGGGGCGACACGCATCGTCTGCGGCTTGACCGCATCGCCATCCGGCCAGCTGATCAATATGCGGCCCAGGTCGACCAGCGGATCGCCCAGAGTGGCCATTTCCCAGTCGACCACGGCGCGAAGCCCGCCATCTTCGCCGAAGATACCGTTGCCGATATGATAGTCGCCGTGGATGATGCCGGCCTGCATGCTTTTCGGGCAATGATCCGTCAGCCATTGACCGACCCTGTCCACATCCCCGAGCGCCGCCGGTCCATCCCAGCCCTCGAACCGGGCATAGCTGTGGAGCTCACCGGCCCAGCGATCGACCTGGCGCTCCAGAAATCCATCCAGTTTGCCGAAATCGGCAAGGCCGACCGCGATCGGATCGATGCGCGACAAGGCCGCCAGCGCATCCATCAGTTCCAGCCCCATACGGTGCCGCAGAGCGGGCTCGTCACGAACCACCGCCGGAATTTGAACTGTCGGATTGAAACCATCGACGGCTTCCATCACATAGAAAATCGTCGCGCCCTCGGAAAGGTCAGAACGCGCCGCAAGCAGGCGGGGATGCGGGACTGCCGCCCCCTCCAGTGCGGACAGCACGCGTATTTCGCGCGCGAGCAGTTTGTTGCTGTTGGGCCGGGGCTTGGCCGGTGGATGACGCAGCACGCAATCCCGTTCGCCCCAGCCGAAGCGCAAGACGATATTCTGGGTTCCACCAGCAAGGAGCCTGGGGTTGACCATATCATGATCCCCCATTCCGCCATGCTCCCGGAGCCAGGCGCCTAGCGCGTCGAGATCAAGCGGCAAGTCGGATGTGTTGGCCAGTGTTCGGGTCATGTATTGCTCCTGAGACGGTCATGGTCCCGATCCAAAGCCGATGACAAGCTGTTAGGCCGCAATTGCAGCTGGAGCATATGGCGAAGTAACGCGCAGACAAAGGCGCGTTTGAACGGTCATACCTTCTCCAGGAGGCGGTCGCGCAACTCGCGTATTTCAGCGGGGCCAACCCCCAGTTCCTCCTCCATATAGCCTTCGAGAGATCCCCAATCGCGCGCGATTACGCCCAATGCGACTTCGACCAGCGGTATCCCGTTCGCATCCAGAAGACGCCGTGGCTTGAAAACATCCGGTCCGCGCTCCTGCATGAGATCGGTGTAAAAACGGGCGACCGCATTGCTATCGGCGAGTGCCGGTAACAGACTGTGGTCCATCTCGTTTTTCGGTATCCGCAGCTCAGTCGACAGCAGGTAATCGGCGTAAATCGTATCACGATCCACGCCCAGGGCGGTCAATAGCAAGCTGACCGCCAGGCCCGTGCGGTCCTGCCCCGCCGTGCAGTGGACGATGGCGGGAACATGCCCCTCGATCAACGCCCGGAAGAAGCCACGAAAGGATGGCGCTAGCAACCGCGAGAAAAGGCCATACAGCCGCGTTTCCATTTCGCCCACGCCCGCTTCCGAACCTCGCCTTCGACGGGTGAAAAGATGATCCGCCGAATAGATTTCGTCGACCTGAAGCGGAACCTGGCGGGCATCCCAGACAGTCGGCGCGATTTCCCGTTCGCCATCGGAGCGCAGGTCGCATATGGCGCGGATCTGCCGCTGATCGATCCAGCCCCAGTCCGCCTTTGTCAGGCCCCAAAGCGACCCTGATCGATATACATGTCCCCATTTGATCCGGCGGCCATCGACAGCTTTGTAACCGCCGATGTCGCGCAGATTCGACCCGCCCTCCAGTCGAATGCAACGACGTTCCAGTTCCATTTCCTTGTCCCTTGCCATGCCCGAGGCTGATCTGCCGTAAGAAGGACGGGTATAACTTCACCATGACGGATTTCCGAGCACCGACGGCGGCTTTCAACGAGAGACAGGTTTGATTGCGCCAGAAGGTAGCAATCTTGCCAACTCGCCCTTTAGCCAGCCGCATAAGTGCCATAGGCTGGGGTCAAACATCGCAACCAAACATCATTGGGGAGGACCGCTTGACCGGTCGAGCTATGGACGAGATCAGCCGAAAAATTCTCACCACCATCCAAGATTTCCTGACGCGGCTCACGGCGTCCAGCAATCTGACTTCAGAACAGCTCACCGAAGCTTTCATGGCTACGACCGCATTGGGATATCAGATCGCGCGCATGGATTATCCTGAACAGGCCCGCGATGAGGTCGACGCCGCCGAGGCGAGTCTTGCGAAGGCGATCGCCAGCGATGGACCGCCACCGCGCGAACGCCGGTGGCGCGAGCAGTGGAGCAGCGAGGCCGGAGGTATGTTGTGCGCAGCCATCGAGAACAGCGCCCCCATCGACAATCCCGATATGCTCGACCGAATTCGCGAGCTGCTCGTGTCCTATCATGAGAAAATGGACCCGGTGGTCAGTGCCGGAACGCGCAGCACCTATTCCGGCGGACGTGGCGACAAGCGGGACGGCGATGCCGAGGAAAGTGTCAAGGAACTGACCGCAGATGTATTGGAGGATTGGCTCCTCCGCAGCGGCAACGCACCTGCGGGCAGCCGGGTGAGCGAATTTCGGCAGTTGATGGGCGGCTATTCCAAGGCAACCTATATTGCCGCCGTGACCGGCACCGATGGAACGACCTCAGTGGTAATCCGCAAGGACAGCCCGGGTCTGCCAACCGGTTCCAGCGTCGTCGGCGAGTTTCCTGTTCTCGGTCAGATGCATGAAATCGGTATTCCGGTCCCCGCGCCGCTTTGGATCGAACCCGATGCCGGGCTGTGCGATGGCGCGTTCATGGGCGTGGCCTTTGCCGACGGCAAGCCGGCCAACCAGATCATCCCCGAAGACCCGGTCGTACGTCGCAAATGGGCACGAAGCGCGGCCGAAGTGCTGGGACAGCTTCATCGCGACACTGCGATCGAAAATGGCGATGTGCGCGAACCGGTGGCGCGCGAAATCGACGATCTGGAGCGTCGCATGCTGGAGCGGGAACGTGCGCCCCACCCCGGCTTGCTGATCGGCATCGGATGGCTGCGC
>Ga0172382_10009319_pt1 | contig 13416 bp, 11 predicted proteins | sample Leawel138RmetaG_FD_122245 | JGI IMG/M metagenome (GOLD analysis project Ga0172382, IMG submission 122245) | Leachate microbial communities from a municipal landfill in Southern Ontario, Canada - Leachate well 138R metaG | ecosystem: Engineered > Solid waste > Landfill > Unclassified | place...
AAAAGGCACGAAGGACGACGATATAGTGCCAAGCTATTAAGAACGGTTCTAAACAAGGGGTCTGGCCTGAAACTTTCGGGACAAACCGGATCGAAAATCATTGACTCTATGGACAGACTCTAACTAAAAAACCGTGAATTTGAATTCACCAAGGATTGATCCCGACACTTATTTGGTTTCCCTGTTACAGAAGGGCGATAAACAGGCTTACAAAACATTGTTCGAAAAATACGGGACAAGATTGTATCTTTTTGCCTTGAAGTACCTGAAAGAAAAAGAAGATGCCAAGGATCTGCTGAGTGAAGTATTTCTGACACTATGGGAAAACAGGCAAAACCTGAAAACGAATTCATCACTCAAAGCCTATCTGTTTACGATTGCCTACAATAACATTCGTCAACGTTTTCTTAAAAAGATCCGGGAAGAAAAATACGTGCAAATCTTTGCAAATGAATACCTGGTTGATTCTCCAAAAGGAGATGAACAATTGGATTACCCGTTGTTTCTCGAAAAGCTCAACCGGATTATCGATATGCTCCCGCCGCGCAGAAAAGAGATTTTTCTCCTTAGTTATAAAAAGGAGTTGAAAAATTACGAGATCGCTGAAAAACTTGGGTTGAGCGACCACCATGTAAAAAAACAACTCGTGCTGGCGCGTAAGTTTGTAATTGATAAAGTGCGGAAAGACAGTGGTTTGGCAGGTATTTTATTTCTTTACCTTTTCATGGGGCAAAAAACGGATTAGGAATTTTTAAAAAAAATCGGTTTTGGAAGCATCCCTTTTCTATTGAAGTTCATATTACTGGAAAAAGGATTTTCTGAATGACGATCAACAGAAAACATATTGACCGGGTTTTCAACGAAAAATTCAGTCTTCTTGATCTGAAAATGATTGAAACGTATTTTGAAGACGAGAAACTGAATGAAGAAGCCATGCTGGTTGTTAGAGAACAGTGGGAGCAGTTTGAACCTGATTCTTCTGAACACGCCGAACTGGACGATGTTTTCTTCAAACTTTATTATGCCATCGACAACCATCCGAAAAAACAATCTCCCCGGAAGCCCACTATCTTTCTGAAAATTTATCGAATTGCAGCCGTCTTTGTTTTGGGGTTGTTGATTGCCGCCACCGTTTATTTCTCTACCCGTGAAGATAACGGGACAGGTAATCCGCAATGGATTGAAATTGTGTCCCACGATGGTTTCCGCAGTCAATTTACACTTCCCGATGGAACAAGCGGATGGTTGGGATATGGTTCCAGTTTAAAGTATCACTTTGATAATAAGGACAAGCGGATTGTTTATCTGGACGGCCTTGCCTTTTTTAATGTCGCTCATCAAAAAGAACATCCGTTTATTGTACAAACACCCGCCAAACTCCATATTGAAGTACTGGGTACCCGGTTTAATGTTTCGGCATATTCAGAGGACCAGTCATGCGACGTGGTGCTTCAGGATGGAAGCGTAAAACTAAACCTGGCAGAAAAGGAAATACAAACGATGAAACCCAATGAACGTGTGATATATCATGCGGAGAATAATTCCATCGAAAAATTCACCGTAAAAAATATCGATGATTTTCTTGCCTGGAAAGATGGCAAACTCGTCCTCAGGGATATTACCTTAAAAGAAGCCTGTATGAAATTGAGCCGCTACTATCATGTTGATTTCGAGCTACAGGCAAAGGGATTGGATCACATGGAAATTCAGTTGACGCTTGAAAACGAAACGCTCGAAAGTGCACTGGACCTGCTTTCATTGATCTCACCGGTAAGTTACAAGGTTGAGAACCGTATGGCACAGAATAATCAAACCTATTCAAAAAAGAAAATAATCATAAAAAACAGATCGCCTATGTAGTCCATTCTAAACATGAAAAAAGCGGGAACGCACCGTGAATGCCTTCCCGCGAATCAGTAAAGTTTATTTGAGTTTCAACATTACTAATTTTCAAATTTATGAAAAAAAATTACAAGTACAGGGCATGGTATGACCATGCTTTTAAAAAAACATTTTTGGTTATGAGACTAGTTTTTGTCATATCGCTGGTTTGTATCATGCAATCTTTTGCACTGGACTCCTATACGCAGAACTCTAAAATCTCGATTTCTGTGAAAGAGATGAAACTTGATGATATTCTTATGAAAATTGAGAATGAAACAAACTATCGTTTTGCATACAACAAGACCGATATTGATGTTGATCAGGTTTACACCATCGATATCAGCGATGGTCAAATTAAAGAAGTATTGGACAAGCTTTTTACAGATAAAGCTATCAGCTATAAGATCATTGATCAGCGGCAGATTATCCTCTCCCGGTCAAGCAGCAGTTATACTGTCTCTCAACAGCCCAAATCAATATCCGGGCGTGTTACCGACTCGTCGGGGCAGCGGCTTCCTGGCGTTTCGGTAGTCATTAAAAGCACAACCACCGGAACAATTACTGATACCGACGGGAAGTATTTCCTTCCTAATGTTCCTTCTGATGCTATCCTGGTGTTTTCGTTTGTGGGGATGAAAATGCAGGAAATCGCAGTGTCTGGAAAAACAACGATTGATTTGGTAATGCAGGAAGAAACAGTCAATGTTGATGAAGTTGTTGTTACTGCTTTAGGCATAGAAAAGAATGAAAAGTATCTTACATACTCGACCCAAAATGTAGGAGGAGAAGAGTTGACCAAGGTTGTTGATCCCAATTTGATGAACACCATAAGTGGAAAGATTGCAGGTATTTCCATAAACCAAACTTCCGGGGTCGGAGGTTCTGTGAAGGTTAACATTCGGGGAGAAAGATCTTTTCAGCGGGGGAACAGTCCCCTGTTTGTAATTGACGGAATGCCCATGTCGAGTGGTGGCAGCCAGTCAACGAACGGTTTAGGCTCTAGTTGGGACAGAGGCGGCGACGGCATTTCAAACCTGAACCCCCAAGACATTGAGAGTATTAACGTACTTAAAGGGGCCAGCGCTGCAGCTCTTTACGGTAGTTCCGCAGCCAACGGGGTTATTCTGATCACAACAAAAAAGGGAAAGGCAGGCGAAACAAAAGTAAACTTCTCTTCCACCTTCACTATGGATAATACCCTATATCTGGCCAAGCTACAAAACTCTTACGGACAAACTGCTCCGGGTTCCGAGGAAAGTTGGGGAGACCCTGTGTCATCAGCCCCGGACAACACTTCCGATTTTTTTAAAACAGGGACCAACTATGTGAATACATTGTCTTTTTCGTCAGGGAATCAAAAAATGCAAACCTACTTGTCTTATTCCAATACCTCTTCGAGAGGCATACAAGAAGACAATAAGTTGTGCAGGCATAACCTTTCTTTAAGGCAATCTGCCAATTTTTTTGATGACAAGCTGACAGCGGATGCCAGGGTAACCTTGGTCAAGCAAGAAGTGAACAATCCTCCGGTTGCAGGTTACCAGATATCTACTTATGCTTCACTTTTAGGTATCCCCGTAGGGATCGATCTGGCAGATTACAGAGATTACGAAAAACTTGATGCCAACAGAAACCTTATGACCCAGAACTGGTTTATTGAACCTGTTACTACTTCCAGCCAAAACCCATACTGGATCATGAACCGTATGCTTAGGGAGTTTGACCATACAAGGGCAATGGTGAAGCTCTCGTTAAAGTATAACATTACAGACTGGATGAACATACAGGTGAGGGGAAATATGGAAAAATCTTTCAAAACTGAACAATTGAAATATTACTATGGCACGGCACGCGCTTATGGATTTGACAACGGTCATTACTCGCTTTCCAGGTCGGAATCCACTCAATATTACGCCGACGCCTTGCTTAACGTTTCATACCTGAAAAATGAAAAAGTCAAAATCAACGCCCTTTTGGGAGCCAGTATTAGCGATCCCCATTCCAGTAGCATGACAGCTGGTACGATTAAATTGAAGATACCCAATGTATTTACGTTGAATAATATGCAGATGGTATCAGGAACCAGTCTTGACAGTGGTCTGGGCCACCAGCAGGAACAATCGGTTTTCGGAAGCGCTAACCTGGTTTATGATGATTGGCTGGTGTTGGATGTCACAGGTCGAAACGACTGGTCTTCGACCTTGAGTTATACGCCGAATGTTTCTTACTTTTACCCTTCTTGCGGTTTGACAGGGTTGGTGCATCAGCTAATCACCTTGCCCAAAATCATTAGTTTCGCGAAAGTAAGGGCATCTTACGCGGTTGTCGGGAATTCCGTCCCGTCATATGTAACAAACCCCTCATTAGGTTATATTGTAAACGGTGAAACAATTAACTTTAACAACACCGCCCCTTTTTCTGAACTCGAACCCGAGAAGACAAAGTCGATGGAATTCGGCGCAGACCTTCGTTTCTTAGACAACCAGTTTAGTATCGACTTTACCTACTATAAAACGAATACTACCAATCAGTTTTTCACCGTTGAGGTTCCCCCGGGAACAGGTTATAATTACCGTTACGTGAACGGGGGGAATATACAAAACTCCGGGATTGAGCTAACTGTTGGCTATTCTTCCCTGCCCGGGAAAAATCTCCAATGGGAGTCTTTTATTAATTTCTCCACAAATAAAAATCTTGTAAAAGAGTTATATGAAGAATTTGAGCAGTTTGTATTAGCGGATGATTTGGCAGCAGGTTACAGAAGGATTTTAACGGTAGGGGGTTCTTTTGGCGATTTTTATGCCCAATCGTTAAAGCGTGACGATCTTGGGCGTGTAATTATTAATGCAGACGGTTCTCCAATCTCATCAGGTTCAAATGACTTCATAGGCAATTCTTCCCCGGATTTCAAACTCGGGTGGGGCAATTCTTTTTCTTATAGAGGATTTTCGTTAAGTTTTTTGATCGACGGCAAATTTGGTGGCAAGATGATGTCACTGACCGAAATGAAATTGGACGAAATCGGGAAATCAAAAGCTTCAGGGGAGGCACGGGACAATGGAGGTGTACAGGTAAACGGCGTATTAGAGGGTACCGATACACCTGTAACAAGTGTTGATCCACATAAATGGTACACGGTTAAATCTAAACATATGCTGGGCGAGTATATGTATGATGCTACAATGATAAAATTAAGGGAACTTTCTATCGGATACTCAGTGCCGGTAAGGCGGTGGAATATGGGGCCTGTAAAGGAGTTGAATTTGTCGCTGATCGGACGGAACCTCTTTTATTTTTACAAGCCCGCTCCCTGGGATTCTGATTTTACTTATACAACGAAAGAGTCATACGTTGGAGTGGACTATTTTTCATTGCCTGCTACCCGTACCTTGGGGATACGCCTTAATGTTACGTTCTAAAGCATGTAATAAATTTTAAGTGATGGAAAATATAAAAATGAATGACATGATGAAAAAAATTATATTCTCATTAAAAAAACTGGTAGTGCCAATTCTTTCAATCGTACTATTGGGGATAGCCTCATGTACGGACAGGTTTGAAGAATACAATACCGACCCTGATGGGTTGACAAGGGAGCAGCTTCAAGGAGACTTTAACTATATCGGCGGTCTTTATCCTTCCATCCAGGAAGCATACACTGCATCGAACATGATGCCAATGATCGTTGGAGACTATTATACTGCAGGTACATTTGGGGGATATTTTATGAGTAATGCACCAAACCCAAGGTACGCTAATTATGAGATGAATATACCTTCGTTGGATGCGTACCATATATTTAACGTACCCTATAATTCGATCATGGCCCCTATACAGGAACTCAAACGCCGAAAGGCAGACATCGACGCACCGGATTTTTGGACAATAGCTAAAATATTAAAGGTTGCAGGTATGGTCAAAATTGTCGACTATTATGGTCCCATTCCGTACAGTCAATACGGGCAGGGAGGCACATCAGTGACTTACGACAAACAAGAGGATGTTTACGATTCATTTTTTGCCGATCTGGACAGCGCTGTGATAGTTTTGAATGATTTCATTGCCCAATACCCGGATGCGGAACCTTTCTCAAATTTTGATCGGATATTTGATGGCGATTACAACAAATGGGTACGTTATGCCAACACCTTACGGCTCAGGCTGGCCCTGCATATTGTTAAAGTAAACCCTGCCAAGGCGAAGCAAGTGGCTGAAAAGGCTGTGGCCGAAGGCGTGATGGTTTCAAACAGCGATAACGCCATTCTTAAACAGAGTTTCTATAATTCACTCTTAATAGCCTCTCTTGAATGGATAAATATTATGTCGAATGCCTCTATTGTTACTTATATGGATGGCTACAAAGATCCGCGTATCAGCAAATATTTTGATTTTTCTTCCATCCCGGGATATACGGATAAATATGTGGGAATTAGGAATGGAGCATCTATTTTAACGCGTCAACTTAATTATTCGAATTTGGCAGCAAGTTCTTTTCCTGACGGTTATTATACCCCCACACAGGTGATGGTAGCGGCAGAGGCATATTTCTTGCGCGCTGAGGGAGTATTGAGAGGATGGAACATGGGCGGGGGCACCGCTAAAGAATACTATGAAATGGGGATTGAAACATCATTCGCTCAATTTGGGCTCAGTTCGGCAGCAGATACCTATATCAACGATGCGACAAGCAAGCCTGCCGACTGTGTAGATCCGGTGTATCCTGTCAATGATATTCCCGCCCTTTCAGACATTACTGTTAAATGGGACGAAGCATCGACAAACGAACAGAAACTGGAAAGAATTGTCACGCAAAAATGGATTGCGTACTTCCCCGATTACCAGGAAGCATGGACAACATATCGCAGGACGGGTTATCCAAAAATATTTCCAGTGAAGGTTAACAATAGTAATGGGAAGATCAGTACAGAGATACAAATCAGGAGGCTACCATACCCTTTGTCAGAAGTTGATAACAACCCGTCTGGTTACGCAACAGGGATTGACTATCTCAGAAACGAAAAAGGGGCGTCAGCGCCCGGAGAAACCACTAATACCGGCGAAGATACCGGAGGCACCCGGTTGTGGTGGGATGTGGCTGGTCCAAACTTTTAATGACTTTTTTACAGCATAAAAAATATCAAATGCTGGCGGAATTTATTTGTAATAAATTCCGCCAGCATGTAAATATCAACGGAAAATTGAATCAATTTTTATCGAAATATCCGCCTATATAACATTGGGGAAAATATTTATTTGAAATTGTTAATTACTAAAACCACTAAAACTATAAAACAATGGGCAAAAAGAACCTAAAACGATCAGGCGTAATCCTGCTTTTCTTGTTAATTTCTGTTTTTTCCTACGCTGAAATAAAACTTCCTTCCATCTTTGGCGACCACATGGTTTTACAGCAACAAACCGATGCGGCCATCTGGGGAAAAGCAACTGCCGGCAAAGCAGTCCGGCTTGTTACTTCGTGGAATAAAAAAAGTTATTCGGCACAGGCCGACAAACAGGGAAACTGGAAAGTAAAAGTAAAAACGCCCCAGGCAGGAGACCCGTATGAAATTACTATCTCAGATGGAGCAACACGGAAGCTGAAAGATGTTTTAATTGGTGAAGTATGGGTTTGCTCAGGGCAGTCGAACATGGAAATGCCCATGAAAGGGTTTGGAAGACAACCTATCACGGGATCAAACGAGACAATCGCGACATCAGCCAACCCGAACATCCGGTTGATTACTGTAAAACTCGACAAAAGCCTTGTGCCCAAAGATGAGTTTACCGGAGAATGGAAGGAATGCCTGCCCAAAAATGTAGCCGATTTTAGCGCCACGGCTTATTTTTTTGGAAAAATGTTACAACAAGCGCTGGGTGTTCCGGTAAGTTTGATTAATTCAAGCTGGGGTGGCACCAGGATTGAGCCTTGGATAAGCGAAAACGGGATCAAAAATTTTGATTGGGTAAACCTTCCGGACAAAAAACAAGAGGGTGATTTTTCACCGTATATCACCCCAACAGTACTTTTCAACGCAATGATTAACCCGATGGTTGGATACGGTATTCGGGGGGCAATCTGGTACCAGGGCGAGTCGAACAGAAACGAACCTGATCAATATCAAAAGCTAATGCCCGGGTTGGCAGAAAACTGGCGGGCAGAATGGGGGATTGGCGATTTTTCGTTCTTTTATGTGCAGATTGCGCCATATGATTATGGAACCGGTGGCCTGAGTTCAGCTTATTTGCGGGAAGCCCAATTGAATGCCTCTGACGCTGTTCCTAATTTCGGTATGGCTTGTGTTATGGACACAGGAGAGAAGGATTGCATCCACCCGGCTAATAAAAAAGCAGCGGGCGACCGTTTGGCATACCTGGCGTTGGCAAAAACTTATGGGAAAAGTGGTTTTGCTTATTCCGGCCCGGTTTTAAAGGAAATGAATGTTAAAGGAAGTGTTGTCTATCTCACTTTCGACTATGCAGATAATGGCCTTACCAGTTATGGCAAAGAACTGGAGACGTTTGAAGTTGCCGGTGAAAACAAACGTTTTTATCCGGCAAAGGCATTAATTACCGGGAAAGGGGTTTCCCTTTGCTCGCCTTCAGTTGAAAAACCGGTTGCTGTACGTTATGCTTTCAAAGATTTTGTTATTGGTGAGCTTTTTAATACGGAAGGATTGCCTGCTTCGTCATTTCGAACTGACAACTGGGAAAAGTAATTTATTCTTCAGAAATTGTATTTGGTCTGTCACCTTTTGTGTTCAGAAGATATTTACACTGTCATAGTGTAAAAAAAGAAGAATAGTATTAACTATAAAAAGTAAAAAAAATGGTCAAAAATAAAAAAGGTTGGATAGTTTTAGTTGTGCTGTGTTTTGTTCTGTTATTTTTCAATTTCTCTTTTGCTGTTAATCAAAATCCACATAAACTTTATATAGGCTGGTCCACAAAAAGCATAACGCCTGATAAACCTGTTGCGCTTGCCGGGCAGTTTTATACCCGGATAAGTACTGAAATAATGGATACTGTGACATGTACGGCTTTGGCGCTCGAAACCAGGGATGGTAGTAAAAGTATTGAAACAGCCATTATGGTTTCCTGCGATCTTGCAATAATAAGAGGAGGCCTTGCAGAAATAGTAAAAGGTTTGTTGAAAAATGAATTGCCTGAATTTGATTTAAATAAACTGATACTGAATGCCACACATACCCATACCGGCCCGGTCTTGGGAGATGGAGGAAGATACGACATTCCGGAGGATGCCATACAACCAGCCGAATATGTAAAATTTGCTGCAGAACAAATAGTAAGCGCTGCGGTTGAAGCCTGGAATACACGAAAACCATCAGGAATGAGTTGGGGTTTGGGGCACGCTGTTGTTGGACATAACCGACGGGCAGTTTATTTTGAACCTGTGCCAAGTGGTTTTGGAAAGGGAACTACTGTAATGTATGGTGAAACGGACAGGGAAGATTTTTCACACATTGAAGGATATGAAGACCATGGAGTAGAGATGATGTTTTTCTGGAATGAACAGAAAAAGCTTACAGGAATGGTATTGAATATTGCAAGCCCTTCGCAAGAGACAGAGCATAATACTCAACTTTCAGCCGATTTCTGGCATGAGGTAAGAGTAGAATTATATAAGCGGTATGGGAATGATATTTTCATATTGCCTCAATGTGCTGCGGCTGGTGATATTACTTCCCATCTTATGTGGAGGAAAGAAGCCGAAATGGAAATGATTAAAAGAAAGGGAATTACCCGAAGACAGGAAATCGCCCGCAGAATTGCAAATGCTGTTGATGAAGTTTTCCCATATGTGCAGGATGATATCAAATATGATATTGAATTTTGTCATATATATGATGAAATCCCGCTTCCCGTGCGTAAAGTAACTAAAGAGGAGGCAGAGCAGTCTGAAAGATTAGCGAATGAACAGCCAGACAGGGCATCATGGCACAGAGGGATTATTGAAAGATATAATATGCAGGATAAAAATCCATATTACCCTGCAAAAGTAAATGTAATAAGGTTGGGTGATGTGGCGCTTGCAACCAATCCATTCGAACTCTTCCTCGATTTTGGATTGAGAATTAAATCCCGAAGTGACGCAGTATTAACATTCGTTGTGCAACTGGCAGGTAGAGCAACATATGTGCCTTCAGCCAGGGCGGAAGCCGGAGGTGGTTATTCTGCAATAGTGCAAAGTAATTTAGTGGGGTCAGAAGGAGGACAGGTACTTGTAGAAAAGACATTAGATATGATAAATAAAACAATGAAATAAAGTGGAAAGTATAGAAAATAAGATCAATATGAAGGTTGCTATGAATAATGTTTTAAATTCGGATAGCTCCAAGCGCGTCTATCTTATACCGTCATTAACTGAGTTTGAACGACATATTAATACCAATGAGGTAATTATCGTCAGGCCGTTAATCTCTGAAGCGCCATTACAATTAGTTGATGGTATAAACACTCCCGCAATTGAAAAAATATTGGTAGATATTGTCGGAGATGTAGAATTTTCTTTTTTGCAGGGAGTAGAAATGAATTATGTTTATAATACGATCTTTGAAAAACACAATGTTAATAAAAACAAGCTTTTACGCTATGCCTCCCGACGTGGAAGAAAGCCTGTAGTAGAAGAATTGATAAAGACCAATAAACTATGATTGGCATTATCTGTCCGCCCGGAACAAATCTGGAGAAATACCTGCACAAATATGCCCGCGAATACGGATTTGGTGATATAAAATTGGTTGAGCGAATTAGCGCGCACAATATACCAAAAACACATGCCAAATTCTTTTACCAGGTATCTTACGTTACCGATACGTATACTGAAGACTGATTTGAATATCAGGCCCATTTTCCATAAAAAAGATGAAAACACGATCGCCCACTTATTCCTGGGCATCCTGGCTTACAGCATCGTGAATACCGTGCGCCACAGGTTGAAAAAAACGGGATACACCACGACTGGCGCAATCTGGTCAGGATCATGAACACGCAAAAAGCCGGGACAATTACCATGAACCGCAAAAACGGAAAAAAAGTGCATCTCCGGGTATGCAGCAAACCCACCCTGGGAGCACAGGAAATCTACGAGGCAATGGGATACAAAATGATACCTTTTCACAGAAAAAAATTTGTGTTCCCCGAAAGTTGAAACCTGAAATTACAATTCATTAATAATGAGACAAACACAATCTAATACTGCTCAAGTTAGGTTAAAAAACTGCATTATTCTTACATTTACCTTAAAATGAGATCGTTATTAAAATGATTGGGGAAAACTATTTAGGGTTTAATGGATACATGAAAATCTGTGATTAAGGAAGAACCAAAGTGGGGTCATTACAGCATTAGGACACTGGATTATTGCAACATCCATTACTGTTGGTTGCAATAACTGATTAATTTTCTTTTGAAACCCGTTGGTCAAACACAAATGGAACTGTACTGACAACTTTACAATCCCGGATATTGGGATGAAGCGGGTTTAATATGATATTAAATTCATCCGGAATAATGACAGTAGGTACTTTAAGTGCCAGGTGTTCTTTTTTTTGCAAAAAAGAAGTACCGAAATCAACCGTTTCCCGTGCAAAAGGAAAATGGTTCCATCCCTTGACCAATACCTTCTCAGGAACGGATTGAATCTCTATTCCATCGGGCAATTCAATTTTGACCAGTAACAAATTTTCAGGAAGGTTTTCAAAACTAGTCACATGGACGATCTTTTCCCATGCAGCCAATGAGGCATGTTCTGATGTGTAGATCACTAAATTTCCTTTTTTATGCCACCTTCCGGGACCATACAATCCGCCCACCCCATCAAGGGCAGAATGTTCCTTTTTTGTAATCCTGTAAACAATCATCAGGCTGAGAATCCGTATTCAATGGCGTTTAATTCATCCAGGACAAATTGTATCCCGGAGAATGTATCCAGGTATGAAACAGGTTTTTCATTGCCCATAACAGCATTCTCGGAATTCAACCAGCTATGGAATTTTTCTTTACTGCCAAAGAGGTCAATCCCTGATTTGAAAAGTTTTGCTATGTACAATGCCCGTTCGGAAGGACCAGGTGCAATAAGCTGCGACGGTTCCTTTTCCTGAATTGAGCGTGTTGAAATCCTCAGGTACGAACTAAGCTCCTTTAGTGTCAAACCAGATTCCCTGGCAATTGACAAAAGCCGTGATTTTTGGATCCCTTTTCGGGCTCCAATCAGGAAATCCTTTTCTGAAATTTCAAGTGCATTCATGTCAATGTGAATTTATTCGCTCAAAGATACGAATATTTTCTGTTTTTGGTATTGCAAATTTAAAAGATAAAACCACTCCACCATTTTGTCTTGTTTAATCGACAAAAGCATTGAAGATGTGTTATTTAATATCAGTAGATTCTTTTCGCTTGGAGCATGATATCAAATTAGCTTCGGAGTGGATAAGAATAATCATGCGAAAAGTTCTAAAAACAGACACCGATGAATAAATGGTTCGATGTTATTCATTGCCTGACCTGTATGCAGGGAAGATGCATGCATTACTTTTCAGAAACTGGAAAAACAGGGTAAAAGGACGTGACTGGTACGATTTTGAGTGGTATGTCCGAAACGTGGAGCGACAATGTGGAAGGTATCCGGCACAAACACATTGCCTATTTTTTGCTGATGAAGGACTATTGATATAAAGGCATGGCAAGTATCTTTATGAACTGAAATCGAATCCCATTTGTCTGGGGGTGATTCCCCTGGCTGAATTCAAACATCTGCAACAATCGTTTCTCCCGACAAAGCTATAAATTTTTGCACATCCAAAAAACGCACTTTTTACTGCTTACCCGGTCTTTTTTACCCCTTACCTTTGCTTTTTAACTTTAGACCATGCAGTATCTGGATTCTTATCTTCAGCTTCGGGAACTTCTGAAAGAAGACTCGCCTTTCCTTCATTTCGAAGGACTTGACATTTATCAGCAAACATTCTGCTCTGCCGCACACAATTTGCTTCCGGGCGAAAGCACCTACTTTTGCAACGAGCACAGGCAGACGTTTGAACAAGGGGAAGACTTCCTGGATCCGATCGGCGATGCCGACCACATGATCCACATCCATGACAATCAAATCCGGGAGAATAAAGTCTTCACCTACCGGATTTTCATGCCGGCCTCCAAAAAAAAATCCGACCGTGCCATTTTTCTCCTGCATGGCTTTAACGAAAAAAACTGGGATAAATATTTCCCATGGGCCCAGTTCCTTGCGGAACATCTGCAATACGCAGTGATCCTTTTCCCCATCGCATTTCATATGAACAGGACCCTTCCCATCTGGAGCGATAAGCGGAAAATGTACCTGCTGTGCGAAAAACGCAAGGCATTATTTCCCAACATCATGAAATCTTCCCTGACGAATGTGGCCATCAGCATGAGGCTTCATTCCCGTCCGCAGCGATTCATCTGGTCGGGATTGCAGACCTATGACGACATCATCCGGCTTATGGAACAGATCAAAAATGGTGAAAATCAGTTGAT
>Ga0172382_10009323_pt1 | contig 13414 bp, 10 predicted proteins | sample Leawel138RmetaG_FD_122245 | JGI IMG/M metagenome (GOLD analysis project Ga0172382, IMG submission 122245) | Leachate microbial communities from a municipal landfill in Southern Ontario, Canada - Leachate well 138R metaG | ecosystem: Engineered > Solid waste > Landfill > Unclassified | place...
AAGCAGGCGCAGGCGCCGCTGGAGCAAACGCCGTTAGAGCAAACCCTGCGGCCCGCCTGGCTCGAGAACGCGCAGCGCGACATCGCGCACCGGTAACTCCAGGCCCGGTAACTGCAAATCCAGTAACCGCAAACAACAAACCTATATATAGGTGCGGGCCACAAGCGACCCGGACCCTGAACTCCGCGTGCGCTACGCGTAGGATGACAGCATGAGCAAGCCGCAAGACGTCGCAAACCAGATCAACCAGTTGCGCGAACAGCTCCACCACCACAACTACCGCTATCACGTGCTCGACGCTCCAGAAGTCTCCGACGCCGAGTACGACGACCTCATGCATCAACTACGCGCCCTCGAAGAAGCCAACCCAGAACTCGTAACGCCCGATTCCCCCTCACAACGAGTCGGTGGCGTACCCCTGGAAGGGTTCGAAACCGCGCGGCACTTAGCGCCCATGCTCAGCCTCGACTCCAGCCCGCGCGAGGAAGACCTGCGGGCGTTCGACCAGCGCTTACGGCGCGCTGTGGCGGTGGTCGACCCCGAAGCTAAAGTCAGTTACTCGCTGGAACCGAAGATAGACGGCCTCAGTGTTGAACTCGTCTACGAAGACGGCCTACTAGTACGCGCCGTCACCCGCGGCAACGGAGAAGAAGGCGAGGTCATCACCGCCAACGTGCGCACCATCCGCGCTGTGCCCCTCAGGCTCCGCAACACCGACCGGCCCGTACCGCCCCTCGTGGCCATAAGAGGCGAGATCTTCCTGCCCATAAACTCGTTCGACGACGTCAACGCCGACCTCATCAACCAAGGCAAGCAACCGTTCGCCAACCCGCGCAACGCCGCGGCCGGTAGCGTCAGACAGCTAGACCCCGGCCTTACGGCCTCCAGGCCCCTCACCCTCTACTGCTACGACGTGCTGGCGGGCGCCGACATGGCCACCCAGACGGAGTTGCTGCAGGCCATGGCGCAGTGGGGCCTCCCCATCAACCCCGACAACGGCGTCACCGACGACGTGGAAGGCATACTCGCGTACTTCCAGAAGATGGTCGAAGGGCGCGATGAGCTCTGGTACGAGGTCGACGGCGTGGTCGTCAACCTCCAGGACCTGGCCGTAAGAACCCAGCTCGGCACAACCGCCCACCACCCCCGCTGGGCGTACGCCGTCAAGTTCCAGCCCCGCAAGGAAGTCAGCGAGGTTCTCAGCATCGTGCCCAGCGTCGGGCGCACCGGCGTGGTCACGCCCATCGCCATGCTCAGACCCGTCAACATCGGCGGCGTCACCGTCAGCCGCGCCAACCTCCACAACATCGACGACATCAGCCGCAAAGACATCCGCGAAGGCGACACCGTGAGGGTCGAACGCGCCGGCGACGTAATACCCCAAGTAGTGGAAGTCGTAGAGACCGGCGCCGAACGCGGCGAACCCTTCGCCATGCCCACCCACTGCCCTAGCTGCGGCACAGAACTCGGCCGCCGCGGCCCTTACACCGTGTGCCCCAACTCGTTCGACTGCCCCGCGCAACTGGTGGCGCGCCTCACGCACTACGGCAGCCGCGGCGGCCTCGACATTGAAGGCTTAGGCGAACGCACCGTCGTCCAACTCGTTGAACGCGAACTCGTCACCCGCTTCCACCAGCTTTACGACCTGACCCCCGAACTCATCCAGCCGCTCGAAGGCTTCGCCGAACGCTCCGCCCAGAAGCTCTGGGAGGCCATCGAGGCTTCGCGCACGCCGCCCCTCGCACGCTTCCTGTACGGGCTCGGCATCCCCGAGGTCGGCGGCTCCGTCGCCAGGCTCCTCGCCAACACGTACGGCAGCATCGAGCGCCTCCGCGCCACCACCGTGGAGGAGCTGCAGAACATCGACGGCATCGGCGCCGTCATGGCCGAACAGATCCACGGCTTCTTCAACGAGCCCCACAACACAGAAGTGCTCGACGAGCTGCTGGCGCGCGTCACGCCGCAAACGGTCGAAGTCGACGCTAGTCCCGCCGGCCAAGCGCTCGAGGGCCTGGCCTTCGTCTTCACCGGCAGCCTGGAGCGCATGACCCGCCAGGACGCCGAAGCGCTCGTCCAGAGCCTCGGCGCTAAGGCGTCCGGCTCGGTCAGCAAGAAAACGTCGCACCTGGTCGCCGGCGCGAACGCCGGCAGCAAACTCACACGCGCCGAAGAGCTCGGCGTCACCGTGCTCAGTGAGGACGAGTTCATCGCACTGCTAGCCGAAAGAGGCGTAAGCGGCGCAGCGCAGCAGGCAGCCGGCGACGCGGGCACCCAGACGGAGGCGGCGTCATGACCAACGCCGAACTCGCCCGCCACCTCGAGCTCTTCGCGGACCTGCAAGAACTCGAAGGCGAGAACCGCTTCCGCATCCGCGCGTACAGGAACGCGGCGCACAACCTCCTCGAACTGCCGGAGCAGGTCGAAGCGCTCATAGCTGCCGATGCCGACCTGGAGCAGATCCCTGGCGTCGGCAAGGAGATCGCTGAGAAGCTCCGCGTCATGGTCAGCACCGGCGAGTTCCCGCAACTCACCGAACTGAGCGAGAAGATCCCGCTAGGCGTTACGGAAGTCATGCGCGTGAAAGGCATCGGCCCCAAGATGGCGGCCGCCGCCTGGACCGAGCTCGGAGTCGACAGCGTGGACGCGCTCGAAGAAGCCGCCAAGCAAGGCCGCCTGAGCGAACTGCCAGGCTTCGGCCCGAAACGCCAAGCGTCCATCCTGAAGAGCATCGAAGCGCACCGCCGCAACGTGGAACGCCTTCGAATTGGCGAAGTCGACCCCATCATCACCCCGTACGTGGCCATGCTCCGGCAGGTGCCGGGGGCGAAGCGGGTGGAGGTGGCCGGCTCCTACCGCCGCCGCCGCGACACGGTAGGCGACATCGACCTCCTGGTCATAGCTGCCAACGAGAAGGCGGCCGCGGCCATCAGCGCAGCCTTCACCAGCTACTCCGACGTGAACGAGGTGCTCGGCAGCGGCACCACGCGTTCCAGCGTGCGCCTCAAGAACGGCCTTGAGGTTGACCTGCGCGTCATGGAAGAACGATCCTTCGGCGCCGCGCTCCTCTACTTCACCGGCTCCAAGGCTCACAACGTCGAAATGCGGCAACTCGCCCTCGACAAGGGCTGGCACCTCACCGAGTACGGGCTCTTCGAAGGCACCGGCGAGGAGGGCACCACCCCGCTCTCCAGCGGCAAGCTACTCGCCAGCAAAAGCGAAGCCGACATCTACGCCAAGCTCGGGCTCCCGTACATAGAACCCGAGATGCGTGAGGGTAGAGGCGAGATCAAAGCCGGCCTGAAAGGCGAGCTCCCCGAACTAGTAGAAGAAGCCGACATCCGCGGCGATCTTCACATGCACAGCACTTGGTCAGACGGCAGAGCCACGGTGGAGGAGATGCTACTCGCCTGCCAGGAGCGCGGCTACGAGTACATGGCCCTCACCGATCACTCCAAGGCGCTGGCCATGACGGGCGGACTCGACGAAGAGAAGCTCGCGCGGCAATGGGAAGAACTCGACGCGGTCGTGGCGGCGTACCCCGACATAACGCTCCTGCGGGGCCTCGAGGTAGACATCCTCAAAGACGGCACGCTCGACCTCTCCGACGAATGGCTCGAGAAGCTCGACATCGTGCTCGTCAGCGTGCACTCCCACTTCTCGCTCAGCGCCGAAGAGCAAACGGCCCGCATCGTTAAGGCGGTATCTCACCCGCAGGTCAACATCCTCTGCCACCCCACCGGCCGGGTGCTAGGCGCCCGCGACGGTTACGCCGTCAACCTGTCCGAAGTGTTCGAAGCGTGCCAGCAGAACCAGGTGGCCGTGGAACTCAACGCCTCCTACCAGCGCCTCGACCTCTCCGACGTCAACGTCATAGCCGCCCGCAAGCGCGGCCTGATGATCAGCATCGGCACCGACGCCCACCACGTCAAGGAACTGAGCGGCATGACCCTCGGCGTTCAGCAAGCCCGCAGGGCTTGGCTCACCAAGGAACAGGTCCTCAACGCCCTACCGGTCACCGAACTGAGAGCGTTCCTCGCAAAACGCTGAAGCTACGACCTCTACCCACGAACGTCCCGCTAGCAGCGGCATGAACGGCCAACGCTAACGAATTAGGGAGACTGGTCTGTATGGCGGCGCCCGCTCAGTTTCTCGAGCTCCGCAGGCGCGTTGATCAGCAGTTTCAACCGGCCGGTGGTCACCCACCCGCGCTTACGCCACGTGGCCAACACCCGGTTCACCGTCTCGAGAGTGGTGCCCGCCAACGCCGCTAAGTCCTCCTGGCTCAGTGGCGCGCCTAACGTGCGGCCCTCGTCAGAATCCACCCCGAAGCGAGCGCTAAGCGTCAGCAGGGTAGAGGCCAGCCGCGCTTCCACCGGTGCGGCCGCCTCGTGCAACCGCTCGTGAGCGCTCCGCAACCGACCGCTTACATCCTCAAGCACCGCCACGGCCACGCTCGGGAAACGCGTCACCAACGCGCCGAACGCCTCCGTGGTGGTGACCAGCACGCAGCCACCCGTGATGGCCTCAGCGCGCTGTTCGTTAGCGGCCTGACCCAACAGCGGCAGGGCTCCGAAGTAATCGCCGGGACCGAGAACGTCCAACATCAGTTCACTGCCATCCGGACCGCCCTTCACGAGCTTCACCCGCCCGCTCACGATCACGTAAAGCGTCTCCGCCGGGTCTCCCGCGGCCACCAGCGTGTCGGTCGCCAACATGTGGCGGGCCGCGAAGGCCGCGTGCACCTCTTCAAGCTCCGCCGGGCTAAGAGCCTGGAAGTAAGGCACGAGCGTAAGGACGTGACGTCTCAGCTCGGGGCTGCACTGCTGAGGCGTAAGGTCGTCCGGTGGCCATTGCCCTGCGGGGAAAAGTGAGAGGTTTTTGTGAGAGCCTTCATCCATGCTCCTTACGCTACTACTGAGCCGCAAATCGCGTTTGTCGCGAGGTATCGTGTCCGCACCGCGCCGGAACGGGCATCCGAGGGCCCTTTCTTGCCAGACTGACTCTCGAGTCAAGAAATCCTTAGGAGGTAGAGAATGAAGGGACTATTCAAGATCCTCGCTCCAGCGGTGCTGTGCCTGATAATCGCCATACCCCTCGTGTCGGCGCAGGGCAGCCCCATAGGCGAGGTCGACACTTCCGCCGGCGAAGCCACCTACAACTCGGTGTGCTTGGCCTGCCACATGATGACCGGCGAGGGCACCCCCTACGCCTTCCCGCCCCTGAACAACCACTTCCCGGCCCTGGTAGCCGCAGAAGGTGGCCGTGAGTACGTCATCGACGTCGTGCTCTTCGGCCTCATGGGCGCCATCGAGATCGACGGCATCCCCTACAACAGCGTCATGACCCCGCACGTAGGCATGTTCGACGACCAGCAGGTCGCCGACGTCCTCAACTACGTCGCGACGGCCTGGGATAACGCCGCCCAGCTCCCCGAAGGCTTCCTGGCCTTCACCGCCGACGAAGTCGCTGCCCTGCGCGGCGGCATGTGGAGCTCCTCCGAGGTCTACGAACGCCGTCAGGCGCTCGGACTCGAGTAAGCCCAGCCGAACGCACGCACCTAACAGACCATGGCCACAAGGCCAAGGGACCAGCGGGGCCGCACCCATCACGGGACGTGGCCCCGCCTTTCGTTACCCTTTGCCCTTGAGCTTCACCCTCTCCGTCCACCTCGACCCGCAAACTACGCACAAATACTGCGCACGCGCCTTCCGCAATTGCGCGCGCAATAACGGCATGGCGGCCAGTTACAGGCGCGGCGCGTCGGCCGGTATGTGGCTTGGCACCCGCAGCGAGTACCGTTCCCGTGCGGTCACACGGAAGTACGGCAGCTCGACCTTGCGACCGTAGACGTTCGCGGCTAGCCACTCGAGTTCGGCCGCATGCTGTTCCTCCGGGATCTGCGTCCACCACACGCGCGCCTCAGGATTCCAGCGATAACGCCGCTCCCTCAGCGCGTCCTTGCTGTCGAACGGCGAGTTCTCGGCCCACAGCTTCACGCTGTTCTGCAGCGCGTTCTCGCGTAACAACGCCATGGCGGTGCGGCCCGTGCCGTTCTCAGCGCTGGCGAGTATGCGCACGCCCGCCTGGCTGTCGATAAGAGCCCGGTGGCCCTCGAAGAAGAAACCGTGCCGGTAGGCGAGGTAATCCATGCTGGCGCTCGAGAAGCCCAGGTCCCGCCAGCCGATATCGGCGATGGTGCACGCCCACGGCAGCGCAGCGAATTGAGGCAGCCGCTTCTCCACGAACGGGCGATCGAACGCAGCGTTATGGGCCACGACCAGGCGCGCGTCCTCCAGGAACTCAGAGACTTCAACTTCGGAGATCTGCTGCCCGGCCAGGTCGGCGTCCGTCAGGCCCGTGAGGTTTACTATCTCCTGGGGGAGAGGACGGCCGGGGTCCTCCAGTTGACTGTTCGTGCGCAGCACCCGGTAGACGTTCCCCTCCAGGTCGTACTCGAACGCCACCATGGCTAGCTCGATGACCTTGTCCCGCCCCACTTCCAGCCCGGTGGTTTCGGTGTCAAGGTATACAGCCACGTGCTTAGGGCGCTCGTTGGCGGGGGTGAACTCGGGCACCTCCCGCAGCCGGCGCAGTACGCGGTAGTCGCCGGTGGCCTCGAGCTGGCGTTTCAGGTCCTCCGGGTCGGGGGTGCTTGCGGGCGCGCCGGCGGGCGCCGCCGCCGAATCATCGATCATCCCTAACTCTACACGCGCTCGCGCGCCGTGGCCGCCCGGGCTCGGCGCGGGAGCAGGCTGGCCCGGCCCGAGCCTAGTCGGTCATCGCTGCCGTCCAGGCGCGAACTAGTCGCCAGCTGCGGCCCAGGAGGTCCCGACCATTAATGCCGGCGCGGACGGGCCTGCGGTAAGCTCGAACGCGCGGCGGATCCTTGCCTAGCGGCCCGGATCGGCGCCCCCGACGCCATGATCAGAACTCTCTCCTCGCTACTTACTGTCTGCCTGCTACTGCTCGTTCCGGTCGGCCTCGCTCGCGATAGCATCGAGGTCAGTCCCTTCGCTAACGTCTTCACTGACCTGCTGGAAGCCTTCCACGCGGAAGGTACCCCTTGCGAGGGAGCTACCACGGGCATGGCCGAGGTGTGCTTCCGCTCCCAGGCCGTAAGCGCCAGTTATCTAGCTGAGCGCCTTACGGAGATCGTGGCTGGCTACGACGCCGTGGGCCTGAAGAGCGGTGGTTGGCGTTCCGCCAACGGCGTGTGGACGGTCTCGCTCCTCCTGCCGAACAGCAGCTACGGCCACCTCGAGATCTACCTGGCCGAAGCCCCCGACAACCACGTCAAGGGCGTCATCCGGCTGGTTGACCCCCGCTAGGCTCAAGCCGCCTTAGACACCTCGGGCTCCTCAACCGGCGCCGGTGCCGGCGCAGCCACGTCCGGTATGCGCCGGAAGAGGCGCCAGCAGACCCACAGCGACACCACCGCCAACGCTGCCGCCATGAAGAACGGCGCCCCAGGCAGAACGACAGGCGTGGTCGGTCCCGTGAAGTGCGCGAACAGCATGGTGGAAGCGAGCGGCGCCACCACCCCGGTGAGGCTCATGAGGCTGGCGAGCGCACCCTGCACCTCGCCCTGCTCGTCGGAGCGCACTGCGCGCGAGATGAGCGCCTGCGCCGCTGGCCCCGCCAGGCCACCCAACCCGCCGATAGCCATGACCGCGTACATCATCCAGCCGGCGGTGGTGAAGCCGTACAGCGCGAACGCCATGGTGGAGGTCGTTAAGCCGATGAGGATGGCCTTGCGTTCGCCCACCCTGGGCACCACGAGCCGCACCAGCCACCCCTGCACGAGCGCCGAAAGGATGCCCGTGAACGTGAGCGAGAGACCGTTATCGAACGGTGTCCAGTTGAACCGGTAGGTGGTGTACAGCACCCACACCGAGTGAACGGAGTTCTGGGCCAGACCCACGCACACGTACACGAACGCCAGGCCGCCCACGAGGGCGCTCTTCCGCAGGGCTGCCAGCGACCCGAGCGGGTTGGCGCGGCGCCACGAGTAGGGCCGGCGGTGCTCGGGTTTGAGCGACTCAGGCAGCACGAACGCGCCGTAAAGCCAGTTGAGGAGCGCCATGAACGCCGCCGCGTAGAACGGCGCCCGCAGGTCTATGCCCGCCAGCAGGCCGCCCAGCGCCGGCCCGAGGATGAAGCCCACGCCGAAGGCCGCCCCCATGAGGCCGAAGTTCTTGGCCCGCTCATGGGGAGCACTGACGTCGGCTATGTAAGCGTTGGCTGCGGTGATGTTGGCCCCGGTGATGCCGGAGATGATCCGGCCAATGAAGAGGATCGTCAAGTTGGGCGCCACCGCCATGACCAGGTAATCGAGGCCCGCGCCCAGCAAGGAGATGAGCAGCACGGGTCGCCGCCCGAAGCGGTCCGAGAGGCCGCCCAACACGGGCGCGAACAGGAACTGCATGGCCGCGTAGACGGCTATGAACCAACCGTAGTACGCCGAGCCACGGCTGAGGTCACCGCCGGCCAGCTCCGTGACCAGTTCCGGCAAGACAGGGATGAGCAACCCGATGCCGAGAACATCGATGATCACCGTCACTAGGATGAAGGGCAACGCCGCGTTACGTCGGGCCACCGTGGGTCTCCTCACGCTGCCGACGCTCGAGCAGGGCGCGGTTGGTCGCAAGGACCGGGCCGCGCAACTGCGCATAGGCAGAAGAGGATTCTACAGGTTAGGGAGCGGCGCGCTCAATCGGCCATCGGTATGAGCCACCGTGCTCCTGCGGACTTACGCACGCAAGCCAGGCGCGTGTGCGCCCACGCGCTGCGGTCCGCGCGTCCCCGCGGACACAGGCGTCAGTGGGCGGGCTGGCTACCATAGCCGCTGGCCCCAAGAGGGCCCGAGACCCAACTGTTCTCAACGCCCCGGAACGCAGGTGACCGTGAACGACCGAACCAATCCGCCCGATCAAACGCCGACCACCGCAGGCGAAGCCACGACAAATGACGCCATGCCAAACGAAGCCACCGCGAAGCCGTTCGAGATCGGTCTCTACTCGTTCGTTGAGTTGACGCCTAACCAGGCCACGGGTGAGCTCCTCGCGCCTGAGCAGCGCATCAGAGACTTCCTAGAGGAGGTCGAACTGGCTGATCAGGTGGGGCTCGACGTGTTCGGGGTAGGGGAGCATCACCGTCCCGACTACGTGTCGTCCGCACCCGCGGTCATCCTGGCTGCAGCCGCGGCACGCACCAAGCGCATCAGGCTCACTAGCGCGGTCACCGTGCTCTCGTCTGACGACCCTGTGCGCGTGTTCCAGCAGTTCTCGAGCCTTGACCTGGTCTCCGGAGGCCGCGCCGAGATCATGGCGGGCCGCGGCTCCTTCATTGAGTCGTTCCCGCTATTTGGTTACGACCTGCAGGACTACGACGAGCTCTTCGACGAGAAACTGCGGCTGCTCCTCAAGCTGCGCGACGAGGAAGTCGTCAGCTGGCAGGGCGGGCACCGCCCCGCCATCGACAAGCTCGGGGTGTACCCGCGGCCCGCGCAGGAGCGGCTGCCGGTTTGGGTAGCGGTTGGCGGCACGCCGCAGTCCACCGTCCGCGCCGCCACGCTGGGCCTGCCTATGGCGCTGGCCATCATCGGCGGCAACCCCGCCCAGTTCGCCCCGTACGCCGATCTGTACAGGCGTGCGGCCAGGCAAGCCGGCCATGACCCTGCAAACTTGGGGCTCTCCCTGAACATGCACGGTTACGTGGCCGAGAACTCGCGGCAGGCGGGCGAAGACTACTACCCGGCCTATTCGCTGATGATGAACCGCATCGGTAGGGAGCGCGGCTGGCCACCGCTCTCCAGGGAACAGTTCGAGGCCTCGCGCAGCCTGCACGGCGCGAACCTCGTTGGCACCCCGGACGAGATCATCGAGAGGGCGCTGCACCACTACGACATCTTCGGGCACGACCGTTTCCTGCTCCAGATAAGCGTAGGCACCTTGCCGCACGCGCAGGTGCTGCGCGCCATCGAGCTCTTCGGAACCGAGGTGGCTCCCGTGCTCAGGCGCGAGATCGAGAATCGTCAGCGGGTGCGACCAGAGAGCCGATAACACAACTGATCGAGGACCCGACTTGCCCGCGTCGCCTGCGGGTAAGTGGGGCTAAGTGCGTCCTGGACGGCGTTGCTCTCGCCCCGAGAACGCTCTGAAGAACGCTAGCTAACGCGTCTAACCGGTCTTGCATAACTCTCATGATGGCCTGGTGGGCACCCCTACATACAGAAAGAGCCGTTCAGGCCGGATGAAGTCCACCACATGAGTGCCGAAATGTGGCAAAGTTAGATGCATGGTCGCCGAGGGAATGATGAATAACCGCAACGGGCGACCCGCGGCGGGGCCGCGGGCGTCCGAGGCCTTCGTTGTCGACCTCACCAGTGTGTGCCTTAAGAGCGGGACCGTGCGGCTACCGCTGAGCATGATCGGACGCTTCAGCGAGGGGCAGCATAAGGTCACGGCCGGTGGGGAAGAGCTGATGCTCGAGTTCGAGGCGCCCAGGACCCTAAGCGGCCTGGCGCCCTTCTTCGAACGCACGGAATTGAAAGCCAACGACCGCGTTCAGTTCGTTTTCGATGGGCAGCGTCTAGAGCTCAGTGCTCTGAAGCGTGAACGCCCCAAGAGCGCGCGCCCAGCTGCGCCCCTGAACGCAGGCTCGAATATTACTAACAATGCTACCGGTGCGGACACTGGCCCCAGCCACCTCCGCAGCGAGCCACGCCTCACCGGGCGGGGGCTCTATCCGGCGCCGGCGGAGCTGGTCGATGTGGGCGCCGAGCGGCCACCGGTCCCGGCAGCCGAAACCGAGGCTCACGACGGCAGTTCCGAGAACCACGCCACCCCGAGCGCGGCCGGCGAACAGTGGCGTGACACCAGCGTGCGAGCCGTGCGCCGCGTGCGCTTAGAGGGCGGCATGCCGCCGCGCGCCGACACCGCGCCGCCCAGGCCCGTCGACCGCGCCTCCGCTCACGACGTGTGGGCGCGCAGGCAACAGGCTGCTTGGCGCTCCCTCGACACCATGGTGGCCGGCCCTGTCGTGCCCCCAGAGGAAGCCGCTGAGGCGTTCTCGGAGTCGACCATCAGGGTCGTGCGCCGCTCCAAGGGCACCTCCACGCCTCTTGACGTGGAAGCGCCGCCGCTCCGCAAGCCCGCCGAACCCGAAGCGCCGCAAGAGACTAGCCGGCCCGTGTCTTACTCCATGAGTTGGCCGCTGCCCGAAACCTCGCGGCCTAAGCCGCAAGCGCGCCCGGCGGACGTACCTGCCGCTATCCAGGCCGCTCCCAGGCGCACCCATGACGAACCCGCTCTGCATCAGCCAGCCGCGCTAGCGAGTGGCCGGGCCGAGCTCGACCCGTACCTCGATGCCCCTATCGACGCCGACCGCGAGGCCGACTACACCCCGCCCACCATCCTCGAGTCGGACCTCCTCTCCATTCCCGCAACCGGCAAGTGGCGCACCGAGAGCGAGGAGGCGTTCCTGAAGTACCAGGAAGCGCAGGTGGCCTCGGCCCCCGAGCCCGTGGCGGTGCCCGCCGAGCGCCGGCAGGGCATTTTGGGCCGCCTGGGTCTAGGTCGTGGCGGCCGGGCCGGCGGTCCTAGTAGTACCGGTTCCAGCGATGTCACGGGGCCTAGAATCTCCGCGCCAGCCACGCCGCACCGGCCGGAGCCCACGCCCGCACCAGCAGCAGATGAACCTGCCGCCAGCGCGGAGCCCGACGATCTCCCCGAGGTCGTTAGCGACTACGAGGAGAAGGTCCGGGTGGAGGTCACTGCTGCCACGGCAACGGAGCCGGAGAAGCGCGTGATCGTGGACGAGTCCGTGTACGACGTGGACTTCGATACCGAGGTTCAGCCTCACCTGCTGGCAGCGGAGGACGGCGTTCCGACGCTCGAGTCCGACATGGCTAAATTGCGTAATTACCTCCACCAGCCCGACATGCCCGCTATAGTTCGCTGCGACGACCTGGCCGAAAGACTGCAGATGAGCCAGGAGCGCGTCGCGAGCGCCATGGTCAGGTTGGCCGAGGACCGTGAACGGTACACGCCGCTGCGGGGTGACGCTTACATGGTCAGGCGCGTGCGTTAGCTGGCTATCACCGCGAGAACCTAAGAGTGCGCCGTGCGCCCTTAGGGGCCCGATCAGGAGGCTATGGCCGCTGCTGCGCTGCTGCTGTGGCTAAGAACCGGCTCTACGGTCTCTAGGGCCTTCGTGAGCGTGTTCAGGTGGAGTTCCATGGCGCCACGCGCGGCCTCGGGCTCGCCTACAGCTATGGCTTCCACTATGGCAGCGCGCTGCTCCACCGCCAGTTGCCGGAAGGCGGGGGGGAGGCGCTCCGCGAGAGAGGGCCTCAGCAGCTCCGTGGCTAGGCTCACAAGGGTGCCGACCAGCGATGGTCCCGCCGCCGCTATCATCAACGATTCCATTGATCTCTTCGCAGCCTGGCGCCGGGTCACGCGGCGCTTGTCCGCTTGCCGGAGTAGCTCGCTGCGTTCCTGTTGAACGGCGCCGCGCAGCGCCGCCACGTCCTCATCGGTGGCGTTGCGGGCCGCTGCTGCCGCTAGGGCCGGCTCCAGGAGCCGCTTGAGGGCGAGAAGCTCGCCGGGGGCCTCAGGGTTGTACTCGAGGAGTGATTTGAAGGGCAGGGCCAGCTGGGCTGCGTCGGGGGAGCGCACGTACGTGCCGTCGCCGTGACGGACCTCTAGCAGGCCCAGCAGGGCCAGCCGGCTGACGCCGTCGCGAAGCGTGGTCCTAGAGACCCCTAGCTTCTGCGCTAGCTCGCGTTCCGGAGGGAGTTTGCTCCCTTCGGGGGCGCTCCTCACGAATGCCGCCAAGGCGTCACGCGCCTGGTCGACCACGCGGGTTCCCGTAGTTGCCTGCGACACTTCTGCCACTCCTTCCGGCCGCTGATGAGCGATTGGCTGGATTCTAGCAGAAGAGGTTGGACCTATGCCACCGTGGTCGGACCACTTGTGTGTAGAAGTGACCAACCTCGCATGCCACCCGCTACTAGCGGGACTGCAGTGGTCCAACCACATGTAGTGCTGGTCCGATCGCTGGCTAATGGTGGCGGCGACCGTACGAGTTGATCGCGGCTAGGTTCGAGGCGGCCGCGCTGGTGGAACCGGTGGGGAGCGCAAACCGATTGATCGAGCGACTGGCTGCTGGGCAGTTGGTCTGAGTGCACGCATTATCAAATGCATCGCAAGGCTTGTGGGCCGTTCCTGGGCGCGAGCGTGATCAAGGGCTGTAGGACTGCCGCCCACGAACAGATGAACCACTTTCCTCAGGAGCTCTGGGGTCTGGAAATCTGTGGTGCCGGCTCAGAGAGGCTGGAACTCGAGAGGCGCTGCGAGCCCAGGGAGACCGGCAGCGGAGCGCTAGCAGGTAGACAGACAGAAGACACAGACAG
>Ga0172382_10009324_pt1 | contig 13413 bp, 11 predicted proteins | sample Leawel138RmetaG_FD_122245 | JGI IMG/M metagenome (GOLD analysis project Ga0172382, IMG submission 122245) | Leachate microbial communities from a municipal landfill in Southern Ontario, Canada - Leachate well 138R metaG | ecosystem: Engineered > Solid waste > Landfill > Unclassified | place...
CAGCCGGCGCAGCAGCGCATCGCTTTCCGTCCGGTCCATGCCGAGAAATCCATCGACGTAGGTGGGGCTGAGGAACAGGCACTTGCGGCCCGATTCGGGGTGGATCAGCACCGCCGGATGGACAACGCTGGGATAGCGCGCGTCGATCGCGCCATCGCTGCGGCAGCGCTGGGCGTTGCCCGGATAGTCGTCCTCGGGGGCAAGCTCCACGCTGCTCCAGAAGGTCCCCGGCCGCCCGACCGTGTCCAGGATCGCCGTGCGGATGGTCGCCTTGAATTCCAGGCCTTCGAGCCGCGCCCGGAGGTCGGCGGGCAGGTCGTCCCAGGCCAGGGCGGTGTCGGCCAGCAGCGTTTCGCCCTCCGCCTCGGGCACTTCGAGCATGCGCAGCATCGCGCCCTTGCAGATGTCGGGCGTGTAGGCGGTGTCGCGGTGCCAGGCGATGCGGTTGATCCGCGTCTCGCCGTCGAAGACATAGACCGTGGGCCGGCGCCCGCCGCCCGCCAGCGGCGCGCCCAGTTCGATGAGGTAGGGGTTCGTCGCCGAGCGGACCTCGGGGACCGGGTGGATCTCCAGCTCTCCGAAGCAGCGGCTGATGGCGAGGTGCCGGTCGACCGTATCGACATCGCGGAACAGCAGAATGCCATGCGCCAGCCAGGCGTCGTAGAGCGCCGCGCGCTGTTGGGGGTCGTCGGCCATGGCCTGCGTGAAACCCGTCACCTCGGCGCCGACCGGCATGGCATGAACCGAAAATCCCGTCACGGCCGATCCTTTTCCTTTCGTCGTGTCGCGCCAGATTAGAACTCTAACCCCGATCGGGCGGGGGAGCCATGGCATCCCGCCGGTTCTTCGCGCTTGGCGCGCACAGGACATGCTTTCGCCGGGGCGACCGGGCAGCTATGGCGCGCGCATGGTGACCGATATCGTTCCCGACAGCCAGCACCGCGGCCTCATCGCCGCCTTGCCGCAGGGCCTGCGCAACTATGCGCTGCTCGCCCGGTTCGACCGGCCGATCGGCTGGTGGCTGCTGTTCTGGCCCTGTGCCTGGGGCGTGCTGCTTGCCGGCGGGGTCAGCGCGATGTCGGGCGCGCGCTGGGATCTGATCGTCTGGCTGCTGGCTGGCGCCGTCGCCATGCGCGGGGCGGGCTGCGTCTACAACGACATCGTCGATGCCGATCTCGACCGGCAGGTCGCGCGCACCGCCGCGCGCCCGGTCGCAAGCGGGGCGGTGAGCAAGCGCGCGGCGTGGATCTGGCTGCTGGCGCTCTGTCTCGTCGGGCTCGCGGTCCTGCTGCAACTGCGCTGGCAGGCGCAACTCGTGGCGCTCGCCAGCGTGGCCCCGGTGGCCGCCTATCCCTTCATGAAGCGGATCACCTGGTGGCCGCAGGCCTGGCTCGGGCTGGTGTTCAGTTGGGGCGCGCTGGTCGGTTGGGCCGCGCTCAGGAGCGACGGGCTTGTGGTGCCAGCCGCGCTCTACGCCGGCTCGATCGCCTGGGTCATCGGCTACGACACGATCTATGCGCTGCAGGATCGCGAGGACGACGCGCTGGTCGGCATCCGTTCGAGCGCGCGCGCGATGGGCGCGCACGTGCGCGGCGGCGTGGCACTGTTCTATGCCGCCGCGATAGCGCTCTGGGCGCTGGCCTTCTGGCTGCTCCGTCCCGACCCGCTGGCGCTGTTGGCGCTGCTGCCCGCAGCGGTGCATCTCGGCTGGCAGGTGCTGACGCTCGATGCCGACGCAAAGGACGGCGGCGGCGACAACGCGCTCGCCCGCTTCCGCTCGAACCGCTTTGCCGGCCTGCTGGTGGCGCTGGCCTGCTGGGTCGTGGGCAACGCCTGAGGCTTCAAAGCCTGATGTTTCGGGGTGGTGTTCCTGCGCTGGAAGGCCAGGCGGCCACCGGTGCCGGCAATCCGCTTGCCCGCGCAAAAACCTGAAGCTAAGTTCAGCCTGAGTAATACGGAACGGGCGACGGAATGGACCGGGACGACCTTATTTCCATCGGCGTGCTGGCCAAGCGCACCGGCCTCGCGGTGTCGGCGATCCGCTTCTACGAGGGCAAGGGCCTGCTCACCTCGCTGCGCACCGGGGGCAACCAGCGGCGCTTCCTGCGCTCGGACATCCGCCGGCTGAGCTTCATCCTGATCGCGCAGCGCCTCGGCCTGGGTCTGCCCGAGATCGAGCGGGCGCTGGCGACGCTGCCGCAGGGGCGCACGCCGACGCTGTCCGACTGGCAGCGCATCAGCCGCTCGCTGCGCGGCGAGCTTGACGCGCGCATCAACCTGCTGACCCGCACCCGCGCCAAGCTTGACGAATGCATCGGCTGCGGCTGCCTCAGCCTGCCGCGCTGCCAGCTCACCAACAAGGACGACCGCGCCGGCGCGGCCGGGCCGGGGCCGCGGTTCGTGCTCGATTGATCACTCCGCCGCGAGCAGCTCCTCGGCGCCGCCGAGGTCGACGCTGACCAGGCGCGAGACGCCCTTTTCGACCATGGTGACGCCGAACAGGCGGTGCATGCGGCTCATCGTCACGGCGTTGTGGGTGACGATGAGGTAGCGCGTGTCGGTCTCGGCGACCATGGCGTCGAGCAGGTCGCAGAAGCGCTCGATATTGGCGTCGTCGAGCGGCGCATCGACTTCGTCGAGCACGCAGATCGGTGCGGGGTTGGTGAGGAACAGCGCGAAGATCAGCGCCACCGCGGTCAGCGCCTGCTCGCCGCCCGAAAGCAGCGTCAGCGACTGCAGCCGCTTGCCCGGCGGCTGGGCGTAGATCTCCAGCCCCGCCTCTAGCGGGTCGTCTGAATCGACCAGCGCGAGATGCGCCTGGCCGCCTTCGAACAGGCGCGTGAACAGCCGGCGGAAATGCGTGTCGACCGCCTCGAAGGCGGCGCGCAGCCGCTCGCGCCCCTCGCGGTTGAGGCTGCCGATCGAGCCGCGCAGGCGGTGCACCGCCTCGGTCAGTTCAGCCTGCTCGGCGAGGCTCGTCGCGTGGCGCCCCTCGGCCTCGGCAAGCTCGTCGGCGGCGACGAGATTGACCGGCCCGATCCGCTCGCGCTCCGTGGTCAGACGGTCCATCGTCGCCGATTCCTCGGTCGTGTCGGCGACGTCGGCGGATTCGAAGGCGAAGCGGCCGGGCAGCAGCGGCGGCGGGCACTGGAAGCGCTCGCCCGAGATGCGCCCCATCTCGATCCGGCGCTGCTCCTCGTTCTCGGCCCGCGCGGCGGCGCCGGCGCGCACCTCGCGCGCGGTGGCGAGCGCCTCGGCGATCGCGCCCAGCGCCGCGTCGGCCTCCCGCGCGGCCTCGGTCGCGGCGGCGAACGTTTCCTCGGTAAGCGCAAGCTCGCCGGAAAGGCGGGTGCGCACCGCGTCGCCGGCCTCGATCTCGCGCATCAGGGCCGCCGGCTTGGCGGCGACCACGGCGCGCTCCTCCTCGATTTCGTCGAGCCGGCGCGCCATCTCGGCGAGGCGGGCGGCGGCGTCGCCGGCGCGCGCCTGCCAGCCCGTCATGTCGGCGCGCTGCGCGGCGGCGCGCTCGCGCGCCACGGCGAGCGACTGGTCGTGCGCCGAAAGCGTTGCCGTCGCCGTCTGAAGCGCCTGCCGTGCCGCCTGGTGCCGGGCCTGCGCGGCCGCCAGCGCGGCGCGGCCGGCCTGCGGATCGGGCAGCGCCGCGCGGCGCGCCTCGGCCTCGGCGCGCTCGGCCTCGCCCTGCCTGCGCTGCTCGGCGAGATCGGCGGCGGCGGCGGTGAGCTCGGCGAGCCGCGCGGCGAGGCGGGCGCGGGCGTCCTCGGCCTGATCGACGGCGCGCAGGGCGGCGCGCTCGGCGTCGGCGGCGCCGGCCAGCGCGCGTTCGGCGGCGACGATCCCGGTCTGAAGGCCGCCAAGCTCGGCCTGCACGCGGCCTTGCAGCGCTTCGGCTGCCGCCGCCGCGCCGCGCTTGCCGGGCAGTTCGGCCTCCAGCTCGACCAGCCGGTTCTCCGCTTCCAGCCGCGCCGCTTCCGCCGCGCCCTCGCCGAAGGCGACGAAGCCGTCCCAGCGGCGCAGCCGGCCGCCCAGCGTCACCAGCCATTCGCCGGGGGCGAGCGCGCGGCCGTCGTCCTCCTCGGCGACATGCACCAGCGCCAACCGCGCGGCCAGCTCGGGCGGGCATTCGCGGACATGCGCGGAAAGCCCGCCGGCAACCGGCGCGGGTGCCGCGGCGCCGGTCCAGAAGCGTCCTTCCGCGCCCGCGGGGGCCGGGCCCAGCGCGGTCCGGGCGTCGCGGCCGAGCACCGCGGCCAATGCGCGCTCATAGCCCGGCGCGACGCGGACGCGATCGATCGCCTGAGGCAGCCCGTGCTTGGCCCTGGCCTGCTTCTCGCGCGCCTCGCGGTCGCGCAGCAGCGCGGCGTGCTCGCGCTCGATGCCGGCAAGTTCGGCCCGGGCGGCGGCGAGCGCGCTGGCAGCGGCGTCGCGCGCGCTCTGCAGCTCCGCCTTGCGTGCTTGCCGCGCGTCCAGATCGGCGCGCGCCTCGGCGAGCGCGGCGGCGGCGGCATCGCGCCGGGCGAGAGCCTCGCGCACCGCCGTTTCCGGGTCGCCCTGCTGCGCCAGCGCGGCCCGCTGCGCCTGCTGGCGCGCCGCCTGCTGATCCAGCCGTTCGAGCCGCGCGGCGGCGGCGGCCAGCTCCGCCTCGGCGACGCGCCATTCGGCCTCGACTCCCGCCTGCGCGGCGGTGGCCTGCGCCAGCGCCAGTTCGGCCTGCTGGGCGGCGCACTCCGCCTTGGCGAGCCCGGCGGCAAGCGCGGGGCGCCTTGCCTCGTCCTCGGCCAGCCGGGCCTCGCCGGCGGTCAGTTCGCGTTCCAGGGCGGCGAGGGCATCGGCAGCGTCCTGCGTCAGCCGGCCGGCATCGCTGCGATCCTGCTCCAGCCGCGTGCGCTGACGCTCGAGATCGGCCAGCCGCTGCTCGGCCGCTTCGAGCTGGCTGGTTAGCGTCGCCATGCGGTGCCCATGCGCGCTGGCATCGTCGCGCCGGTCGGCGAGGGTGTCGCGCGCCTCGGCGAGGGCCCGTGCGGCCAGAGCCTGCGCGTCCTGCGCCGCCTTGACCGCGCCCTGCGCCTGCCCGACGCGCGCCTCGGCCGCCTGCGCCTCGGCCCGCGCCGCGTCGGCCGCTTCGGCGGCGTCGCGCCAGCGCGCGAAGATCAGCCGCGCCTCGGCCAGCTTGATCCTGTCGGACAGCGCGCGGTAGCGCTCGGCCGCGCGTGCCTGGCGCCGCAGCGTGGCGATCTGCGCGTCGAGCCCGGTCATCAGGTCTTCCAGCCGGGCGAGGTTGGCCTCGGTGGCGCGCAGCTTCTGCTCGGCATCCTTGCGCCGCACGTGGAGGCCGGAGATGCCGGCCGCCTCTTCCAGCATCAGCCGCCGCTCGCCGGGCTTGGCCGCGATCACCGCGGCGATGCGGCCCTGGCTGACGAGCGCCGGCGAATGCGCGCCGGTCGCCGCGTCGGCGAAGATCAGCGCCACGTCCTTGGCGCGCACGTCGCGGCCGTTGAGGCGGTAGGCGCTGCCCGCGCCGCGCTCGATACGGCGGACGACTTCCAGCTCCTCCCGATCGGCGCTTTCGGCGAAGAGCACCACTTCGGCGAAGTCGCGCGGCGGGCGCTGGGCGGTGCCGGCGAAGATCACGTCCTCCATGCCGCCGCCGCGCATCGACTTGGCCGAGCTTTCGCCCATGACCCAGCGGATGGCTTCGAGCAGGTTGGACTTGCCGCAGCCGTTGGGGCCGACGACGCCGGTCAGGCCCGGCTCGATGCGCAGTTCGGCAGGCTCGACGAAGCTCTTGAAACCGCTGAGCTTGAGTCGCCTGATGCGCATCGGGGGCCTAAGCTGTCATGCCTAGCGGGCGCCCCGCCGTTCGAGTTCGGCCTTGAGTTCGGGCCAGGCGTTGTGCTCGGACCGGGTGCCGTTGATGAAGAAAGTCGGCGTGCCGGTGATCTCGTACTTGGCGCCGCCTTCCTGCGTCTGCCGGGCCAGCTCGGTCGCCCGCTTCGTGTCGGTGAGGCAGGCCGTCGCCTTGTCGGCGGCGATGCCGCGCGAGGTGATGAACTGGTCCATGCCCGAGGCCTGGGCCAGCGAGACGAAGCTTGCCGGCGGCTTCTGCGCCGAGATTGCCTGTACCTTGGCGTCGCCCGCTGCCTGCAGATTCTGGAACATATTGGGTTGCCAGGCCCAGAACTGCTCGGCCAGCCCCGGCACCGTCTCGGGGGCGCCGCAGGTCACCAGCAGCACCGCCGGCATGTCCAGCGCGTTGAGCATGAACAGGCGCAGCTCGTAGCTCACCCGGCCGCTGGCGACGAAATTGTCGCGCAGCTCCGCCGCGCCCTTTTCCGAGAACTCGGCGCAGTGCGAGCAGCTCAGCGCGCCGAATTCGAGTAGCTTGATCGGCGCTTCGGGGTTGCCCATGAGATAGCCGCCCTCGGGCGTCGTGGCCACGACCTCCGCCCAGTTCTTGCCCTCCGGCGGGGCGACCTTGGCGATCGGCTCGGCGCTGGCCGCTTCCCCGCCGTCGCCGCCCTTCGAGCAGGCGGCGAGGCCGAGCGCTAGCGGGGCGAGGGCGAGAGTCAGGGCGATGCGGCGAAAGGGGGGGCGATTCATGGTCGGTCCTCGTCGATGATGCGAAAAGCTAGCCGAACGGCCGGGGGGTTAGAAGGCAAGCGCGTCTCTGGCTGCCGATATCTCCACAACAATCGGCGTCAGAACCGTGCGTCGAGCTGCGTGTTCAGGCTGGGCCAGTCGTGCGTGCCGGCAAGCAGCACGTCGTTCAGCAGGAAGCTGGGCGTGCCCTGGACGCCAAGCTCCTGCGCCTGTGCGGTCTGCGCCGCGAGGCGCCTGGCCATGGCTTCGTCGGCCAGGCAGCGGTCGATGGTCGGGCGGCTGTAGCCGCGCTGCTCCATCATCGCATAGAAGCCGAAGTCGGCGGCGATGGCGCGGAACCGAGCGGGGTTGGGGCCGCTGGTCCAGCGCGCGCGCTGTCCCTCGCTGGCGCTGGCCGCCCGGCCGATCCACTTGGCCTGACTCTGCAGGAACAGGTTATGGTTGGCGAAGAAGCGCGAAGGCTGGCCGCAGTTGGTCAGCATCGCCACGGTCATGTCGATGGGATCGCGCACGAGGTGGCGCACCTCCACCTGGACCTTGCCCGGCTGGATGTAGCCGAGGCGCAGCGCCGTTTCGGACTGCTGCTGGAAATGCGCGCAGTGCGTGCAGGTGTAGCTGACGTACTCGACCAGCTTCACCGGCGCGCCGGGATTGCCCAGCAGGTGCGTTCCCTCGGGGGATACCGCAACCGCCGCCAGCCAGTTGCCGTGGGGCGCGGGCCGGGTCGCGGCGGCGGTGAGCAGGGCGGCTGCCGCGAGCGCGGCCAGGCGGATCAGTCGCATCGTCACTTCGGCTCCTCGCTTTGTGCTCCCAGGCTGCGTGCCAGCGATTCGAGCACGGCGCGCAGTTCCGGATCGCCGATGTCGCGCAGCGAATCGCCAAGCTCCATCGGAATGGGTTTCAGCGAAGGCGGCGCCGTCGCCGGGGTCTGGGGCGACGGAGGCTTCACCTCGCCCTGCCGGAGCTTCACCCTGGCCACCGCCTTGTAGCCGAAAAAGCGGTTCACCCGCTCGATGATCTCGGGGATCACGTGCTGGATGATCGGCGCGTGGGCCGGCACGACGACGAGCTGGAGGATGCCCTCGCTCTTCTCGCCGGGCGGAAACCGGATCGCCTCGGGCGCGCAGACGCGGGCGTGGCGCGGGCCGACGATCTCGGGCCAGCGGCTGACGACGCTCGACTGGACGAAGCCGAAGCGGCGGAAGGCGGTGCGGCCGATATCCGGCATCAGGTCGGAAATGGCGCGCGCCTGCCCGCCGCGGGGGCGCTCGTAGCGGCGCTGCCCCCGGCTCCTGCCGGAGTCGTTGCCGGATTTGTTGCCGGATTTGTCCTGGCGATCCCGTTCCATTGCGTCCGGCCCAATGCCATAGCGCGGCGATGGACGCCAGTTCGGACACCGTCGCGGCCGCATTGCTTGATTGGTACGACCGCAACGCGCGCGTGCTGCCCTGGCGCGCGCCGCCGGGCACGCCCGCGCCGGACCCCTATCGCGTCTGGCTGTCCGAGGTCATGCTGCAGCAGACCACGGTGGCGGCGGTGAAGGATTACTTCGCCGCCTTCACCGCGCGCTGGCCGACCGTCGCCGATCTCGCCGCGGCCGAGGATGCGGAGGTCATGGCCGCCTGGGCCGGGCTCGGCTATTATGCGCGGGCGCGCAACCTGCTCGCCTGCGCGCGCGCCGTTGCCGACAATGGCGGCGTGTTTCCCGACAGCGAGGAGGGGTTGCGCGCGCTTCCCGGCCTCGGCGCTTATACCGCCGCGGCGGTGGCGGCGATCGCCTTCGGCCGGCGGGCGGTGGTGGTCGACGCCAATGTCGAGCGCGTCGTCGCCCGGCTCTTCGCCATCGCCGCGCCGCTGCCGGCGGCCCGGCCGGCGATTCGCGCGGCCACCGACGGCATAACCCCGGCCGAACGCACCGGCGATTTCGCCCAGGCGATGATGGACCTGGGTGCGACGGTCTGCACCGCGCGCGCGCCGCGCTGCCTGCTCTGCCCGCTCTCGTTCGCCTGCGCCGGCCGGCGCGGGGGACAGCCGGAGCGGTTTCCGGTGAAGGCGCCCAAGGCGGAAAGGCCGCTGCGCCGGGGGCGGGCCTTCTGGATCGCGCGCAACGGCCGGGTCTGGCTCGTCCGGCGCGCGGGCAGGGGCATGCTTGGCGGTATGCGCGCGCTGCCCGACGACGGCTGGAGCGCGCGCGGCGATGGCACCGGCGCGGGGCCGATGCCCGGTCCCTGGACCGCTGCCGGGGTGGTCCGGCACGGCTTCACCCATTTTTCGCTGGAGCTGCACTTGGCGCTGTATTCGGGAGACGATTGGGCTAGCCTGCCGCACCGGAAGGCCGAGGACCTCGGCGAGTGGTGGCCGCTCGACCGGCTGGAACAGGCGGGCCTGCCGACGCTTTTCGCCAAGGCGGTGCGGCTGGCGCTCGCCGCACAGGGAGAAGGAATGCGATGAAGGATGTCTTGTCCGCGCGCGCCGGTTGCAGGAAGGCGCTGCCGGAGACCTGCTCGTGAACGGCGCGAACCCCCTTGGCATCTTCTTTGTCGGCAGCCGCATGGACCGGGCCGACCATATCCGCTGCAATCCCGATCTGCTCGCGGCGGCGATGACGCCTTCGGCGCGGCTGCTGCGGCTCGACGGCCTCGATCCGGTGATCTCGGCCGAGGGCGGGCTCGCATGGGGCAGCCTCGCCGAGGTGAACGGAGAGACCGAGCTGGTCTTCCTCGGCCGCCAGGACGGGCAGGCCTGCTTCGCGTCCGTGCCGGCGGCGGGCAGCATGGCCCCGGCCAACCCCGCGCTGTGGCAGGCGGTCGCCACGCTTCCCGCCGATGAGCTGGCGACGTACGGCGGCGCCCGTTCGCTGGTCGACTGGCACGCGCGCCATCGCTTCTGTTCGCGCTGCGGCCAGCCGACACGGCCCGCCAAGGGCGGCTGGCAGCGCAACTGCATGAACGAGGCCTGCGGCGCCGAGCATTTTCCGCGAGTCGATCCCGTCACGATCATGCTGGTCGAGCACGAGGGCAATCTCCTGCTGGGCCGGCAGCCGCGCTTTCCCGCGGGCAACTATTCGGCGCTCGCCGGCTTTCTCGAGCCCGGCGAGGCGATCGAGGAGGCGGTCGCGCGCGAGGTGCAGGAGGAAGCCGGCATCACCGTGCGCGATGTCACCTATGTCGGGAGCCAGCCCTGGCCGTTTCCGTCCTCGCTGATGATCGGCTGCCACGCCTTTGCCGACGACCCGGATTTGACCATCGACCGGACCGAACTGGAGGACGCGCGCTGGTTCACCCGCGCCGAAGTGGAAGATGCGGTGCAGGCGAGCGACCGGAACGAGAGCGGCGTGGCCTTTCGCTGCCCGTCGCGCACCGCCGTCGCCAACGTGCTGCTGCGCTGGTGGATCGCGCGGCGATAGAGGCCGATTCCGCTCCGCTGAATCGGGGTGCGGCACTGGCCCGCGTGGCCCGCGCTCAGACGAGTCCCAGCTTCGCCAGTTCGCCGACCAGCTTCGCCGGCAGCACCTCGCCCTCGGCGGCGTGGCCGGCGATGTCGGGCGGTGCGTCCTGGCCGGCGAGGTAGCGCCAGCCCTGATGCGCGCGCCTGGGCGTGGGGCGTACCGGGATCAGCTTCGGCTCCAGCCTGATCCACCAGCGCCCGTCCTCGCGCTGGCTGAAGCCGAGCAGGGGCGAGCGGCCGATGATCGTGTGCTGGTGGATCCAGTAGAGCGATCCGCCCACCATCTCCTCGTGCCGTTTCGGCAGGTAGCGCGTGGAGGTGCGGGCCTCGCCCTCGTGGCTTTCCAGCCAGGCGCGCAGGCTGGCGGCGCTTTCGGCGCCATAGGCGATCTTGGTCATGTGGAGCGGCATCAGCCGACGATCCCGCTGACGGTGGCGAGGCCGAGGAAGACGAGGAAGCCCATCGAATCGGTGGTCATCGTCACGAAGATCGACGAGGCGATGGCCGGGTCCGCGCCCAGCCGTTCCAGCGTCAGCGGCACGAAGACGCCGGCCAGGCCGGCGATCAGGATGTTGGCCATCATCGCCGCCGCGATCACCGCGCCAAGCGCGGGGTTCTGGAAGATCACGCTCACGGCCACCCCGATCACCACCGCCACGGTGCTGCCGTTGAGCAGCGCGATGGTGATCTCGCGCCGCACGGCGCGCCAGGCGTTGGTTGCGACGAGCTGGTTGGTGGCGAGCGCGCGCACCGTCACCGCCAGCGTCTGCGTGCCGGCGTTGCCGCCGATGCCGGCGACGATCGGCATCAGCGTCGCGAGCGCGACCATCTGCGCGATGGTGCCCTCGAACACCGAGATGATGAACGAGGCCAGCGTGGCGGTCAGCAGGTTGGCGATCAGCCAGCGCACGCGGTTCCGGTAGGAATCGCGGATGGGCTCGTTGATGTCGCCCTCGCCGGCGCCGGACAGCAGCAGCACGTCCTCGCTCGCTTCCTCCTGGATGATGTGGACGATGTCGTCGACGGTGATCTGGCCGACGAGGCGCCCGTCCGCGTCGACCACCGCGGCGGAGATCAGCGCGTATTTCTGGAAGCGCAGCGCCACCTCTTCCTGGTCCATCGTCACCGGGATCAGCGTCTGGTCGCGCTTCATCACGTCGGAAAGCGGCACGTTGCGCGGGCTGCGCAGGATCCACGAGAGCAGGCAGGTGCCGATCGGGTGATGGCGCGCGTCGACGATGAACACTTCCCAGAATTCGGTGGCGTGCCGCTTGTCGTCGCGCAGGTAGGCGATGAGGTCGCCCACCGTCATGTGTTCGGGCATCGCGACGAAATCGCGGCTCATCAGGCGGCCGGCCGATTCCTCGGGATAGGACAGCGCCGTCTCGATCGCGGCGCGGTCCTCGGGCTCCAGCTCGGCGAGGACGGCCTGCTGGTCGGCCTCGTCGAGGTCCTCGATCATCGCCACGGCGTCGTCGGTTTCGAGCTGCTCGGCGATCTCGGCGATGATGCCGGCCGGCAGTTCGTCGACGATCTGCTCGCGGACGTGGTCGTTGAGTTCGGCGAAAACCTCGACGCTCATCTGGTCGTTGATCGCGCGGGCCAGCGGCAGGCGCTGGTGCTCCTCGACCAGTTCGAACAGATCGGCGATGTCGGCCGGGTGCAGCGGCTCGACCAGGTCGTAGACGGTGTCGGTCTCGCCTGCCTCCAGCGCGTCCTGGACGCGGCGGACGAAATCGGGCTTCAGCCGGTTCTCCTCGTCGAGGCTGTCGCTCGCGCGCGCTTCGGACGCCTGGGCGGCGTCTTCCAGCACGGCGTCTTCGAGATCCTCGGGAGTCATTGCGGACGGTCTAGCCGCGGAGAAGCCAAAATCAACTTGCGCGTGAGTCCGCAACTGGCACGTGACTTTGAGAAGCGGGCCCCTATATCGGCGCGAAACCCGAGGAGACGACCATGGCCGACGAATATCTCACGCTGACTCTCGACACCGGCAACGGCGCCGGCGGCGACGTCAGGATCAAGCTGCGCTCCGATCTCGCGCCCGGCCATGTCGCGCGGATCAAGGAGCTGGTGGGCGAAGGCTTCTACGACGGCATCAAGTTCCACCGCGTCATCCCCGGCTTCATGGCGCAAGGCGGCTGCCCGCAGGGCACCGGCATGGGCGGCTCGGAAAAGCCCGATCTCCAGGCCGAATTCAACGACGAGCCGCACGTGCGCGGCGTCTGCTCGATGGCGCGCACCAGCTATCCGCATTCGGCCAACAGCCAGTTCTTCATCTGCTTCGACGACGCGCGCTTCCTTGACAAGCAGTACACCGTCTGGGGCCAGGTCGAGGACGGCATGGAGCATGTCGACGCCCTGCCCAAGGGCGAGCCGCCGCGCGAGCCGGGCAAGATCGTCAAGGCGACGGTCAGCGAAGGGTAGCTCCCTTAACCAGAGTTCCCCACGCCCCTTCCGCTTGCGGGAGGGGCGCCAGGGCGGCCCTACAGCCCCGCCTTGGTGATCCATTCGTGGAAGATCTTCACCGGCCGCGATTCGAGATCGCGCGGGCGGCAGATGAACCAGTAGCTGTAGGGGCTTTCCACGTCGACGTCGAACAGCCGCGCCAGCCGCCCGTCCTGCGCGCGGTTGAAGTGGTCGTCGTGCATGATGGCGATGCCCAGGCCCTGCGCGGCGGCCTCGAGGATGAGCTGCCCCGAATCGAAATGGTCGATCGCGGCCGGCTGCAGCCCGGTCAGGCCCATCGCCGCCTTCCAGGCATCGAAGCTTTCGGGCAGGTCGTGGTGGATCAGGAACGTCTGCCGCGCCAGCTTCTGCGCGTCGGGCTTGTCCCCGATCTCGGCCGCGAGCGCGGGGGAGGTGATCGCGTAGACGTGGTTGTAGTCGAGCCGCACCGCATGGAGCGACGGGTCCGGCTCCTTCGACATGATGATCGCGGCGTCGAGCGTGTCGCCCACGCGCGTGTCGGAATGCGGGCTGGTATCGATGTCGATGTGCAGGCGCGGGTGCAGCTTGCGCAGATCGGGCAGGCGGGGGAACAGCCGCTGGCCGCCGAACAGCGACGGCACGCCCAGGTGCAGGCGCAGCACGCGGCCGGGGTCGATCTGCGATTCGACCGCGTCGGCCAGTTCCTCCAGCTTGGGCGAGACCGCGTTGTAGAAGGCCTGGCCGTCGTCGGTCAGCTTCATCGCCTGGTGCTGGCGGGTGAACAGCCGCTTGCCGGTGAACTCCTCCAGCGCCGCCACCCGCCGCGACAGCGCCGAGGGCGACAGGCCCAGCTCGGACGCGGCCGCCTTGGCCGAGCCGAGCCGGACGACGCGAACGAACGCTTCGAGAGCGCGCAGAGGG
>Ga0172382_10009325_pt1 | contig 13412 bp, 8 predicted proteins | sample Leawel138RmetaG_FD_122245 | JGI IMG/M metagenome (GOLD analysis project Ga0172382, IMG submission 122245) | Leachate microbial communities from a municipal landfill in Southern Ontario, Canada - Leachate well 138R metaG | ecosystem: Engineered > Solid waste > Landfill > Unclassified | place...
TCACGGTTGCAATACATGTTGTAGGTTCCATCCATGGTTACCGGATACAGATTGCCTTCTCGCAAATTTGCCGGACCACCTCCGGGCCAGGCTGTCATTCTTCTTTCCGGTGCAGCGGAAAATCCTTTTTCCACATAGCCCGAAGCAGGATTTATAATCGGTGAACCGTCTGCGTTATAACCCGTAATGGGAACTTCTCCATTTTTCATATAAAACGCATCCACCAGCTCCTGGGTAACGCCCATGCCTGCATTTCCTGCGATCCCCTTGGGAAGATGATGCCGTTGGAAATCGGCAAGGCCGGAGTTTTCGGAACGACCGAAGATGATCTCCTTGTTCCCATCCGAAAACCGCTTAAGTGAAAGGTTGTAGTATGACATAAACGGATCAATGGACCCATCGGCATTGTATTCTTTATACAGTGCATAACCTCCTGCATGCGCTGCATCGATCAGCTCTTTGTGGGCATCAGCCGCACGCTTCCATTTCATGTCATCTTTGGCATTGAACAGATTCACACCTTCCGCATTTTTCCAGTTTGCCAGATCGGGATTTCCATTAAAAAGGGGACTTGCTGCAAAAAGCAGTGTCCGGGCCCTGATTGCCAGTGCCATCACCGAAGTAACTCTTCCCCAGCTGTTATTATCTGGATAAACAGCCGGCAGTTTCGTGGAAACATCTTTCAGTTCAGTATCAATCCAGTTGACAATCTCATCGTAGGGGGTTTGCCCGATCATCAGCTCTGAGGCAGGTGCATTTACGTTGTAGATTACGCCGGGTGCAAAGGGTATCGGTCCATACAGTTCTATCATCAACGAATAGTAATAGGCAATCAGAAACCGTACTTCATTCTTCATCTGGTCCACATACTCCTGCGTCAGATCGGCCTCAGGAATCACCCTTACCTGCTCCAGAAAAATAAGACCGGTGCGGATTCTTTTGGGCAATTCTACCCAATAGTAGGGATTCCATCCTGAAATAGGGCTCCAGTTGGCCACCGTATAGGCGTATACATTGGCCCAGCCAAATTGCTGCCATTCCTGCGGTATGGTGATGTCATCTCCCATTATATTGTATCCCTGATCTTTAAAGTATCCCCACATGGGACTTGGCACGGACGAATAGACACTGGCCAGCCAGTCTTCCGTCCTGATTTTATCGGAAAAGATCATTTCCATCGTCAAAAAATCATCAGGCTGGTAATCCAGATAATCGGAACAACCATTGAAACCCAGGATGATTGAAAGCAATATGATTATATATTTATTCTTCATAAGTCAACTATTATTCATTAATTGTCAAAATTGATGCTCAGGCCTACAGATACCGATTTCATGATCGGATATCTTAACCCGTCCGTTGTTTCCAGTTCCGGATCCCATAATTTAAATTCCGAGAATGTAAGCAGGTTTGAACCCCTTAAGAAAAGGCGACTGTTGCGTATTCCTAGATGGGAAGTCAACGATCTGGGGAAGGTGTATCCCAGTTCAATATTTTTCATACGGATAAAGCTCATATCGCGCAGCCACCAGGTCGATGCCACGGTATTGTTTGCCACGGCCTTATCACCCAAACGGGGCCAGAATACATCCTGTGAAGGATTTTCCGGAGTCCATCGGTCGTCCACATTTGAAAAGATGTTGCCGGCACCAAGTACAGACCCGGGCAACCAGTTTTCACCACCCAATATCTGATAAGCATTTCCTGTACCCTGGAAGAAAAAACCAAAATCAAATGCTTTATACCGGATGTTGGCACCAAAGCCGTAAACGATTTCCGGTACGCGGGTACCGCCGATGGCAGTGGCATCCACGGCTGTGATCTGTCCGTCGCCGTTCATGTCCCTGTATTTGATATCTCCCGGACGGAGATTGTTTACATCGCTGAAATTCTGCACAGGGATGCCTTCTTTCAGTGTACCGTTCTCATCGAAATCATCCGCTGTGAACAGTCCTTCGGAAATAAGTCCGAACAGTTGACCCACAGGTTTTCCTGTTTGAGAACGGTAGGTACCCACGATGGAGGCCGGCTCGTCAATTTCTATTACTTCGTTACGGGCAAAAGTGTAGTTGGCGAGCGCAGACAGGAACCAGTCTTTATTCAGTGCCTTGTTGACGGTTAACGACATATCGATACCCGCATTGTCCACTTTGCCAAAGTTAGCATATACCGCTCTATTAAATCCGGCCGATCCGGGTACATTCCTGCGCTGCATAAAGATATCTTTTCTCTTTTCTTTGAAAAGATCCACGGTATAATTCACAGTATTGTTCCATAATCCCAATTCCAAGCCAATGTTGGATTTGGCTACGGTTTCCCATGTAAGGTCGGCAACACCTACGTCACCTTCAGCTCTTCCGAGACGATAAATGTTGTTCTCAGTACCCCAGCGATAAGACCCTGTATCCACAATTGTAGAAAGATAGGCAAAACGATGATCTCCAATATTTGCGCCCAATATACTATTCCCTGCTTCTCCCCAAGATCCCCTGATTTTCAGGTTTGAAATGGTATTGGCAACAGGTTGCATAAATTCTTCCTGCGAAACAATCCATCCAATTGCGAATGCAGGAAAGAATCCAAATCGCTTACCGGGAGCAAAATTTTCCGATCCGTTATACCCGAAGTTGAACTCACCCACATATCTCCTGTCATAGGTATAAGAAAATCTGCTGGCGACTCCCTGTGTACGGTAAGGCAATTTATCACCTCTATCATACTCTTTCTGGTTGTATAAAACCATGGTGTTGATGTCATGTACACCGTTAAACACCCTGTTGTAAGAAACCATTCCCTCAAGATAAAGACTCTGGTCACCCCAGTCGGCACCCCTGGAATATCCCAGAAATTGCTCTCCGTGATGAGAAATGGTTGTAATCAGGTTGCCATTTGCATCGCGGGCGGAGGCAGGATTGTAATAATCGGGTGTCTTTGCGCGGGTAACTGAATTTCCGGAAAACTTGTCAAAAGCGAAAGTCAATTTTGCCTTGAGCCCTTCGGTGATAAATTTCAGATCCTGTTCCACTGAAGTAAGTGCTTCAATTTTACTGTGGTTCATTTTTTCATAACCACGCTGTGTGGCCCACGCCCAGGGATTCTCTTTGGCAAAGACTCTTGGTATTTTTCCATCGGCATATACCGGAGGATGTACATAAGGTGGTATCCTCATCGCCTGATAAAATATACCAAAGTTTGATTCATCATTCCCCGGAGGAGCATTCTTCGTTTGCAGCATTCCTCCGATATTCACCCGCAAAAGGGTACTGGAGGTCACATTCACATCCACGTTGGAACGCATGGTATATCTGTTTACCTTCAGCGACGAATCCCAATCCTGATTTTCATCTCTTCGGATAATACCATTTTCTCCGTAATAACCAACTACAAGGGAATAGCGCAAAATATCAGAACCACCGTTGATGCTAACATTTGCTTTTGAACTTTGAGCCTGGTCTTTTGCGACTACATCCCACCAATTTACATCGGGATATAGTTCCGGATCGGTCTGGTTTGCATAATTCAATAAGGTGGCCTCGCTGGCAAAGGGCGCCCTGCCGTTGTCGAGATTCATCTCGTTGATCAGTTCAAGGTATTTAACAGAACCTACATAGTCCAGCAACTTCACAGGCGAAGTATAGGATTGTTCAAAACGTGCTTCAACAGTAGGTTTTCCAATCTTTCCCCGTTTGGTATTGATCATGATAACACCGTTGGCGCCGCGCACCCCATATACGGCACTGGCAGCTGCATCCTTCAACACAGAGAAAGATTCAATTTCTTCCGGATCGATGTCGTGCAACGAACGTTCAATGCCGTCCACCAGAACAAGTGGCTGTGAATTTCCGGTAAAGGTACTGATCCCCCGAATCCAGAAATCAGAATTGTTGAACCAGGGATTGCCGCTTCGCTGCACAGCAATCACACCGGATACCATACCGGCAAGATTGTTACTCAGCGATCGGGTAGGTGTGATGGAAAGATTCGACGGTTCCACGTTGGTGATAGAACCCACCACGGAAGCTTTCTTTTGGGTACCATAGCCCACAACCACCACCTCATCCAGTGCCTCCACATCTTCGTCCAGGGTTACATCCAATATACCCCGGTTCCCGACAGCAATCTCTTTCTCTTTAAACCCCACATAGGTGAATCTTAACACCGGTGAGGAAGTAGTCAGCGTAATCGAATATGTACCATTGATGTCGGTCACCGTACCATTTGTAGTACCCGATTCTGTCACGTTGACACCAATGAGCAATTCACCTTGTACATCCATTACCCTACCGGTAATTTTTCGCTGCGATTGCAGTACTTCCAAATTGTCTGCCATCGCCCAACCAATGTTTCCAACACATAATAGCATTAGTAACAGGAACGTCAATTTTCTTTTTTTCATGTCTCTTTACATTGTTAAGGAATTTTCATGTGTAATTATTAACTGTTGTTTTTTGATTTTACTCATTTCCCCAAAGATGAGAATCATTCCCCTTTGTTTTTCGCCATGCATCACGCCAGCGGTGCATATCCATGTGGTTTATAAAAGGTTTAGGCTTCCGTTGGTCTTTGGTGGGAGCAGGAGGAAGCACCACGGCTTTGTCCTGATACCAATAGGCCACAGTGGAGAGATCGAGGGTCAGGTTGTTGTTGTGACCGGTCTCAATGGTTCCTTTTATCGCTGTTTCAAAGAATATGGGATCGTTGATGAAAAAGCGGTAAACGTGCGTTCTTCCCAGCCATCCGATATCATTGTTCACCCTCGGATAACCGAAATGAGGATGTGAAAAGGGTTCTTTCGGACACCAGGAGGTGTTGAAAAAATCTTCCGTACCGGTACCTATCAGCCGTGGCTGCTTATCCCCATCGATAAACCACATGTCGTCTCCCTCACCGTACCACATCGGGGTGGGGGAGTGCATGTAATAGTTTATGCCCACAAAATGGCCTTTCCCTTTGGTATCGATAAAAGCATAATTTCTGTCACCTTTCTTGTTGGGTTGCTGCGGACCAGTAAGTGCCCATTCTGTTTCACCTTCAGGCAAGGCTTCGGAGAGCGTATGATTATACCAGGCATGGAAACGACCCATATCTTTCGGTAATTGATTCATCTCCAGATAATCGACATAGAAATAGAAAGCATTAATCGTTCTGTCTGTCTGATTTTCAATCTCTATTATGGCTCCTTTCTCGAAAGGCATGGCAAAATAACTGCTCATCCCTGTACCATTCTCAGGTCCTGCAGAAAGCGGCAAAGCAGCATAATTGTAACGTTCGTCCCATCCCTGTCCGAAAAAAGGGCCAATGGGAGACTCCACAGAGGGATAGTCGTTCCCGTCCCAGTACATCCGGATTATGATATCGTTTCTGCTTAGTTCACCCGGTGGGGGAGCAATGGTTATCCAGATATGATTGATGACTCCGGTGCCTTTAATTTCAGCTATTGTTCGCTTTTCACCCGGTTTAAATGGCTCCAGATGATCCCTGTTTCCTCCTGTCGGGTCTGTACTGGAAATCCTCCTGTTCTTCACGCCGGATTTCATTTTTGCCAGTTCAAACATTTCTCCCATTGATTCCGTCTGAGAGAACAGTGGGAGGTAAAGTAAGACAGCCAACATAAGTATGCTTACTTTTAATAAATTACGATCATTTTCCATTACGTTGTGTATTCATTCGGTTCAATAAAAGACTTTTCAGAAGGTCCGGTTGCAGCGTTCCTTCTGAATTTAACGATACAGGGGTCCGTAGGTGGCACAAGCCCGGTAGTCGGATCCTTCGTGATCGGAACCGAAAGCGGACCATGCATCTGGACGGAAGATCTTCGTTTCATCCACATTGTGCATATTGACTGGTATTGACAATGCCGATGCGAGCGTAATCAAGTCGGCGCCAATATGTCCGTAGCTGATGGCTCCGTGGTTTGCACCCCAATAGTTCATCACCTCATAGACATCGGTAAAATGACCTTTGCCTGTTATGCGGGGCACAAAGAAGGTAGAAGGCCAGGTTTTATCGGTACGCCCGTCAATCAACCGGAAAACATGATCGGGGAAGGTAGCCGTCCATCCCTCAGCAATCTGCAATACCGGTCCCAAACCCTTGATCAGGTTGATACGGCTCATGGTGACCGGCATACCCGGTTTGGTCAGAAATTGGGAAGAGTAGCCACCACCCCGCATATATTCCAGCGACGCAGGATACCAGGTTGTAGCTTCCAGCATTTTATCCACTTCTTCCTCTCTGATCTCCCAAAAAGGCTTCATCACCGGATTTCCATTGGTATCGGATTGCTGTCCGGTACCATCGAGGGTGCACGAGCCTGAGTTTTTAAGGAAAATAGCTCCATGCTCCAACAAGCCTTCGGGCTTCCATCCACTGACCCTTTCAATGGCTTCAGGGCTCCAGTAAGTACGCACATCGGCAAAAATTTGGGATCTGTTGGTCAGTAACTGATTGAACAGCATGCTGATTCCATTCAGGTGATCGTCTTCGGTGGCAAAGGTGAATGGTTTGCGGATTCCGTTCCAGTCGAATGAAGAATTAAGAATTGCTTCTGAAAAATCACCATCGGGTAGAAAGTCAGTCCACTGTCGCTGACCCTGGAAACCACCGGCAATGGCGTTATGACCCAGTGCTTCTTCCCCAAAATTCATACGATCAAGTACCTGATTCCCAATCATCAGATCACGGAAGATCAGCGTCATCTTCACCACGAATTCCCAGTCTTTATCCTTCTGTTCACGATTATGCTTCAGATGGGCGGGATTATAATCTTCGCCTTCGCGGCTCATGCATTTTTCTTTGGTCCACGCCATCGCTTTCTCAAATTCTGCATGATCATAAATTCCAAGCTGAATACGACGCAATATTTCGGTTGCATCCACAAATTCTGTTCGCATACCCAAATATTCCTGCAGGAAGTCGGGATTTGTCATGGACCCCCCGATTCCCATCGAAACGGAACCAATGGAGAGATATGATTTTCCGCGCATGATCGCCACAGCCAGTCCCGCTTTTGCGAAACGCAGTAGCTTCTCCCGTACATCTTCCGGTATGGTATTATCTCCCACATCCTGCACATCTTTACCATAAATCCCGAAGGCAGGTAGGCCTTTTTGGTTATGTACTGCCAAAGCAGCTGAAAGATATACAGCACCGGGACGTTCTGTACCATTAAATCCCCATATTGCTTTTGGGATAACAGGATTCATGTCAATTGTCTCTGATCCGTAGCACCAGCAAGGAGTGACCGAAAGCGAGAGGCCAACGTTTTCACGTTCAAACTTTTCGGCACATAGGGCCGCTTCTTTCACTCCGCCAATGCAGGTATCTGCAATCACACATTCAACAGGTGTTCCATCGGGATACCTGAGATTTTCGCTGTACAACCTGGCTGCACTTAAAGCAAGATTCATCGTCGTTTCTTCCAACGACTCCCTGATACCTCCGCGACGACCGTCGATAATGGGGCGGATGCCAATTTTAGGATACACTTGTTTCATTCAAAACAATTTAATAGGTTATAAATTTTAATTAAACGTTTAACTATATCGAAAATATCATGTCTTCTCCTTTAATGGTAACAAAAAAAGAGCAATCAATTAAAACATCCTATTTTCACTTAATACCAACTCAGCACAAATGACAATTTTTTGGTTTTCTTCATCTTTCATTTCAATCTGATCGATCAAGAGGTCAACTGCTTTTTGTGCCATCTCTTTGATGGGTTGTCTGATAAAAGGTACCGTGTAGGGAAGGATATAGAAAGCATCATTCTCATCGAAACACATAATCTGGATATCCTTCTGAATGTTGATATTATTTTTGATCAGTTCCTTTACTCCGTTAATTGATATTGAATTGGTTGTGAAAAAGATGCCGTCAATTCTTTCCTTCGTTGACATTAAGCTAAAAATAGCTCTTTTTATGTCATTTTTCAGAAAATCATACCGCACCTCTTCCATGATATCCGGATTGTACAATCCGGTATGTTTTAATGCATCCTCACAACCACGCCTGCGTTCATTGATATGGTAGTGATCCTGTTTATAGGTAACCAGCCCGATTCGCTTGCAACCTCTTTTAACCAGCTGCAGGGTAGCTTGATAGGATATCTCATAATTGTCAATCAGTACCGAATTGACAGGTAACTCAGGAAAAGTCCGATCCACAAGGACAAATGGTATCTTATTATGAAACAATTTTTTTAGCAGAATCTGGCTTTTTTCGGTAGGAGTGATAATCAGACCTTCTACTTGCCTGGCATACAAAAAATTGATCAATTTTTCCATTTCGCCCAGTTGCTCATTCGTATTTCCAATAATCACCGTGTATCCTTTTTCTTCGGCAAAATTTTGTATATGCAGGGCTAATGCCCCAAAGAAAAGGTTGGAAATATCTGCGATGATTAAGCCTATCGTACGCGATTTGCCCACTTTCAGACCCTTTGCCAAACTGTTTGGTATATAATTCAGTTCAGCCGCCTTATCCAATATCTTCTGAGACATTTCCTTACTTACCCTTCCATTCTGGTTCTTACCGTTCAAAACCAGAGAAACGGTGGCGGAAGATACACTCAGTTCATCGGCAATTGTTTTCAGTGATACTCTCTTTTGCATATATAAACAAATCTGATGCCAATAACAGATTTTAATGCAAAGTAAACAGGTTAAACGATTAATTAAAAAAATTTCTCTATGTTATACAACATATTTTTATAAAAAGTGGGAAAAAATGATTATTTTGGGTAAAAACTTTTTGTATAATTTTTTTACACATTAAATCGGAAATGCATGATATCGCCATCTTGCACCAGATACTCCTTGCCTTCCACGCTCATTTTTCCCGCTTCTTTCACGGAATTTTCAGAACCATAGGCAATATAATCTTCGTATTTTATCACTTCAGCCCGGATAAATCCTTTCTCGAAATCGGTATGAATCACACCGGCACATTGTGGGGCTTTCCATCCTTTCTGGAAAGTCCACGCCCGCACCTCCTGCACACCGGCCGTGAGAAAGGTCTGGAGGTTTAGCAGTCGGTAGGCAGATTTGATAAGCCTGTTCACGCCGGATTCTGCCAGTCCAATTTCATTCAGGAACATTTGGCGCTCCTCGTAGGTATCAAACTCTGCAATTTCTGATTCTATTTTTGCGGCGACAACCAGTATTTGAGCATTTTCATTTTTTACCGCCTCACGTACTGCATCCACATACTGGTTACCATTCTTTGCACTTGCTTCATCCACGTTGCATATATATAGGATCGGTTTTGAAGTAAGCAGAAAAAGTCCCTGTGCTGCTTTTGTTTCATCTTTGGTATCAAAGGCGACCGTTCGTGCCGATTCACCGCGTAACAGCGCTTCACGGATTTTTGAATAGACTTCAAAGGCGAGTTTGGCTTCTTTGTCTCCCCCGGTTTTGGCCTGCTTCTCCACCTTGGCAATACGGGCTTCGATTGTCTCCAGATCTTTCAGCTGCAGCTCGGCATCGATGATTTCTTTGTCGCGTACCGGATCAATATGACCATCCACGTGAGTCACGTTCTCATCGTCGAAACAACGCAACACGTGCAATATGGCGTCGGTTTCCCGGATGTTCGCCAGAAACTTGTTTCCAAGTCCTTCCCCTTTGCTGGCACCTTTCACCAGGCCGGCAATATCCACTATTTCCACGGTAGTGGGTACGATCTTTTGGGGATGAATCAGCTCTGCCAGCTGATTCAATCTTTCGTCAGGAACTGTGATCACACCCACATTCGGTTCAATGGTACAAAAGGGAAAATTAGCCGCCTGTGCTTTCGCATTCGACAAACAATTGAAAAGCGTGGATTTTCCCACGTTGGGAAGTCCCACAATACCACATTGAAGAGCCATTTCTTTATGAGTTTAAGAACGCTTCGCTACAAGAACCAAAATTGAATGCAGGACAGGAGACAAAGCTGATATTTTTAATTTTTTTTATTGCGGATGCAAAGGTACAAAAAAGGCATCAGTTTATCAATTCTCCCGAATCCTCTACCAAAACAACCCGGTTATAATCCATATCTTGCAGAAATTTCCAGCATTCTTTCAATTGGTTTCACCGCTTTCAGTCTGATATCTTCATCGATGAAAATTTCTGGCTTTTCATTTTTCAGACACAAATACAGCTTCTCCAATGTATTCATTTTCATGTAGAAACATTCGTTGCATGCGCAGGTAGAATCCTCAGGTGGTGCCGGAATAAACAGTTTATTGGGGTTTTCTTTTTGCATCTGATACAATATCCCTGCTTCGGTGGCAACAATAAACTGTTTTTTGTCAGACTCAGTGGCAAATTTAAGTATGGATGAAGTAGAACCAACGTGATCGGCCACTTCAAGCAAATATTTCGGACATTCAGGGTGAGCGAGAAGCAAAGCTCCCGGATATTCCTTTTTCAATGCCAGTATCCGCTCCAGTGAAAATTGTGCGTGTACATGACAAACACCATCCCACAACAGCATATTTCTACCGGTAAGCTTGTTGATATAGTCTCCCAGGTTTTTATCGGGACCGAAAATGATCTTTTCATCTTCTGGAAGTGATTCGACTACCTGTTTCGCGTTGGTTGAGGTGACAACGATGTCGGTCAACGCTTTCACGGCAGCAGTTGTATTCACATAAGAGATCACAGTATGATCGGGATGTGCCTGTACAAATTTCTCAAACTCATCGGCAGGACAACTCTCGGCCAAAGAACAACCAGCCATAAGATCCGGAATAAATACCCGCTTGCCAGGACTTAAAATCTTGGCAGTCTCTCCCATAAAATGTACACCACACAATACGATTATGTCTGCTGTTGTCTTTGAAGCCCATTGGGCCAAAGCAAGACTGTCACCCACAAAATCTGCGATATCCTGGATGTCTGACTCCTGATAATAGTGTGCAAGAATAATGGCATTCTTCTCTTTCTTTAATGCTTTTATATTTTTGATGATTTCTTCTTTTGTCATAACCTATTTATTATTTATATAGTTTTTAAAAATAAAAAGAAATATGATGGTGATGATAGCCTGTTGATACTGTCAATGAATTCTGATCAAAAAATTTGCATATTTCATTTTCAAATACAAAAAGCTCCTTATCATTAGTTATGAACAGCTTTTATTTTTATTTAGTGCTGATTTTCAAATGAATAAAAAAGTTATCAAAAGCTGTCGATAAAAGGCAAAGTTAATAATTAATTTCTTTTTAGTTACAGTCTACCTGTTGAAAAGATGCAGAAACATTGATGCAAAGAAAAAGTAATAAATTTGTTTATTCGTAAAATATTGTTATTCCAAAACTCATTTTGAATAAAAAAACAAATTATCAATTTCTTTCATAAATTCCTTCACAAGTTATCAACAAAACCTCTTTCTTCAAAAAATACCACAAGTAACTTAAAAATAAAGTATTAAAAAGGAGAACGAATAATTATATATTGTTAATAGTCTTTTTTTGTCTTTCTTTTTAGAACAAAGTTTTTATACTTTTGTTCCTAATAATGGGGAAGGTGAAAAAACTATATTCCATACTATCTGTCTGCGTACTGGTTTTTCTGACATATTCCTGTATGTCAACGGTAAAGATTACATCTGTTGTTGAGAAAAACAGGGAAGGAGATTTTCTGCTCAAATGGGAGGTAAGTCCCGATCAGGAAGGAAACATTGATATCTATTCTTCTCTCACCGATAGTTCATTGAACAGTTTTACTCCGGTGGCTACAACGAGAATTACAGATCAGGTAATGCGGGTCAATCCCACCGGTTCCGGATTAAGGGAGTATTTCATGTTGCGTACGGCCGGTGTTCACTCGGGTGTGGTGGCCAATCGGGTTATCGACATGAACAACATCAAGAACTTTCGCGATGCAGGTGGCTATTTTACTACTGATAACCGACAAGTGAAGTGGGGTGAGGTTTATCGTTCCGGCAATCTCAGCAATGCCACATTATATGATCAGGAGCGGATTCGTCGATTGAGAATAAAAACTGTAATCGATTTCCGCTCGGAAAGGACAGCTGGAAAGTATCCCATTCTTCTTCATCCCTCCATCAGAAAAATAGCTTTACCACTGGCTCCCATGGATGCAGTGAAACTGGATGAACAGATGAAGGACGAGCATTTCGACCGGAGCGATGCCATCCGTTATGTTCAGGAAGAGTATGTAAATCTGGTAGAAAATCATAAAACACAATTCGCCGACATGTTCGACCTGCTTGCTAACGACAGCAATTATCCTATTCTGTTGTCAGGTTCATTGGGTAAAGATGGCGTTGGAATAGCTACTTATTTGATTTTATATGCCATTGGGATTCCTCAAAATATATTGGAGCAGGATTACATGCTGTCCAATGAATATATCGATCCGGCAAAGGCGGAAATAGATGCCAGAAATCTTTCCGAATCAATGCAGGAGGCAGTTACTGCCATGTTATCTGTCAATACGGCTTATCTGAATTATGCCATAGATTACATTAAACTCAAATATGGATCCGTGGATAATTATCTGGAAAAGGAACTCCGGGTAACCAGCGGTAAAAAGAATTTATTGAGAAAATATCTTCTTTATCAATTTTGACCTTTATTTCTTCACTGAGGGTGATCATATTCTTATTATCCAATTTATTTTCATAACTTTGCACCCGATTTTTTTTTAAAATCACAGATTGTCATTGAATTTTCTCTCATCTTTATGAAATTGGTTATGTGGAGTAAGGGGAAAGATCAATACTTACACATTAAACAATTATAAAAAATGAGTACATTTCAAGAACTGGGTGTAATCCCCGAAATTCAGCAAGCTATTGCTGAATTGGGATTCGAACAACCCATGCCAGTACAAACGGAAGTGATTCCCCAATTACTGGCAAACACACGCGACATCATCGCCCTCGCCCAAACAGGAACCGGCAAAACTGCTGCTTTCGGTATTCCCATCATTCAGAAGATAAATATCAAACAGTTATCTCCTCAGACTCTCATTCTCTGCCCCACCAGGGAACTGTGCCTGCAGATCGCAGGTGATTTGACCGACTATTCAGCTTACGTGGAAGATATAAAGATTCTTCCGGTATATGGTGGATCGAGCATCGAAAGTCAGATACGCACATTGAAAAGAGGGGTCCACATCATTGTGGCTACTCCGGGAAGGCTGATCGACTTGATCAAACGGAAAACCGTTTCACTGGGAAACGTACATACCGTGGTGCTGGATGAGGCCGACGAAATGCTGAACATGGGCTTCTCTGAGAATATCGATGAGATTCTCTCCTACATGCCGGAAGAGCGGAGCATGTTGCTGTTCTCAGCAACCATGCCGAGGGAGATTGAGAAAATCACCCGGAAGTATATGCGTGATCCCATGGAGATCACCATTGGCCGGAAGAATGAAGGAGCCCAAAATGTGAGA
>Ga0172382_10009326_pt1 | contig 13412 bp, 26 predicted proteins | sample Leawel138RmetaG_FD_122245 | JGI IMG/M metagenome (GOLD analysis project Ga0172382, IMG submission 122245) | Leachate microbial communities from a municipal landfill in Southern Ontario, Canada - Leachate well 138R metaG | ecosystem: Engineered > Solid waste > Landfill > Unclassified | place...
ATAAGATCACCGATGTAATAAATACTCTCGGCCTTGAGACAGTTGGCGGACCGCACGGTGAGTTCGAGATCGTCCACCGGGCGCAGCAGGATGGGATCGATCTCGTCTTCCTTGTGCTCGGGCTCCGAGGTGCGCTCGCTCTCGAAGTCGACAAATACCGCCAACTGCTGCTGGAGGATGGTCGCTGCGCGGCGAATGGCTTCCTCGGGTTCGATGGTGCCATTGGTTTGCAGGTCGATAATCAGCTTGTCGAGGTCGGTTCTCTGCTCGACACGGGCGGCTTCCACCACATAGGCCACACGGCGCACCGGGCTGAAGCTGGCATCCAACTGGAGGCGGCCGATGGAGCGGGTCTCCTCGTCGTCGCTGATGCGGGCGTCGGCGGGCTGGTAGCCCCGGCCGCGCTCCACACGCAGGCGCATATTGAGCTTGGCGTTGCCGGTGATATTGGCAATGACGTGATCGGGATTGCGGATCTCCACCGAGCTGTCGTGCTGGATATCGCCGGCGGTGACCGTACCCGGACCCGTGGCATTGAGGGTAATTTCAACCTCGTCCTTGCCGTGGACCACCAGGGCCACGCCCTTCAGGTTGAGCAGAATTTCGATGACGTCTTCGCGGACGCCCTCGAGGGTGCTGTACTCGTGCTCGACACCGTCGATTTCCACCTGAGTGATGGCAAACCCCGGCATGGAGGAAAGCAGAATCCGGCGCAATGCATTACCCAGGGTGTGACCGAAGCCACGCTCCAGTGGCTCGAGAACAACTTTGGCGCGGTTTACACCGAGATCTGTTACGTCGATAGTGCGCGGTGTCAGCAGTTCAGTCGCAGAAGATTGCATAGAGTTACCTGTGTAATGTACCGAATGTAAAACCTTACTTGGAGTACAGTTCCACGATCAGGTTTTCATTGATTTCAGAAGGCAGTTCACTTCTGTCTGGAATGCGCTTGAAAGAGCCTTCCAGCTTGGTGGCATCGACTTCGAGCCAATCGGAGGAACCGCGCTGGGTGGCCAGCTGCACAGCGGACTGGATACGCAGTTGCTTTTTTGACTTCTCACGAATGGCGACCACATCACCGGGCTGTACCTGATAGGAAGGAATATTGACCTTCTTGCCGTTCACCAGAATCGCATTGTGGGCCACCAACTGACGGGCCTCGGCGCGGGTGGAACCAAAGCCCATGCGGTAGGCGACATTGTCGAGACGGGACTCGAGCAACTGCAGCAGGTTTTCACCGGTGGCGCCCTTGCGGCGAGCAGCTTCCTTGTAGTAACCGCGGAACTGCTTTTCCAAAATGCCGTAGAGGCGGCGAACTTTCTGCTTTTCGCGGAGCTGAACGCCGTAATCGGAGAGCCGGCCACGACGCTGGCCGTGTTGACCGGGAGCGCTCTCGGAACGGCACTTTGATTCCAGAGGGCGAATGCCGCTCTTCAGAAACAAGTCGGTGCCTTCGCGACGGGAAAGCTTGCAAGTAGGACCAATATATCTTGCCATGGGGTGTTCCTCGTTAGACGCGACGTTTCTTGGGCGGACGACAGCCATTGTGGGGAATCGGCGTCACATCTGTAATGTTGGTGATCTTGAAACCGGTATTGTTCAGGGCGCGGACAGCGGACTCACGACCAGGGCCTGGGCCCTTGACCATCACATCGAGGTTTTTCAGGCCGTACTCCTGCGCGGCCTGGCCGGCGCGCTCGGCGGCAACCTGGGCGGCAAACGGTGTGCTCTTGCGCGAGCCACGGAAACCCGAGCCCCCGGAAGTGGCCCAGCTCAGGGTGTTGCCCTGGCGGTCGGTGATAGTGATTATCGTGTTGTTGAAGGATGCGAAAATATGCGCAACGCCGTCAACCACTGTTCTTTTCGCTTTTTTGCGAACTGTCTTGCTCGGTGCTTTAGCCATAAAAATACCTGGTTTGCTTACAGTGCCAGCCGTGTGGCCCGCTTATTTCTTGATAGGCTTGCGCGGACCTTTACGGGTTCTCGCATTGGTTTTGGTGCGCTGGCCACGCAGCGGCAAGCCACGACGGTGCCTCAACCCACGGTAACAACCCAGGTCCATCAAGCGCTTGATGTTCATGTTCACTTCACGGCGAAGGTCGCCTTCGACCATGTGCTTGGCGACTTCGCTGCGGATCTCGTCCATCTTGTCGTCGGCGATATCGGCAATCTTGGTGTTTTCAGCGACACCCACTGCCTTGCAAATACCTTTCGCCTTGGTCCGACCGATCCCAAATACATAGGTCAGCGAGATTACCGCATGCTTGTTGTCGGGAATGTTGACACCGGAAATACGGGCCATTCGTGTTACTCCACTGTTCTAAAATTTTCGCTACCGCGCCTTTTCCCCAGCGAAAAAAGGCGCAAGATAATAGCCTCAATAGGTTACAAAATCAACAGCCACGGCTAATCAGCCCTGGCGCTGCTTGTGCCTTGGTTCACTGGCGCAGATCACCCGCAGGGCGCCCTTGCGCTTGATAACCTTGCAATTGCGACAGACTTTCTTTACTGATGCACGAACTTTCATTGCTATACCTCGAACAAAGGGCGGTTTATCGTCCGCCGAAACCCTTTAGATTTGATTTTTTCAACAGTGAATCGTACTGCTGGGACATCATGTGGGACTGAACCTGGGCCATAAAATCCATGGTCACCACAACCGCAATCAACAGCGACGTACCGCCAAGGTAGAACGGCACATTGAAATACACATTGAGAAACTGGGGCATCAGGCAAACACCGGCGATATAAAGGCCGCCCACCACCGTCAGCTTGGTCACTACACTGTCAATATACCGCGCCGTACTCTCACCGGGGCGAATGCCGGGAAGATAGGCGCCACCCCGCTTCAGGTTTTCCGAAATTTCCTTGGGGTTGAACATCAACGCCGTGTAGAAAAAACAGAAAAAGATGATCAGCGCCGCGAACAACAGAATATGCAGCGGCTGACCTGGCCCAAGAACCAGGGCCACATCCTGGAGCCAGTCCGGCGCATCAGCGCCCTGGCCAAACCAGGTCGCGATGGTGGACGGGAACAGCAACAGGCTGCTGGCAAAAATCGCCGGAATAACCCCCGCCATATTGACCTTGAGGGGCAAATGGCTCTGCTGCTGACCACCCACCGCCCGCCGACCCTGCTGCTGGCGCTGGGCGTAGTTGACGGTAATACGCCGCTGGCCGCGCTCGACAAAGACCACAAAATACACAATGGCAACAGCGAGCACCGCAACCACCAACACGGTGAGAATATGCAGATCACCCTGCCGCGCAGACTCAAAGGCCTGGCCGACCGCCGAGGGCAGACCGGCGACGATACCGGCGAAAATCAGCATTGAAATACCGTTGCCGATACCCCGCTCGGTGATCTGCTCCCCCAGCCACATCATAAACACGGCGCCGGTCACCAGGGACACGATGGAAATGACATAAAACGTCATATCCGGCAGATAGGCCAGACCCTGGCCAGCCAGCCCCACGGACATCCCCGTGCCCTGCACCAGGGCCAGCACCACAGTGCCGTAGCGGGTGTACTGGGAGATCTTGCGACGTCCCGCGTCCCCTTCCTTCTTGAGCTGCTCCAGGGTGGGGGACACCGCAGTCAACAGCTGCATGATGATGGACGCCGAAATGTAGGGCATGATCCCCAGGGCAAGAATACTCATCCGCTCCAGGGCGCCCCCGGAGAACATATTGAACAGCCCCAGAATGGTGCCCTGGTTCTGATCGAACAGGTGTGCCAGCTTGTCTGGATCGATGCCCGGCACCGGAATATGGGTGCCGATACGATAGATCACGATCGCCAGCAGCAAAAAGCGAAGGCGAGCCCACAGCTCGCCCAAACCTTTTTGACCGCCCGTTGGCAGGGTGCCTGGTCTAGCCATGGAGATGATTACTCTTCAATTTTTCCGCCAGCGGCTTCGATGGCCTCGCGGGCACCCTTGGTCACACCCAGGCCCTTCACGGTCAGCGGGCGATCGATGGTTCCGGAGAGGAAAATCTTGGCCCGCAGGATGGCGGCGTTGACCAGGCCCGCAGCGCGCAGAGCATTCAGGTCGACCACGTCACCGGCGACGGCGTTGAGCTCCGAGGTGCGGATCTCAGCACTGACGCGGGAAATCCGCGAGCTGAAGCCGAACTTGGGCAGGCGCTTCTGGAGGGGCATCTGGCCACCCTCAAAGCCGGGGCGCACACGACCACCGGAGCGGGCCTTCTGGCCCTTGTGGCCACGGCCACCGGTTTTGCCCAGACCGCTGCCGATGCCGCGACCGAGACGCTTGCCTTCTTTGATGCGACCGGGAGCCGGACTCAGCGTATTCAGCTTCATGATCACTCTCCCTGAACCTTAACCATATAAAAAATCTTGTTGATCATACCGCGGACGGAGGGGGTATCCTCCACCTCGACGGTGTGGCCAATTCTCCTCAGACCCAAACCGCTGGCGCAGGCGCGATGGGCTGCGATCCGGCCGTGTGAGCTCTTGGTCTGAGTCACTTTGATTTTGCTTGCATTAGCCATTTTCAATTCCTGCCTGTTGAACCTGGGCTCAGCCCTGGATGTCTTCAGCGGTCATACCACGCTTGGCAGCCACTTGCTCCGGGGACTTGATGCTCTTCAGCGCCTTGAAAGTGGCGCGCACCACGTTGACCGGGTTGGTGGAGCCGTAGCACTTGGCCAGCACGTTCTGGACACCGGCCAGTTCGAGTACGGAGCGCATGGCGCCACCGGCGATTACGCCAGTACCTTCGGAAGCGGGCGACATATAGATCCGCGAGGCACCGTGGTTGGCCCTGGTTGGGTACTGAATGGTGGTGCCGTTCAGTTCCACGTCGATCATATTGCGGCGGGCGGCTTCCATAGCCTTTTGAATGGCCTGGGGAACTTCCCGCGCCTTGCCGCGACCGAAGCCCACGCGGCCATTGCCATCACCGACGACGGTGAGAGCTGTGAAAGCGAAGATACGGCCACCTTTTACGGTTTTCGCAACCCGGTTCACCTGAACCAGTTTTTCCTTCAGCCCTTCGTTCGGATCTACATCTCTTGGATTGTTAGCCATTTCTCAACCTTTAGAATTCAAGCCCAGCTTCACGTGCTGCATCAGCAAGCGCTTTCACACGGCCATGGTATTTGAAGCCGCTCCTGTCGAAGGAAACCTTGGCGACGCCGGCTTCCTTGGCACGTTCTGCCACCAGTTGTCCAACGGCGCGGGCGGCATCGATGTTGCCAGTGGCACCCGAGCGCAGGGTTTCGTCCAGTGTCGAAGCACTGGCGATGACCCTGTCGCCGCTGGGCGCAATCACCTGGGCGTAGATGTGGCGCGGGGTGCGATGAACTGTCAGCCTCACTGATCCCAACTCGCGAATTTTGACACGGGCACGGAGAGCGCGGCGCATACGGGACTGCTTTTTGTCTTTCATACTCAGAACCTGTTACTTTTTCTTCGCTTCTTTACGACGAACATTTTCGTCAGCATAGCGTACACCCTTGCCTTTGTAGGGCTCTGGCGGACGGAAGGCGCGGATCTCCGCGGCCACCTGGCCGAGCAGCTGCTTGTCAGCCGCCTTGAGCACGATTTCGGTCTGGGTCGGGGTTTCGGCGCTGACACCTGCGGGCAACTGATACTCAACGGGGTGAGAAAACCCCAGGGTCAGATTGATCTTGTCCCCTTGGGCGTTGGCCCGGTAACCGACGCCAACCAGTTGCAGCTTTCTCTCAAAACCATCGGCAACACCGCGCACCATGTTGTTTACCAGGGCACGATAGGTGCCTGACAACGCGTGCGCATGCTGACCGTCATTGGCCGGGACAAAGTTAAGTACGTTCCCGTCCTGGCTGATGACGACGTCGGACTTGATGAGCATCGAAAGGTTTCCCTTGCTACCCTTGACCGAAATCTGATCAGCTTCCAGTTTGACTTCAACTCCTGTCGGGAGCTCTACAGGACTCTTCGCTACTCTAGACATTTGGCAATCTCTTCGTAAATGCGGCTGTTAAAACACAGTGCAGAGCACTTCGCCACCAACGCCAGCCGCACGGGCAGCGCGGTCGGTCATCACACCCTTGCTGGTGGAGACGATGGCAACACCCAGGCCACCCCTGACTTTTGGCAGTTCCTTGGCACCGGAGTAATAACGCAGTCCGGGACGGCTGGAGCGGCTGATCTCTTCAATGACCGGCTTGCCTTCGAAATACTTGAGCTCAATGGTCAGCTCGGGCTTGACGCCGTCGCTAACCTTGAAATCGCTGATATAACCTTCGCTCTTCAGCACCTCCGCCACGGACACCTTGAGGGTGGATGACGGCATGGTCACGGAGGGACGCTGTCTGCCGTGGGCGTTGCGGATGCGGGTCAGCATATCAGCCAGTGAATCTTGCATACTCATGGATCAGTTCCTCTCGCTTACCAGCTGGCTTTTACAAGGCCAGGGATATCACCGCGCATGGCGGCCTCACGCAACTTGTTGCGGCACAGGCCGAACTTGCGATACACGGCGTGGGGGCGACCGGTGATCCGGCAACGGCGCTGCTTGCGCACTGGGCTGGAGTCGCGGGGCAGCTTCTGGAGCTTGACCTGGGCTTCCCAGCGCTGCTCGTCGGTCGCGCTGACGCTGGTGATGGTTGCCTTGAGCTCGGCTCTCTTGGCGCCGTATTTGGCAGCCGCCTTGGCGCGCTTCAGTTCGCGCTCGATCATTGATCTCTTTGCCATGTCTCTACCTCAACCCTTCAGCGGGAAGTTGAACGCCCTCAACAAGGCGCGACCTTCGTCATCTGTTCTTGCCGTGGTGGTGATGGTGATATCCATCCCGCGCAGCGCGTCGACCTTGTCGTAATCAATTTCCGGGAAAATGATCTGCTCATTGATACCCATGGAGAAATTGCCGCGACCATCAAAGGACTTGGGGCTAATGCCGCGGAAATCGCGAATCCGGGGAATGGCGATGCTGACCAGCCGTTCCAGGAAGTCGTACATGCGATCGGCACGCAGGGTGACCTTGCAGCCAATTGGCCAGCCTTCGCGAACCTTGAATCCCGCAACCGACTTGCGCGCCTTGGTGATCACCGGCTTCTGCCCGGAGATCAGCGTCATCTCATTGACGGCGTTCTCCAGCGTCTTCTTGTCGGCGAGCGCCTCGCCCACACCCATATTGAGGGTGATCTTGGTGATCCGCGGAATATCCATTACATTCGCAAGACCCAGCTCTTGCTGGAGCTTGGGTGCGATTTCAGTCTTGTAAACTTCTTTCAGCCTGGCCATGTCAAATTACCCTGTTAGCCATCAACGGCAGCGCCGCTGGACTTGAACACTCTTACTTTTTTGCCATCTTCCTGAACCTTGAAGCCGACGCGATCGGCTTTGCGGGTCTCAGGGTTATAGAGGGCCACATTTGAAATATCTATCGGGGCTTCTTTTTCAATGATGCCACCGGGAGCACCCAGCTGGGGGTTCGGTTTTTGGTGCTTCTTGACGATCTGAATTCCTGACACCAGGAGTCGGCCGTCGTCCAGCACCTTGAGAACCTTGCCGCGCTTGCCCTTGTCCTTGCCTGCAAGTACTACAACGTCGTCGTTTGTCTTGATCTTTCTGCTTGCCATGTTCGACCTCCTCCGGCTCAGAGCACTTCAGGTGCCAGAGAGATAATTTTCATGAATTTGTCGCCGCGCAACTCGCGGGTGACAGGCCCGAAGATACGGGTTCCGATGGGAGCGAGCTGATTGTTCAGCAGCACAGCGGCATTGTCGTCAAATTTGATGAGACTTCCATCCTGACGGCGTACACCCTTTCTTGTGCGTACCACAACAGCGTTCATCACCTGGCCTTTCTTGACCTTGCCACGGGGAATCGCCTCCTTTACGGACACCTTGATAACATCCCCTACGCTTGCGTAGCGGCGGTGTGAGCCACCCAGCACCTTGATACACATAACCCTGCGTGCACCGCTGTTGTCTGCCACATCCAAATAGGTCTGCGTCTGAATCATTGTTTCGCTCCGAAACCGTTACTGCGTGCCCGCTTATACTTCAGCGGCCTGCTCAACAACCTCGACCAGGGTCCAGGACTTGGTCCGGGACAGGGGGCGAGTTTCTTTAATGGTGACAAGGTCGCCAGTGCGGCACACATTGTCCTCGTCGTGGGCCTTGATCTTGGTTGAACGACTGATGATCTTGCCGTAGACAGGGTGCTTTACACGGCGTTCAATCATCACCGTGATGGTCTTGTCCATTTTGTCGCTGACGACCCTGCCGGACAGTGTGCGTGCGCTTAATTCACCCATGTCAGTTACCTGCCTTCTGATTCAACACGGTTTTGATGCGGGCAATGTTCTTGCGGGTGGCATCAATCTTGTGTGACTGGCCCAGCTGGCCAGTTGCTTTCTGCATGCGCAACTTGAACTGATTTTCCAGCTCGGTGCGCAACATTGCCTGCAGTTCGTCCGCAGACTTCTCTCTCAATTCAGCGCCCTTCATCACATCACCGTCCGTTTCACGAAAGTGGTCCTCAGGGGCAGTTTCGCTGCCGCCAGAGCAAATGCCTCGCGGGCCAGCTCTTCGGTCACACCTTCCATTTCGTAGAGAACCTTACCGGGCTGGATTTGAGCCACCCAGTAGGAGACATTACCCTTACCCTTGCCCTGACGAACTTCCAGGGGCTTTTCGGTAATGGGCTTGTCCGGAAACACGCGGATCCAGATTTTGCCGCCACGCTTGATGTGACGGGTCATGGCACGACGAGCGGCCTCGATCTGACGCGCGGTGAGGCGGCCACGATCGGTAGATTTCAGTCCGTATTCGCCGAAGCTCACTTTGCTGCCGCGCTGGGCCAAGCCGCGGTTGCGGCCCTTCATTTGTTTACGGAATTTGGTTCGTTTCGGTTGCAGCATGTCGCTCGACCCTTATTCGCCAATCACTTCTTGGGCTTGGACTGGTCTGCTTCAGGAGCACCCAGTATCTCGCCTTTGAAAATCCAAACTTTCACACCGATAATCCCGTAGGTTGTCGATGCCTCCGCAGTTGCATAGTCGATATCCGCACGCAGGGTGTGCAGCGGCACTCGGCCTTCGCGATACCATTCGGTACGGGCGATCTCGGCACCACCGAGACGGCCTCCAACCTGAATCTTGATACCTTCGGCGCCCTGACGCATGCTGTTCTGCACCGCGCGCTTCATGGCCCTGCGGAACATGACACGGCGTTCCAGCTGCTGGGCGATGTTCTGTGCCACCAAGGTCGCATCCAGGTCTGGCTTGCGCACCTCTTCGATGTTGATATGGACAGGTACACCCATCATCGCCGCCACGCTGAGGCGCAGTTTCTCCACATCCTCGCCCTTCTTGCCAATCACCACGCCGGGACGGGCGGTGTGAATGGTAATTTTGGCTGACTCGGCAGGGCGCTCGATATCAACGCGGCTCACCGATGCGTGGGCCAGCTGCTTCTCAATAAAGGCCCTGGCTTTCAGGTCGGCATTGAGCTTGTTGGCAAAGTCCTTTTGGCCTGCATACCAAACGGAGCGATGTGTTTTTACAATTCCGAGGCGTATCCCCGTGGGATGTACTTTCTGACCCATAAAGTGGTCTCCTGCTACTTTGCCTTGTCGGCAACTTTCACTGTTATGTGACAAGTGCGCTTGAAAATACGATCCGCACGACCCTTGGCCCGGGGCTTGATTCTTTTCAGAGTCAAACCTTCGTCGACAAATATTGTCGCCACCCGGAGTTCATCGACGTCGGCACCTTCATTGTGCTCGGCGTTGGCGATCGCGGACTCAAGCACCTTCTTGATAATCACTGCGCCCTTTTTTGGGCTGAAGGCCAGGATATCCAGGGCGTCTTCAACCTTCTTTCCACGGATCTGGTCAGCTACCAGTCTAGCCTTCTGGGCAGACAACCTGGCTCCGCGTAATTTCGCTGCTACTTCCACCTTTCTATACCTCTACTGATAGCCGTGCTTAGCGCTTGGCTTTCTTATCCGCAACATGGCCGCGATAGGTGCGGGTCGCCGCAAACTCTCCTAGCTTGTGGCCAACCATTTCCTCGGAAACCAACACGGGAACATGCTGCTTGCCGTTGTGGATCGCGATGGTCAAGCCGACCATCTCGGGCAGTATCATGGAGCGGCGCGACCAGGTCTTGATGGGACGCTTGTCGTTCTTCTCTACCGCCTGCTCAACCTTCTTCAACAGGTGGAGATCAATGAATGGACCTTTTTTCAGGGAGCGTGGCACTGTAATTTCCTCTTCCTGTCAATTCTGCTGGGTAGGCCGTTACTTGTCGCGACGACGTACGATCATCTTGGTGGTGCGCTTGTTCTTGCGCGTCTTGTAACCCTTGGTGGGGGTACCCCAGGGCGACACCGGGTGACGACCTCCGGAGGTGCGGCCTTCACCACCACCGTGGGGGTGATCGACAGGGTTCATGGCAACACCGCGAACAGTGGGGCGCACGCCCCGCCAGCGGGTGGCGCCAGCCTTGCCCAGAGAGCGCAGGTTGTGCTCGCTGTTGGACACTTCGCCAATGGTGGCACGACACTCGGAAGGCACCTTGCGCATCTCGCCGCTGCGCAAACGCAGGGTGGCGTACTGGCCTTCCCGTGCAACCAACTGCACAGAAGCACCGGCGCTGCGGGCGATCTGGGCGCCCTTGCCAGGCTTCATCTCGATGCAGTGGATCTGGGTGCCCACCGGAATATTGCGCAGCGGCAGACTGTTGCCGACCTTGATGGACGCAGCCTGGCCCGAGGTCAGCTTGTCGCCGGCCTTGACGCCCTTGGGGGCAATAATATAGCGACGCTCGCCGTCGTTGTAACACACCAGGGCGATATAGGCGGTGCGGTTGGGATCGTACTCGACCCGCTCAACCACACAGGGGATACCGTCCTTGTCGCGCTTGAAATCGATAACCCGGTAGTGCTGCTTGTGGCCACCGCCCACATGGCGGGTGGTGATCCTACCCGCGTTGTTGCGGCCACCGCTCTTGGACTTCTTCTCCAGCAAAGGGGCATAGGGCGCACCCTTGTGAAGATCAGGGTTCACCACACTGACCACAAAACGGCGGCCAGGTGATGTTGGTTTTCTCTTGACTACAGGCATGACACCAACCCCTTATTCAGCGACGGCAAAGTCAATTTCTTGACCCTGCGCAAGACGTACATAGGCTTTCTTCCAATCGGACAGACGGCCTATACCATTGCGGGTGCGCTTCTGCTTACCCTTGACGCTGACGGTGCGCACGTCTTCAACGACCACATTGAACAACTTCTGCACAGCGGCCTTGATCTCCCGCTTGTCAGCATCGGGGAGAACCTTGAACACCACCTGGTTGCCAGCACCGGCGACGTTGCTCGCCTTTTCGGAAACCACGGGCCCCAGCAACACCTTATAGATACGCTCCTGGTTCATGCCAGCATCTCCTCTACTTTCTTCAGGGCGGGCACTGTCACCAGCACCTTCTCGAAGCCGATCAGACTGACGGGATCTATACCCAGGGCGTCACGCACCTCGACCTTGTGCAGGTTTCTGGCGGACAGGTACAGGTTGTTGTCGACTTCTTCGGTGACAATCAGCACATTGCTCAGACCAAACTGGCCAAGCTTTGCCACCAGGCCCTTGGTCTTGGGCTCCTCGAGAGCGAAACCCTCGACCACAATCAGGCGATCCTGGCGCACCAGCTCGGAAAAAATGGCGCGCAACGCCGCGCGGTACATCTTCTTGTTGAGCTTTTGCGAGTGGTCCTGGGGACGGGCGGCAAAGGTGACACCACCACTTCTCCACAGCGGGCTGCGGATGGTGCCGGCACGAGCGCGGCCACTGCCCTTCTGCTTCCACGGCTTCTTGCCACCGCCGGAAACGTCGGAACGGGTCTTTTGCGCGCGGGTTCCCTGACGACCGCCAGCCATGTAGGCGACAACTGCCTGGTGCACCAGATCCTGGTTAAACTCTTTGCCAAAGGTGGCATCGGAAACAGTGAGAGTTCCGGCCTTGCCTTCTGGGCTTGCAATATTCAATTCCATAGGTTGATCCCCTTACGCCTTCTCAGCGGGACGAATGATCACATCACCACCGGGGGCGCCCGGCACGGCACCCTTGATCAACAGCAGATTGCGCGCGGCATCGACCCGCACCACCTGAAGATTTTGGACAGTAACCTGTTCGGCACCCATATGGCCGGCCATCTTCTTGCCCTTGAAGACTCGTCCAGGGGTCTGGTTCTGACCGATTGAACCGGGGGCGCGGTGAGACAGCGAGTTACCGTGGGTGGCGTCCTGCATGGCGAAGTTCCAGCGCTTGATAACGCCCTGGAAGCCCTTGCCTTTGGAGACACCGGTTACATCGACCATTTGACCGGATTCGAAGCGCTCAACAGTGACAACTGAGCCCACCTCAAACTGCTCTCCGGTTCCGTCGAGACGAAACTCCCACAGACCGCGGCCAGCTTCGACGCCCGCCTTGGCGTAGTGACCTGCGGCAGACTTGGTGACACGAGAGGGGCGACGGGAGCCGGTGGCGACCTGAATCGCTTCATAGCCATCGGTTTCGACGCTTTTGACCTGAGTGACGCGATTGGGGTCTACCTCAATCACGGTCACCGGAATAGATACACCGTCGTCCGTAAAGACGCGGGTCATGCCGCACTTGCGACCGACAATTCCAACACTCATTTTATAACCTCGTTGTGTACGGGGCTGTTACCCGCTATGGCCACCCATTTCAGAGCGTTACACACCCCCTTGCGGGGCTTTAGGCTTGGCGCGATCAGCCTAGGCTGATCTGAACATCTACACCTGCAGCCAAGTCCAGCTTCATCAGCGCATCCACTGTTTTTTCAGTGGGCTCCACGATGTCAAGCAGGCGCTTGTGTGTGCGAATTTCATATTGGTCGCGGGCATCCTTGTTGACATGCGGCGAGACCAGAATGGTAAATCTTTCCTTCCTGGTGGGCAGGGGAATCGGGCCGCGAATCTGGGCACCGGTACGCTTCGCCGTTTCGACGATTTCCTGCGTGGAGGCGTCGATCAGCTTGTGATCGAACGACTTCAGTCGAATTCTAATACGTTGATTCTGCATGGAATCACAAACTCCGATGAGATAGATTGACAGCGACCGCTGAAAACCCCGCCTAAAAAGGAGGCGAGATTTTAAGGTTGCCCCGCCAGGGTGTCAAGCTAATAACCGCAAATAGTCCAAGTTTTTATACACCAGAGCGATCCTTTGCTCGGGAAAAAAAGAGCCGCTCAGCTGAGCGGCTCTCTGGGCGTCCATTACTTCACGCCAGGCCCGGCCTCGGTGTTACTCGAGGATTTTGGCCACCACGCCGGCGCCGACGGTGCGGCCACCTTCACGGATCGCAAAACGCAGGCCCTCTTCCATGGCGATGGGGGCAATCAGGGTCACCACCATCTGCACGTTGTCCCCGGGCATC
>Ga0172382_10009328_pt1 | contig 13411 bp, 17 predicted proteins | sample Leawel138RmetaG_FD_122245 | JGI IMG/M metagenome (GOLD analysis project Ga0172382, IMG submission 122245) | Leachate microbial communities from a municipal landfill in Southern Ontario, Canada - Leachate well 138R metaG | ecosystem: Engineered > Solid waste > Landfill > Unclassified | place...
AAACACGACGCTTAATTAAAGATTGCTCATGCATGATTATTGGTCCAGTGTAATTCTGGCGGTTTCACCACGAATCGACGCACTAAAGTCGACAGGCTCACCATTATAAATAATGCTTACACCCTTGGCATAACCTAAATGAATATTGAGCGGCGCTTTACCAGTGATCTGCAACTCTTCACCAGCGCGCTTTAAACCACTGCTAATTTCTGTGCCTTCAGCATCCTGCACGCGCACCCAACTGTCGCTCTTAAAGCTCAGTTGCGCAACGCCCATGCCGGGTTCAGGCTGCGCCTCTGTATTGCCACCCACCTCAGTGAGCTCAGCAGTTTGCTCGAGCGCTGCTGATGCCTGCTCTTCTTCGTTGGCAAGCAGCGCGAGTGCGGTCAATTGCTCATTGCTCGTCGTATCCGTTTCCAACGCAATAGCAACCGCTTGATCTTCCAGTTCATCCAATGTCTGTACATGCACGGAGCCATCTGCACGTTCAACCTCAACGCGATCAAAAACCGCTGACTGACTACTCTCTTGGGGCTTGGCAGCATTAAATGTTTGCCAAGCGTAGTACGCAGCACCCACGATAATCAAAAAAACCACAAAGGCACTGAACTGCAGCATGCCGCGTGAAATGCGACGCGCTTCACCGACCCGATCAATACTGTGCACCACATTATCCACAGCGCTGCTACCAATCTGTTGGTCAAATTGCTTGGCCAGTTGATCAGCATTTAAGCCCAATATTTTTGCATAACTGCGGACATAGCCCCGCGCAAACGTGACGCCAGGTAAGCGTTCGAACTGACTTGCCTCTATAAACTCTAACGTACTCGCAGTTAAATGCAGCTTATTAGCCACTTCAGCTACAGTCCAATTAGCTGCCACTCGTGCATCACGTAAAACGTCACCTACTGCAACAGTTTGCACGTCTGTCTCTAAGGATACATCGCTCATCACGGCTCCGATTGATACTGTTCGTACTCGGCACTAGCAGGATACAAACGCTTAAGTTGTAATCCTAAACTAGCGGCTTGATTACGGTCTTGAAATATTTTCGCCAAACGTAAACCGAGTAATAAGCTGCGCGCAGAGTGCTCGCTCAGCTGGGTAAAAGATTCATAATAGCGTTGTGCTGGAACATAGTCTTGCTGTTCATACAATAACAGCGCCATCTCTAATAGTGCACGCGGCTGCTGCGGATTTAAACGCAACGACCGCTCAAAATACTTAAGCGCCAAAGGCTTATTATCTAAACGTAACGCGGTTAGACCCATGTTTTCAAAAATACGTGAGCGCCCACTATACATAGTGTCTTGTGAAGCTGCAGCGAACTGCTCAAAGGCTTTCTGATAATCGCCTTGCTCGTACAGAAAACTACCGTAGTTGTTTTGAATTCGAGTGCTGACCCCTTGCGAAAGGGCTTTACGAAAGTGTTGATCGGCCAGCTCAGGTTCAAGCTCATTCTGGAACACTAAAGCCAAAGCAGCATGTGCATCTGCACTGTTTGGGTCAATATCTAGGGCTTTTTTTAATGGCATCTTCGCCTGTTCAGTACTGCCTTGCTGCAGATAACCAATACCAAGCTGAATATACGCATCACGTGCCTGATTACGGCCTTCCTCAGTGCGTAATGGCGGTGTGCTACCACTCGACACGCATGCGCTAAGTACAACACAGAAAACCAGTAAGAGCCCCGTTCGAACATTCATATCAACTTCCTTAACTTCGACACGCTGCTTAAATGACCAGCAACATTGTTCATTTAACTGTTAACTTGGCGTACGGCAATATAACGCTCACTACGACGTGTACGGTCTTGTACCTGGCCCACCAGTTGTCCACAAGCCGCATCAATGTCTTCACCGCGAGGCATACGCACTGTCACACTATAACCGCCATGGTGCAAGGTGTCTTGGAAGCGACGAATCGCATTATTACTTGGACGCTCATAACCTGAATGCGGAAATGGATTAAACGGAATTAAGTTAATCTTACAGGGCACATCTTTCAATAACTCGACCAACTGCTCAGCATGCTCAGCATGATCGTTAATATCTTTAAGCAAAGTATATTCAATGGTTAAAAAACGTTTTTCACCTAATTTTGCAATGTAACGCTTGCAGGCATCTAACACCACATGTAGCGGGTATTTTTTATTGACTGGAACTAGCGTATTGCGTAATACGTCATTGGGGGCATGTAAGGATAAAGCTAGCGACACATCGATATGCTCACCAAGTTTATCAATCATTGGTGCCACGCCAGCAGTCGATAAAGTCACTTTGCGCTTAGAAATGCCATAGCCAAAATCATCTAACATGATGCTCATAGCACTAACCACATTATCAAAATTAAGCAGCGGCTCACCCATGCCCATCATCACCACGTTGGTGATTGAACGCTCAGCCGTAGCAGGAACGGAGCCAAACGACTTAGAAGCAATCCACACTTGGCCAATAATTTCAGCACTGCTTAGATCGCTATTAAAACCTTGCTTACCTGTCGAGCAAAAACTGCAATCTAAAGCGCAGCCCGCTTGCGAAGAAACACATAAGGTACCGCGTGTACCTTGCGGTATATAGACAGTTTCAACACAACTGCCCGAAGCAACACGCACCACCCATTTGCGGGTGCCATCACTAGAAATATCTTCACTGACGATGTCTGGACCACGAATCTCAGCGCATGCACTTAACTTTTCTTGCAGCGTTTTACTGACATTGGTCATCGCCGCAAAGTCATCTACACCAAAATGGTGAATCCATTTCATAACCTGATCAGCACGAAACTTTTTTTCACCAATGGAGGCAAAAAACGCAATCAACTGCTCACGCGTTAAGCCAAGCAGATTCACTTTTTCAGTTACAGTTGTCATGGATTCACCTTGTTGCCTATCCGTTATTAACGGATGCGGTCACATACTTCAGTTGCAGCGAAGAAGTATGAAATTTCACGTGCAGCAGCCGCTTCTGAATCAGAACCGTGTACAGCATTTTCGTCAATAGAAACTGCAAAGTCAGCACGAATAGTGCCAGCAGCAGCTTCTTTCGGGTTGGTTGCGCCCATCAGGTCACGGTTTGCAGCAATAGCGTTTTCGCCTTCCAGAACCTGAACAATAACAGGGCCTGATGTCATAAAGCTGACGAGGTCTTTGTAGAAAGGACGTTCTTTGTGCTCAGCGTAAAAACCACCTGCCTCGCGCTCTGACAGTTGTACCATTTTAGAGGCAACAACACGTAGACCAGCTTTTTCAAAGCGTGCAGTGATTTCACCAACAACGTTTTTTGCTACGGCGTCAGGCTTGATAATTGAAAATGTACGTTGAACAGTCATGTAGAACTCCAGGTAAATTAAGTTTTTAAAAGGACCAAACCCGCGAATTATACGCGGGTTTGTAAGAAATGCGTAGCCAATCACAAGTGTACTTAGCGGCCGCTCATTGTTTTGCTAGACAATACTTGAATAAACAGACGCAGAACTACTCGAGCTCTTCAATCCAGGCCGCTTGAATCGCCTCAAGAATTTTCTCGCCACTGCGCTCTGGATCATCATCAAACTCAGGCAACTCGGTAACTAAGCGACGTAAACTCACAAAGTTAATGGTGCGCGGATCAATCCCTTCATGCTTTTCACTCAGTGAAATTGCAATTTCAAGCACGTCTATCCATTTTAGTTTCATGTTACACACCTCTTAATCACTGACGTTCGGACACTTGGTTAATGGTGTACTTTGGAATTTCCACCGTTAGATCCGTATCTTTAACCACCGCTTGGCATGATAAGCGTGAATCCGGCTCAAGCCCCCAAGCTTTATCAAGCATATCGTCTTCAAGGTCATCTGACTCATCCAGCGACTCAAGCCCTTCACGCACAACCACGTGACAGGTTGTACAGGCACAGGACATTTCACAGGCGTGTTCAATCTCAATACCATTACGCAGTGCAGCATCCATAATGGTTTCACCGGGGATGGCATTAACTACCGCACCTTCCGGGCAATGCTCAGCATGGGGCAAAAAGATAATTTGCGGCATTGGGGTTAACCCTCCATTTCATTAAGTTGTCGCCCAGCCAAAGCAGATTTCACAGTGGCATCAAGGCGGCGTGCAGCGAACTCGTTCGTTGCATGGTTAAGCTGTTGAACATGGCGAGCAATCGCATTGATATCGTCAGCTTTACGAACAACATCCAACGCACTCATGCGTTCTTCAATCACGGCACGCTCTTGCGCTGTCAATAAAGTATCAGCATCCGCTTGCAGTGCAGCGCGAACGGTTTCTAACAAACGCTCAGCATCAACACGCTGCTCTTGTAAAGCACGTGCCTGTTTATCATTAGCCGCATGCTCAAATGAGTCTTTGAGCATGCCACTGATTTCTGTGTCGGTAAGCCCATAGGATGGCTTAACTTGAATACTGGCCTCAACACCACTGCCCAATTCACGTGCAGTCACGCCAAGCAAGCCATCGGCATCAACCTGAAAGGTCACACGAATCTTCGCGGCTCCGGCAACCATCGGCGGAATACCGCGTAACTCAAAGCGTGCCAATGAACGACAATCACTGACCAGCTCACGCTCGCCTTGCAGCACATGCACAGCCATTGCTGTTTGTCCGTCGCGTGCAGTGGTAAATTCTTGCGCGCGCGTAACGGGTATCGTGGTGTTGCGTGGAATAATTTTCTCGACTAAGTCACCCATAGTTTCCAAGCCGAGTGACAGCGGTGTGACATCGAGCAGCAATAACTCATCGCCTGCGCGCTTATTGCCGACTAAAGTATCCGCCTGGATCGCTGCACCAATGGCAACCACTTGATCAGGATCGATATCAGTCATCGGCGTGCAATTAAATAGCTCACCCACGCGAGTACGTACTAAAGGCACACGGGTTGAACCGCCGACCATCACCACTGACTCGATTTCATCTAATTCAACTTCAGAATCACGCAAGGCACGACGGCATGCGCGCAAACTGCGCGCCACTAAAGGCTCAATCAGCTGATTAAAAGTATCGCGGGTTAAACTACCCTGCCAGCCGGCATACTCAATAGCAACGCTATATTGAGTGGTCAGCAATTCTTTTGCAGTGCAGGCTAATTCCAACAAGTCACGCTGTGCACTGGGTGCCAAGTCGCTGGATAAGCCTGCCTGCTCAATGACCCAGTGCGCAATTGTGTGGTCAAAATCATCACCACCCAGCGCACTGTCACCACCCGTGGCTAACACCTCAAAGACACCGCGACTGAGGCGTAAAATCGACACATCAAAGGTGCCACCGCCCAAGTCATAAATAGCCACAACTCCTTCAGCCTGCTGATCTAAACCATAAGCAACGGCAGCAGCAGTCGGCTCATTGAGCAAACGTAAAACATTTAATCCAGCCAAACGCGCGGCATCTTTGGTGGCCTGTCGCTGCGCATCATCAAAGTAAGCAGGCACAGTAATCACCACACCAACCAACTCACCACCCAATGCAGCTTCACCACGCTCACGTAATGCTTGTAAAATACTGGCTGACACTTCAACAGGGCTTTTCAGCCCCTGCACTGTTTCAATAAACGGCATATGCGACTTACCCGCTTGAAAGCGGTAAGGCAACTGCTCGCCCAGCTGCTGCACATCAGCCAACCCGCGCCCCATCAGGCGCTTAACTGACAAAATACAGTTATAAGGATCGCTGGCAGCCGCTTCACGCGCGCTGCGTCCAACTTCAATCCGGTCAGTGTGATAACGCACAGCCGATGAAAGTGCCACGCGACCTTGCGCATCCGGCAAAGCTTGTGCAATACCACTGCGCACGGTCGCCACTAATGAGTTGGTAGTACCTAAGTCAATTCCAACAGCAAGACGCTGCTGATGAGGTTGAGGGCTTTGTCCAGGTTCTGCAATCTGTAGTAAGACCATACGAATCTTTAATCTGACAGCCTGCCAAAGCAGGCTTTGGGTTAATCGTCTAAGCGCTCTTCTAACTGACGCACTTCATAAAACATCTTATCCAAGAACTGCATACGGCGCGCCAAACGCTCAGCTTGCTCACGCTGCTGCGGATCACTAACGCAATCGGCAAAGGCAGTATCTATCGCCACGCGCGCCCGCTTAAGCTCTTGCACAAAACCAGCTAATACTTCAAGGTCAGCACGCTCCTGCAGCGTCTCAAGCTCCTCTCGCCATTCCATTTGCTGGAATAAAAAATCACCGTCTTCAATGGTGGTTTCATCGGGCAAATCCGCCTGCTGTCGCAGCAAATACAAAGCGCGCAAGGTCGCTGACTTCAATGTTTGAAACGCATCATTAAGCTGCGCAGCACGCTCTACCGCTTGGCGCTGCTCAGTAGCAGATGCACCACTAAAACGATCGGGGTGCATCTCTTTAGCCAACTCGCGGTACTTTGAGGCTAGTGCTTGGCTATCAATGGCAAAAGCAGGCTGCAAACCAAACAGTGCAAAATAATCGGCGCGATCTGTGTCGACCATATTACACACTGAAACTTTCGCCGCAGCCGCATTCGCCACGCACGTTCGGATTATTAAACTTAAAGCCTTCATTGATGCCTTCGCGGACAAAGTCAAGCTCAGTGCCATCAATATACGCAAGGCTTTTCGGGTCAATAATAACCTTCATGCCAAAGCTCTCAAATACCGCATCATCGGGCTGCAGCTCATCAACAAACTCAAGCACATATGCCATACCTGAACAACCGGTGGTGCGCACGCCTAAGCGAATGCCTTCGCCGCTGCCACGGTTTTCAAGTGAGCGCCGCACATGATTTGCTGCGGCTTCTGTTAAGCTGATTGCCATATCAAACCTCTTTGATTAAGCCTTTTTTCTGCCTGTAATCACGTACCGCAGCCTTGATCGCATCTTCCGCCAAAACTGAGCAGTGAATCTTCACTGGTGGCAAAGCCAACTCTTCAGCAATCGTGGTGTTTTTAATCAGCTCAGCTTCATCAATGGTTTTACCTTTCATCCATTCTGTTGCCAGTGAGCTGGATGCAATTGCAGAACCGCAGCCGTACGTTTTAAATTTCGCATCTTGAATCACGCCGTCATCGCTGACTTGAATTTGCAGGCGCATCACATCGCCACACGCCGGAGCGCCAACCATGCCTGTACCTACATCAGCAGCATCAGCATCCATTTTGCCAACGTTGCGTGGATTCTCGTAGTGGTCTAAGACCTTATCACTATATGCCATGATGGTATTCCTTATTTAACGGGCAAACATTAATGTGCTTGCCACTCAACTTTAGAGAGATCAACACCGTCGTTATGCATATCCCACAGCGGTGATAAATCACGTAAACGCTGCACGGCTTCGCGAATTTGCCCTGCCGCGTGATCCACTTCTTCTTCGGTGGTAAAACGACCAAAAGTAAAGCGAATCGAACTGTGCGCCAACTCATCACTGCGTCCTAACGCACGCAACACGTAAGACGGCTCAAGTGACGCTGAGGTACAGGCTGAACCTGATGAAACAGCCATATCCTTTAAAGCCATAATTAACGACTCACCTTCAACATAGTTGAAACTGAGGTTTAAGTTGTGTGGTACGCGCTGGGTTGCGCTGCCATTTAAGTACAACTCATCCATATCACGTACTTTGTCATAAAAACGCTTATTCAATCCGGCGATACGCTTGTTTTCTTCAGCCATTTCTAAGCGAGCCAACTCAAAGGCTTCACCCATACCAACAATTTGATGAGTGGCTAAGGTGCCTGAACGCATACCACGCTCATGACCACCACCGTGCATCTGTGCCTCTAGACGCACACGTGGTTTACGGCGCACATAGAGCGCACCCATACCTTTAGGGCCGTAGGCTTTGTGTGCAGAAAAGGACATCAAATCAACCTTCATCTTCTCAAGGTCAATCTCAACCTTACCGGCTGACTGTGCCGCATCAACATGGAACAATACGCCTTTTGAGCGGGTCAATTCACCAATTGCAGCAATATCATTAATAGTGCCAATTTCGTTATTGACATGCATGATTGATACTAAAATTGTATCTTCACGCAACGCCTCGGCAACCATATCAGCAGTGATTAAACCTTCTTCAGTAGGCTCTAAGTAGGTCACCTCGTAGCCTTCACGCTCTAACTGACGCGTGGTATCCAGCACTGCTTTATGCTCAAGCTTAGAGGTAATAACATGCTTACCTTTGCTCACATAAAAATGCGCCGCACCCTTAATAGCAAGGTTATCGGACTCTGTCGCACCAGACGTCCAGACAATTTCACGCGGGTCAGCTTTAATCAGATCAGCCACCTGGCGGCGTGCATTTTCAATTGACTCTTCAGCGCGCCAGCCATAGACATGCGAGCGTGACGCAGCATTACCAAAATTACCATCTAACGTCAGGCACTCACACATTTTCTCAGCAACCCTTGGATCAACAGGTGTGGTCGCTGAATAGTCTAGATAAATCGGCAGTTTCATTGTAACTCTCCTCACGGTCTGCGCCTTCACTATAAAGTGGACGCCTGAATTTTGTTTGCTGCGCGCTGATTCTGACGCATTGCAACTTTTTGAATTTCTTGGCGCGCAACTAAATCCGCCAAACTAATACCACTTAAAAAATCATGTATTTGTTTACTTAAATCGCACCACAAACGGTGAGTCAAACATTCATCACCGCCTTGGCAGTCACCCAATCCTTGGCAACGCGTAGCGTCAACAGATTCATCCACCGCATCTATAATTTGTACTATTTGAATATCAGCAGGCGTATGCGCCAATCGGTAACCACCACCAGGCCCGCGAACACTACTCACGAGTGCGCCACGGCGCAGCTTGGCGAACAACTGCTCTAAGTACGACAGAGATATACCTTGTCTTTCAGATATATCAGCAAGAGGTACAGGCCCCTCTTGTGCATTCAATGCCAAATCAAGCATCGCTGTCACAGCATAGCGGCCCTTGGTTGTCAGTCGCATAAATTAAATACCGATGGAAGTAAATTTCAAGCTCAATTATGCAATAACCCAGCAACTTGGTCAAGTATTAATCCCGATCAAATCACTCAGGATTAACTCAACAGCATTCTAACAGTCCACCAACGTTGCGCCCATTGCACTCAATTGTTTCGCTACTTTTCTTCGGGCGTCTGCGAATCATCCGCACGTGTCGTCAGCGTCTGCTCATCAAGTTCAGAGCATGGAAAAGCTGCATCGGGCAACTCAGGTAATTTCTTGCCTTCATAGTCACTGCCCAACGCATGCAGCGCTGTACACATATCCTCAAGGCGCTCCTCAACCGCTTGCAAGTGATCAAGTATTTGCCCAATCGAACGCGCCACCGGGTCAGGCATATCCTCACTCATACCATACGCATCAAAACCAAAGCGCTCGGCAATAGCTTGACGCTTAGCTGTTTGCTCATCCGTAGTTTTGACAATAATACGACCGGGAATACCTACCGCAGTAGCGCCTGCTGGCACTGCTTTAGTGACCACCGCATTGGAGCCAATCTTTGCACCAGCACCCACAGTAAACGGACCTAACACTTTGGCGCCAGCACCCACCACCACACCATCTTCTAACGTTGGGTGACGCTTGCCTTTATTCCAACTGGTGCCGCCCAAAGTCACACCTTGGTACAAAGTAACATCATCACCCACTTCAGCCGTCTCACCAATCACAATACCCAAACCATGGTCGATAAAAAAACGACGGCCAATTTTCGCGCCAGGGTGAATTTCAATACCGGTCAACCAGCGCCCCAAGTTTGAGACCATGCGCGCCAGCCACTTCCAGTTACGCACCCATAACGCATGCGCCAAGCGGTGCAGCCAAACAGCATGCAAACCGGGGTAGCAGGTTAATACTTCAAAGGCATTGCGCGCCGCAGGGTCACGATGGAATACACTCTGGATATCTTCACGGATGCCTTTAAACATGTTCACCTCTACGTTCTACGATTTCACCACGGGCAGCTTTTTGAGTCTCAGTCAAAATTCCACGCAAAATATTCACTTCAGATTTTTTCAACTGACTGCGCGCAAAAATACGGCGCAAACGAGCCATTAAATGCCTTGGCTTGGCCGGATCAAGAAAATCAATCTCAACCAAAGTATCCTGCAAGTGCTGATAAAACAGTTCCAAAGAATCATGCGTGGCCGGCGCAGCACCTAACATTCCGGTCGCCTCAACTTCAGGCATATGCGTGGGCTGATGCGTCTCTTTTAACCAAGCCATACGAACCTCATAGGTCAATACTTGTACAGCAGCAGCCAGATTTAAAGAACTGAATTCAGGATCAGCAGGGATATGAATATGATACTGACAGCGCTGCAGCTCTTCATTGGTCAGACCCGCATACTCACGACCAAAAACCAAAGCCACTTCAGCATCATTATCAGCCTGCCACGTATGCAAGCAGGTGCCCGCCGCTTCATGCGGATCAAGTAGCGGCCAAGGAATGCGGCGGTCACGCGCACTGGTGCCTAACACCACACTGCACCCAGCCAACGCCTCTTCCAGCGTAGCTACCACGCGCGCGTTTTCTAAAATATCATCAGCACCGGCAGCACGAGAATTAGCATCTCGGTGCGGATACTTCACTGGATCCACAAGCACCAAGGACTTGAGCCCCATATTTTTCATCGCTCGGGCAGCACCACCAATGTTGCCAGGGTGACTGGTGTTGACTAAAACCACGCGAATTTTTTCCAGCACAAGGCTCTCCAACGTTTTATTAAATACTGGTTATTATAGTTCAAGGCACAAGCTTACCGAACAGTCCACAAACACGCCATGAAAAAGAACCGTGTAAGCGAACACATGTCACTTTGTTTCTGATAGAATTTATATTCTTCTTTAACAACCTCCGGTGACTTTCCATGCAGCCTATGCTGAATATCGCGCTGCGCGCTGCTCGCAGTGCGGGTGAATTAATTATGCGTTCAATTGAGCGCTTAGATACGATCTCGGTTGGCGAGAAAGACGCAAAAGATTACGTCACCGAGATTGATCGTGCCGCCGAGCAGGTCATTATTACTGCCATCCTCAAAGCCCACCCAGACCACAGCATCAATGCCGAAGAAAGCGGTCGTATCGCCGGCACAGGCGAAGGCGCTGACTATGAGTGGATTATCGACCCTCTGGATGGCACCACTAACTTTATTCGCGGCGTCCCCCACTTTGCAGTCAGTATTGCTTGTAAATACCGCGGTCGTCTTGAACACGCGGTGATTATTGATCCTGTCCGTCAAGAAGAATTTACTGCAAGTCGTGGCCGTGGCGCCGCCTTCAATGGCCGTCGCATGCGTGTTAGCAAGCGCAAAACCCTTGATAGTGCATTGCTGGCAACTGGCTTTCCATTTCGCGAAGGCCAGCTTGCACATATGGACAACTATATGTCGATGTTTAAAGACTTAGCTGTACAGTCAGTCGGCATTCGCCGCGCAGGTGCTGCAAGCTTAGACTTAGCCTATGTTGCTGCAGGTCGCTACGACGCGTTTTGGGAATATGGCTTATCTGAGTGGGATATGGCAGCGGGCGCACTGCTGATCCAAGAAGCTGGCGGCCTAGTCAGCGACTTTAATGGCGATCATAACTTTTTAGATGGCGGCCATATTGTTGCTGGCGGCCCTAAATGCTTTAAAGCAGTACTGACCACCATTCAGCCCTTTGTACCGCAGAGTTTTAAATAATAGCCTTAATCAAGCGGTCAAAAAAAGCGCCCTAGGGCGCTTTTTTTAATTCGGCTAAACTCAGCAGTACGCTGCTTATAAATCGACTCGATCCAAGATCACCCGACCTTGCTCATCAAGCGGTAAGCGACGACCTGGATCTTCATCCATGCGCACCGTACGCACTTTACCATCCAACTCATAACTGACATTGTAGCCAGCAATTTTCTCGCTGATATCATATTCCGTATTACAGCGACGTTCAGTAGTCGTATAGGTATTGTTTTGTTGGAGATGCTCTTGGGTTTTATTGCCCGCATAACCACCACCTACCACACCTGCAACTGTCGCCACTTTCTTACCACTACCACCGCCAACTTGATTACCTAACAATCCACCAACGACAGCACCTACTGCAGTACCAACAATACGATTATCATCTTTAATGGGCTTGCGTTTAGTCACCGTGACATCCCGGCATTCTTGACGCGGTGTTTTCACGGTTTCTTTTATCGCCTTCACCGCTACAACGTCTGCATAGCCGGGTCCACTCATCAGGTTATAGGTTGCAAAAGTACCGCCAGCAGTGACTGCAACTGCACCTAGTACGCCACCAATCAACATCGACTTATTCATTTTAATTCTCTCAAGTATGTGTTGCTTGTGGCGTATTGGAAACGAATAAGCCGTGCAAGTTCCCACCTACACGGCTTATTTTAAAGTTTAAGTACACCTCTATAACTGAATAGACCGCACCCAAATCATCAACCTAAGGTGTTTCATCAACCTCTTCAGTACTGACAGGCGGAATCAAGTCCTCTACCGTCAGGTTCAACCAGATCAAGAAAATACTGGCGATATACACTGACGAGTAAGTACCTGCAGTGATCCCAATAAACAGCGCAAAAGCGAAGCCCCAAAGATTATCACCACCAAACACCAACAAGGCACCGACCGCCAGCAATGTCGAGATTGACGTTGCTAAAGTACGCAGCAACGTTTGTGTCGTCGAGACATTAATATTGTCGATCAGTGAAGTATTACGCAAGAAACGAAAGTTCTCACGAATACGGTCAAACACCACAATGGTATCGTTGAGCGAGTAACCGATGATCGCCAAAATCGCAGCCAATACGGTTAAATCAAAGGTGAACTGGAAGTAAGAAAATACACCTAATGTGATAATCACATCATGGAATAAACCGATGATTGCACCAATACCAAACTTCCACTGAAAGCGAAAACCTAAGTACACCATAATCCCAGCCAGCGCCAGCAGCATACCTAGACCGCCTTGATCACGCAGCTCTTCACCGACCGCTGGGCCGACGAACTCAACACGCTTAACCGATACTTGGCTACCAGCATCTTGACGCAATACGCTGGCAACCTTATTGCCTAAGTCTGGATCATCTCCAGGCATACGCACCAGCACATCATTCACAGCACCGAAGCTTTGCACCACTGCATCAGGATAATTGCCCTCTTGCAGTTGACTACGAATTTTATTTAAATCCGCCGCCTGCTCATAATTAAGCTCGATCAGGGTACCGCCAGTGAAGTCCAAACCAAAGTTAAGACCCTTAACCGCCAAACTGCCCAGCGAAGCGAGGATCATTATCAAGCTGAAGGCGAACGCCAGATGACGCGCGCCCATAAAGTTAATTACACGTTTCATGCTTGCCATATCCTTAAATCCACAGCTTCTTGACGTCACGGCCACCATACATCAGGTTAACCATGGCACGTGTCACCATAATTGCAGTGAACATTGAGGTAATAAT
>Ga0172382_10009332_pt1 | contig 13410 bp, 14 predicted proteins | sample Leawel138RmetaG_FD_122245 | JGI IMG/M metagenome (GOLD analysis project Ga0172382, IMG submission 122245) | Leachate microbial communities from a municipal landfill in Southern Ontario, Canada - Leachate well 138R metaG | ecosystem: Engineered > Solid waste > Landfill > Unclassified | place...
TTTTAACCAATTGTATCCCTTCTGAAAGTACTATCAATAAAGAAAAAAACAAACCCTGGTATCATTTTATCCTGTCAGGTGGTATCATTTGAAGGCGGCGCCGAAACTTTGGGATACAGATGGTAATATTTTACCTCATTGGTTTTTAAATCAATTTGAGCATTAAATCTAAAATTATTGATTATATCTTCTGGTATTGGAAAGGGGCATTGACCAGTGAAAATTAATTCATTATTGATTTCAAATAAAGGATTTACTGTTCTCGGCTCATACTGTGGATATTGCAAGAACCAACGTTCAACTTTCTTTTCTCCCTTCAAAGAAATTCTTGCTTTTACCTTTCTATCGGAGTTCACTGCTGGTGCGTTAAAAATTAAAACATATTATCAAATAAATTATACTGTAGTTCTTTGACATTTTGATTGACTTGAGTCATGGTAAGCAAATCACGAATAGGGGTTTTGTCGAAAGCATAAACGCTTAAAATTTGCATTATCTCGTAAATTGAATAATCGCTTTTTAAAATGTGTTTCATGTATGCAACTATCAGATAGGCACAAATAGCTGTCCAGATATGTATTTTGACCGCATTCTGGGAATGTCCCCATAGTTTTTTGATGACAAGGTTTTGTTTTATCCACTTAAAAAAGACTTCAATTTGCCAGCGATTTTTGTATAGCCTGGCAATTTCAAGAGCGGATACTTCAAAATTATTACTCAAAAAAACGAGATACAAATCCTTTTCTGCATCATAATACTCAACCAACCGCAATTTATCCGGGTAAAGTTTTTTTGACTTTTTTACGGTCAGAACAACTGTTTTGTCGGTTCGTAGCCCGGTGGTTTGATCAATGTTGAAGTTTTGTTCTGTCACCTCGTATTTCAAAGGAGATTTTGCCCTTGTAACAAAGTAAGCACCTGCCATTTGTATGCGGTATAATGCAGCAAAGTCAACATAAGCCTTGTCCATCAGGTAGATTGCATCAAGTTGTGGGGCAATTACATCAAGTACATTGCTGTCGTGATACTTACCGTCGGTAACCAGAACAAATTCAGGAATACTGCCACGCAAATTGAGCAAAGTATGCACTTTAACTGCTCCTCTGGTATATTTTCCTTCTGCCCAGGTAAAAAGGTTTATACTCAATGAAATTGTGGTTGAGTCCAAGGCAAAAACTTCATTGTTAATATTTACATTGGGAACAGAAAAGTCAGCGTAGAGCGGACGGACCAAACCAATGAGATATTCACCGAAATCAGCAAAAATACGCCAGTCTCGACTCTCGTTGGCGCGCGAAAGGGTTGTGTGATCAACGTTTTGTTTTACGCCCAGATGATACAATTGCCCTTTGTGTGCTTGCAAACAGGTGCAGATTGAACGAAGCGAGTCCAACGAAGTTATTTGTCCGAACAACAATTGTACAAACTGGTTCCAGCATTTAAAATCACGTACCCGATAATTGCCAGAATAGCGTTTGACACATTTATTAAATTCGTATTGGTTCACAAAATCCAACATCTGACGGAATACATATTTGCCTGAATTCATAATTTACACTTTATAGTGCAAAAATGAATCTCAAGTCAATTCAAATCTCAAAATCAAAGAACGTTTATAAATATTTGTTTTTAAAATAATTACAACAAAGTATCAAAAATTAACGCACCAACAGTGATTCGGTTTGATTTCAGTTATCCATTGGGAAAATATAATTTATAAAATTATCTATCATAAATAAATTATATTTATTTGTAAAGAACAAATTGTGATGTTTCAAATTCGCATCTAGAGTAAATAAAAATGAACCAAGTATTTCTTTATCATTAAAATTCAGCTCTATATAAGGTATATTGACAATATTTAAATTTTTTCGATCAACAATCTGATTGAATTCATAAGCATATTCTTCGTTCGGGAATGATGTTATAAATACTATATTGTGTTGTAATATATTTTCATAATTAATAAGTTTATTTATTACAGGAAAAATACAATCATCACAATATGGAAAATCAATTCTAAAGAATAATAATCTCCCACCATTTTTTTTAACCAAATTGTTTAATAACAATTTAGTATTGTCTGACATGTGAAGAGGTTGATTAAGATATTTAAGGTCATAAATAAAGGATTTAGCAATTTCAGTTTTGCCGAAACTGATATCCAAAGCATTATTTATATTTTTTGTCTTTTGTTCATATTTAATGTAATTAATTAGCCGATAACCCAACCACATATTGCAGACAAATAAAATTATTAATATAATATTTTTTATCATAATCTTAAAGTTAAATATATTAATTTAATTTAAGCTATAGCAAGCTTATTTTTAATTCAATGTTATCTAGTTAGTTAATGAAATTTTCACCAATTTAACTAATTCACTACAGTCGGAATCCTCCACAATACAATACATGATTTTAGCTTCTTCATCAACACACATACATTGTGGTAACGTTTCAATTTCCATTACACTTATTAATGTGGAATTCCAATTAAATTTTAGAACTAACGTTGGATAATTTAATGAATCTTTTAACTTTATCATACTAATGCCAGATCTTAACACATAACAATAGTCACTTGTTCCATAAATGTCAACTATATATAATTTGGCCTCATGAGCAACACCTGAATATTGTTTAGAAAGGATTGGTTTTGAAATTTCTGAAAAATAATATTCTTTAATTAATTTACCATCAGAATCAAAAAATAGAATTTCATCAAAGTATCGTGATCCGTATATAATGTTTTTCTCATTAGAACATAATGTTCCTGAATAAACATCTCCAATATATTTTTTGTTAAATCTTAATTTCGGTATATAATCAATCCATTTTTCCCCTTTTGATTGATGACTATATATGAAAAATAAACCATCCGAGGAATTTAATCTTTGTCCTATAACATTATCATTTACAATATTCAATTCATTTGACGAAAAAAGCTGCTTGTCAATAGTTTTTGAACTTATACATTCATCTAGACTATAACCATTGCTTGCCTTTTCAAAATTTATACTTATTATTCGTGGTAAGTTTAAATCAAAAAAATAATAGTCCTGTTTCTTAATAGATGAAGATGTATTTGAATTAAATGGAAAAGGAAAATTAAAATCATATGGCCCTCTTCCTATTGTTCCAAATTTAGTAATTAATTTTAATGAGTTTTTATTATAAACATGGAAAAGATTACTGTCGCATTCAGCAATAAATATTAAAAGTGAGTCATATATAAAGGAAGATGAATAGCAATAATTTTTTATTGAAATAAAATTATTGTAAGTCAATTTATTATTTATTGGCAATCTTGTTACTTCTTTTTTTGTACACGATATTAAAATAATAAAAAGGGATATATAATATATAATATATATTTTTTTCATAAATGATTCATATTAACTTAATTGATATAATCAGGCCGAATATATTCGGCCTGATTATTTATTTACCACAATCTACATGTGCCATCGCTTTCTGGCCAGATTCTAACAATTTGGCAATTTCCACACCAAAATGCATACACTCCAACTCGTGAATTCCCTGGTAATATATCACCGAGATAACATGGGAAATATATATCACCTGGTGGATCTTCTGCATCCGCAAAACTAACTGATTGAGCAACTTTTAATGAAAAATGCTTATCTGCTTGATCTACAACTGTCATATTAAATAATATTAAGACAATTGTAATAACCGTTCCTATTAAAATCCTTAATTTTTTTTTCATGATTCATGCTAATTTAGACAACGACATGTTCCATCTCCAGTTTTAATAACTCTTTTAGTTGTACATGAGCCACACCATCGACATTCATCATAAATGGTTTTTGTTGTTGTTTGACCAACATAACATGTGCAATATACTGGATCTGATTCACCATCGGCAAAGGCCACGCAATGGTTAAGTGAGATATCACAATTTCCAGCCTTAAATCCAATAAACAAGTTAAACATGACTAAGATGAATACACTGGAAATTAAGAATAACTTTATTAATCTTTTCTTTGTGTTCATATAGTTTATATATTAAATATTTAAAAAATTTGATAGTTTAAATCTCTATTTTCCATTTTGTTAATAGTTTTACCCCCCTCAGAGGGGAGCTACCAAAACTGAAGTTTGAACGCGATTTGAATTTTGTATGTGTAGTTTTTCCCTTTCATTTTTATGTCGTTTTTGTTTCCCGTTCATTTTACCAAATCACTTCTGCAAATATGATCTAAAAGTAACTATTTAATAGTGACATGAATTGTTTATATATTGGTAATCTTTGGAATTTATTTGAATAATTTGGTATTTTTTGGAATACCGAGCACTGAATATATTTTACTTAGTACATGACAAAAATACATAAATAGTTGATTGTTAATAACTTACATGTGATTTGTTAATAACAAAGCGTTCAAAAATTTGGATAAGTCCTTGACATTCAATTGGTTAGATTTTTATTTACCAGTAAATTTCTGACCATGAACATCAAGGACAAAAACAAAATTAACATTTTATCAGACACGTTAGCTGAATTTTTCGGTAAACGAATGAATTTAGCCCGGATCAAGTTCTTTGGCTTATTTATCAGCGCTTTATGCAAAGTACAAACTGTCTGTTTTGAAAAACTGGCTTCCAGTTTTGATTCAGATGCTAAAATGGATTCCTCTTTGCGCAGGATACAGCGGTTTATGTCCGAGTATGTTCTGGATACAGATCTTATTGCACGCTTTATTTTTGCCATGCTTCCGCATGAACCACCATATCGGTTGACAATGGACAGAACCAACTGGAAATTTGGATCTACAGATATCAACATCTTAGTGTTATCTATAGCCTATAAAGGAGTTGCATTTCCAATACTTTTCAGTATGATGCCCAAGTTTGGTAATTCATCCACCAGGGAACGGATTGATTTGGTGGAACATTTTATCCGGTTATTTGGAGTTGAGCACATTGAATGTTTACTTGCGGACCGTGAATTCATCGGCCAGCATTGGTTATCTTATCTTAATCACAAAGGCATTCGGTATCATATTCGAATAAAGGAGAACTTCTGGGTCAACATACCCCGTAATGGTCATAGGGTTAAAGCATTCTGGTTATTCAACAATTTACACATTAACCAGAATACATTTTACCCGCATATAGTAAGTATAAAGGGGCAATTTTGTTATCTGTCAGCATCAAGGGTGAGTATTCCGGGATATAGTGTACAATAGATTCCGGTTTATACTGTACAGCGGATTCCGGGATATAGTGTACAACCTTTTTGATGCGCATTTTTTCTTTTTTTGATTTTTTTCGGATGGCGGCGACGGGAAAAACGGGGACATTCCGTCATATAGTGTACAACAGGTTCCGGGATATAATGTACAATCAAAAGAAGAAAGACCGCTGATTGATTTGCACCTTTGGTGCCTTTTAACAAATAAATGGCACCATGGCAAATAAAACAACCAGTATGACACAGTTAAAACGTATTATTCAATTAAAATCGGAGGGATACAGTAAATTATCCATATCCCAAAAACTGGGACTTCACCGTAAAACCCTTGACGACTATCTTAAAAAGTTTGATTCTACAGGGGAAAGCTATCAGGAGCTAATGGGCCGTAGTGATGAATATCTTTCAAATATAGTATTTAATAGCGCCAACACACGAGTTCCGGATACACGTTATTCTAATCTTGAAAAGAAGTTTCCATATTTTAATGTTCAACTTGAAAAGACCGGAGTAACCCGTCTTCTTCTTTGGAAGGAATATAAAATAGCCTATCCTGATGGTTACAGCTACACCCAGTTCTGCGAGCATTTCTACAGGTATAATAAATGCAATAAGGCAACCATGCATTTTGAGCATCCTCCAGGTGAGTACCTGCAGGCCGATTTTGCCGGGAAACCTTTGTATTTAACCAAGCCATCGACAGGAGAAATTATTCCATGCCCTGTGTTGGTTTGTATTTTACCCTGTAGTAGTTACCCCTATGTCGAAGCTTTGGCTTCGACCAGACAAGAACATTTATTTGAAGCCCTGTCGAAGTGCCTGGAGCATCTTGAAGGGGTTCCACGCAACATCCTGAGCTATAACATGAAGCAATATATAAAAAAGAACAATAAATATGAGTTCAAATTTTCCGACCTGGCAGATCAGTGGGCATTGCACTACAATACCAATCTGGTAGCAACAAGGCCTCGAAAGCCTAAGGATAAACCATCAGTAGAAAACAATGTATACATATCCTATCTGAGTATCTATGCAAAACTCCGGAATGAAGTGTTTACCAATCTTTTTGATTTAAACCAAAGAATTATGGAGCTGGTAGAACAGCATATCAGATTACCGTTCCAAAAACAGGATGGCACCCGGCTCGAAAAATTTATCAAAACAGAGAAACCTCTTTTGAAGCCATTGCCCCTGGAACCATTTAAAATAAAGCATATTACCTGGGGAAAAGTACAGATGAACTATCATGTGTTTTTGGGAGAGGACAACCATCGGTATAGTGTTCCTTATCAATACATAGGACAGTCCACAAAAATAATCTATGACCTGAAGGATGTAGAGATTTTTATTGGGTTTAATCGGATTGCCATGCACCCAAGAGATTATCGTTCGGGGGGCTATACCACCGTGGACGAACATATGCCAAAGAAACATCTTAAATATAAGGAATCCCTTGGTTGGGATGCCAATTATTTTTTATCTGTTGGCAAACAAATCGGTGAATCTTCTGAGGAAGTATTCCGCAAAGTGCTTGCATCCAAAGAATTTGTTGAGCAAACGTATCTATCCTGTAAAGGATTAAAAAGGCTATCCGAAATTTATGGTTCCGGCCGATTAGAACGAGCCTGTAAAAGAGCATTAAAAGGCAGCAGGGTAAACTATGGAATGATAAAAAACATACTGGAAAAAAACCTGGACCAACTGGAAGAAAATCAACTATACCTGTTTTCAATCCCTGAGCACGAAAATATAAGAGGGGAAGGATCCTTTAAATAACCAATATTTTTTAACATTATAAATTATTAAAAATGAATACTCAAATTACTTTAGACCATCTGACACAACTAAAACTGACCGGTACGGCCAGAGCCTATCAGGCCGTTTTGGGATTGCCTGTGCAAAACCAACCAGGCATAAACCAATTTATGGCAAAACTTGCAGAAGCAGAAATGCAGGAAAGAGCATCCAGGAAGACGGACATGTTTTTAAAACTAAGTAAACTTCGTTATGATGCTGTATTGGAACAGGTGCACTGCAATGCGGAGCGTAACCTGACAAGTGAAAAACTCATGGCTGTTGCTGACTGTGGATTTATTGACCGGGCAGAGAATATTCTGATTACCGGACCTACCGGAAGTGGAAAAAGTTTTCTCGCTTGTGCATTGGGCAGGCAGGCATGCATCCTTGGGTACCGTACTTTGTATTTTGGAATCAACCGGTTCCTCGAGAAAATATCGCTCGCTAAACTCGATGGGACATACATTAAATTGTTAAACCAGATTGAAAAGGCAGCGCTTATTGTTATTGATGACTTTGGCCTACACCCGCTGGATGGGGGAACACGACGGACTCTGCTTCAGATCCTTGAAGACAGATACGGATTAAAATCAACTATTATTGTCTCGCAACTTCCAATTGCGAAATGGTATGAGTATATCGGAGAATCCACAATCTCCGATTATCCTCACTTTTTTATTATGCGAAGTAATAAAATTCTATGTGTTGCGATTCAGATGCTTAGCTCATATGGGCATACCAATCACTTCGCATAATATTTAATCCTATTTAGCAAGGTTTTTCAGCATCGCCATTAATTCACTATTTTCCTTCCAAGCTGGTATATTTTCTGCAGTTATATTTTTATAAGCGTTTTTCACCGCTTCAAACGTAAATTTAGGATTCATTCTAGCATATATTTCTGTTGTCAATACGGATTTGTGCCCAAGGAAGTCTCTAATATGCATTAATTCAACTTTTGATTCCAATAAATACATCGCCTTGGAATGCCTTAAGGCATGACAACTAAGATGCTTAGGTACCACATCTGGATTTTTCTCGTTTGCCATCTTAACATATTTAACCAAGATATTATTAATCCCATTACGTGTCATTTTCTGCCCCTGATAATTTGGAAACAAAGGTTTTTGCGTATTCTCTCTGTTTAAAAGACAGCTTTGAGTCATGTATCGTCTGAGCAGTTCTACCTGCTTATCTGGAAGAGGTACTGACCTGTATTTGTTACCCTTCCCATACAATATAATCCTATAAGGTTTGTTTATAATGAAAAGGGATGAAGGAGTCAGATCAATAATCTCCTGAACCCTTGCGGCACTTTCATACATCAATGATAACAGGGCAAGATCGCGGAGTCCTTTGGCTTTAAGAATGTTTGGTTGTTGTAACAGCAGTTTAATTCCATCAATATTCAGATAATTCAGGACTTTACTTTCTGTTTGTTTAGCAGGAATGGATAATATTTGATGACAGTCAAATAGATGTTTTGGGTTCATATATTCGGCATATTTTATAAAAGAAAATATAGCTGCTAAACGTTGATTGCGTGTAGCATTACCACAGTTCCTTTCATTCTGGAGCCAATCAAGAAAGCCTACTACCAAATCCTTATTAAGATGAGTGAATGACAATCTGGTAACAGGCACCTTCCTGCTCTCATGCATATATTTGACAAACAGGATAAAGGTAAAGCTGTATGATTTTATCGTATTCACACTAACTCCTTTTTCATTAGGAAGGTAGCTGTTTAAAAATCCTGACAATAGTCGGGCAAAATCGTTTATTTGTTTCATGGCTATTTTTCCTTTATGGCTGGAATATCCGGTAGAATATCCACATATAATCCATCGGTATCTCTTAACAACTCGGGATGCATTTGGGAGGTCAGTCTTATATAATGTTCGGTGGATTCTAACGACTGATGCCCGAGATAAGTTGAAAGGTAAGGCCATGAACAATATAAGTCCATACCTTCATCCGAAAGTTTGAGAAAAGAATGACAAGCAAAGGTGTGACGGATATCATGGATTCTGGGTCCTTTCCTGGCACCAGTAAAAGGGATTTCCGCCATTTCAAGTACCTTTCGGAACCAGCGATAAACTGCAGAATGGTTACACACTCTACCATTCAATGAGACAAGGAATGGATTGTTTTCCCGACTCAATTCCTTGACGGGCAGCTTATCCCGATGTGCCAAATAATCTTTACATACAGCAGTAAGCGAGTCTGTCATGGGTACCAACCTGTCTTTCCCATTTTTAGTATCTTTTAAGGTCAGATATTTCCTACTAATATTTACATCCTTGTTCTGAAGAGATAAAGCCTCACTAATACGAATGCCTGTTCCATAAAGTAGCCGTAGCAGGCAGGGCATAATTAATATACAGGAATCTACACTCCTGTGTCTCATCCTCAGACTATCACAAGCACTAAAAATTGCATTTATCTCCTCATAAGAATAAATATAGGGTATAAAGGTGCAGCCTGAGTATTTGGGAAGTTGGGGAACATAGGTTTTAATTCCCTGATCAAGCAAATGTTCCGCCAGCTGTTTTACCACTTTAACTTTACTATATGTGGTATGTACAGCCTCATTATGGTACTCACCAGCCCATTTATCGCATAACTCTTTGGTTAATACAACGCTTGTATGGTGCTGATCCAGTATAAACTGATCAAATCTATAAAGAAGTCTTTCCTCTTCTTTATATTTATAGCCAAGACTTCTTTTCAAACTGATAAAGTCGTTAATGTATGGAGCATATATACTCCAGAATGATTTACTGCTCATGACCATAGTATACCTCCTTTCTGATTGTAAAAAAGAGGGTTGACCTGAAGTACTTCCAAGGCACATTGGCCAAGGGATTCGGTATCTATCCTTATGTAATGCCTGGTCGAGCTTGTATTTTTGTGACCGAGAACCTCGCTGATCACAGGAAGGGTCTGTTTATTGTCAAGTAATTCCTTAACAAGACTAAAGCGGAGGGCATGGCCACCATGTTTCCTGTTAGTTGATTTTAATCCGGCATAGGAAAATCTGCGATTTATCATGCCAGCAATGGTTTGTTGGCGAATGGGAAGGAATGGAGATAATACAAGTAAAAAGATATATTGTTCATCAGACTTGGGCCTGCCATATTGGATATAATCGAGAAGTGCATTTCCGACCACCGGTAATAAGGGAAGGGATATATTTTTCCCAGTTTTATATTGCCTGAGAATGATTGTGTTCTGATCCCAGTTTAAATTCTCGAACCGCAAACGAGCGATATCGGAAGCCCTTAATCCAAGATAAGCAGCGATCACTAATATAGCATAGTCTCTCTTGCCTACGATATTTCCTCTGTCAACAGATCTTAGTAATTTCTCTATTTCCTCTTCTGAGTAATAAGCCGGTAACTTAGCCTGCTTCTGATAATTATCCTTTGGAATGAAAGTCGATATATTGGTGCTGATGCTTCCCCTATCATAAAGAAATTTGAAAAAACCGCGCAAATTCATTAAAGTATCGTGTATGAGAGCTTTTTTATTGATATCAAGACTTTTAATAAAGGTGATGATGTGATGATGCTTTATGTTATGAATGCCGTAAATGCCATTTGCTGAAAGCCAAAAATTAAAATTACTCATGTGGCTTTCAATCTTATCAATCGTTATTTCCCTTAAACGACAGGATCGTTTATAAGCAAGAAAATCCTTCATTAATAGACCAATAGAACCATCAAAATACCTGACCTTACATCTCCGTATAATGGAACCGTTCTCTATATACTCGAAGAGTACCGAAACAGACTTTTCAATGAGTTTTTCTTCATCAGATAGCTCTCCATGAGTTCTGGTCTTATAAAATTCAAGCATAAAGTCTTTACAAACTGCAGGGGTGATGAATTTCAACCTACGCTTCTTCATGTACTCTTTTACAGGAAGCCATCGGCTCTTGTAATGGCGAAGTGTCACATACTTGTAAGAAAATTCCTCCTTCAGGTAGTTGTATGCCTTTGAGGTAATTTCTTCGTAATCATAATTGTTTTGCATAATAATAAAGTTTAGCGTAACCTGTAATCTGGGCATAACCCCTGATTACAAAGGAAACTATTATGCAAACAATATAATGATTAAATGACCGTACACTACTGATTATTAGAGTATTTATAATTATTGCTTCGCATAATAAAAAAGTGAGGATAATCGGATTTATGCGAACATTAGCATAAATCCGATGCGATCATGGACAGATTGTCAGGAAATGCACATCGCATCGAGTTGAAAGGAGATTCTCTGAGAAAGAAAAAATAGTCTTATATTTATCATGCAAATCAATCTAAAATTAGATTGTACACTTTACTCCGGAATGGGTGTACACTTTCACCGGAATACTCATCAAGGGTATTAAATAAAAAGGGGGTGCCAGAGCTGCAGATTATAGTATCTTTCAACAAGCCTGAAGAGGCAAATTCCCTGTATAAAGAGAGATGGCAGGCGGAGACAGCATTTAGAGCATTGAAGTCCAGTGGTTTTAATATTGAAGATACTCATCTTTCAGATCTCGACAGGATACGCAAACTATTTGCATTGGTACTGGTAGCATTTGCCTGGGTGTATAAAGCTGGTATATATCTTGACAGTGTAATAGCAATCAAGATCAAAAAACATGGACGAAGGGCAAAAAGCTTCTTTAAATATGGTTTGAATTATATTGCTAATATGTTATTTAGCAACGAGATAGATAAATATTATGAATGTTGTAAATTTTTGTCATGTACTTAGTGAATTATATTAAACAATTTACTTTTTCATAGAGGGCGTAAAATAAACTCTGTCTAAATAAAAAAAATTGTTATACATTTAAAGACAGAGAAAATTATGGAATCAGAAGAGTACAAGGCCATGAGGGCCAAGGCACTTGCCCAATTAAGGAGCGGCGAGTCATTAACAGGGAAAGACGGAGCCTTTGCTCCTCTAATCAAAGAGTTTATTGAAACTGCCTTACAGGCGGAAATGGACGCCCATCTTGATCCGGAAGAGAGGCAAAATTGCAACAAGCGCAACGGTAAGGGTACTAAAACATTAAAGACATCCACAGGAGAAGTTGTCATTGACACTCCCCAGGACCGAAACAGTAGTTTTGAACCGCAGATAGTAAGGAAACGGGAGACTATACTGGCAGAAAATCTGGCACCCAAGATCATTGGCTTATATGGTCTGGGCATGAGTTTCCGGGATATATCGGAGCACATTAAAGAGATGTATGATGTTGAAATTTCTCATGCCACATTAAGTGATATTACCGACCGGATTATTCCTAAAATCAAGGAATGGCAGAACCGGCCATTGGAATCACTGTATACGGTTGTATGGTTGGATGCCATGTTTTACAAGGTAAAAGATGGAGGGAAGGTAGTAAGCCGTGCTGTATATAATGTTCTGGCTGTTGACAAGGAAGGCCATAAAGATCTGATTGGGATGTATGTATCCGAAAGTGAAGGAGCCAATTTCTGGCTTAGTGTACTGACCGATCTGAAAGCCCGGGGAGTAAAGGATATCCTGATTGCCTGCATAGATAATCTGGCTGGATTTTCAGAAGCAATCCAGAGCGTATTTCCCCAGGCAGAAGTACAATCCTGTATTATCCATCAGGTCCGTAACTCCATTAAGTATGTGGCATCAAAAGACCAGAAGGTTTTCATGAGTGACTTGAAAAAAGTTTACCAGGCAGCCACCAAAAGTCAGGCAGAAACAGAGCTCTTAAATCTCGATGAGACATGGGGTAAAAAATATCCTGTCGTCCTGCGTTCCTGGAATAATAACTGGGAGAAGCTTTCCACTTATTTTCAGTATGATGAACATATTCGCAGGTTGATTTATACAACGAATGCAGTGGAAGGATTTCACCGGCAAATCCGCAAAGTAACCAAAACAAAAGGGGCCTTTCCAAGTGATATGGCATTATTGAAGCTGATTTATCTTGCCACGGAAAACATCTCCAAAAAATGGACCCAACCTCTTCAAAACTGGGCACTTACAGCCCAGCAGTTGCGCATTAAATTTGGCGATAGAATGCAAATCAATTTATAATCTTCAACTCTGAAAAGCAAAGGTAGACAGGCTCAGGAACCTGTCAAGGGTATATAAACGGCTTCGTGCCTCAGCCGCCCTTGACAGAACCCTGATCCTGTTCAAAAAAGCTTTTAAGAGTTGAATATTTGAGAAAAAAAGTTACATTTGAAATGAAAGAAAAAATCGGCCAGACAGAGTTCAATTTACACACCCGCATAGCGTTAAGAAAGTTATCAATATTTCAATAGTTGCTTAAGCTGTTTCTTTTGATTTCTGATTCATTTTCCTCCTTTCTTTTATGGTTTCAATTTTAATTTCTTTTCTGCGGTTAAAAA
>Ga0172382_10009333_pt1 | contig 13408 bp, 7 predicted proteins | sample Leawel138RmetaG_FD_122245 | JGI IMG/M metagenome (GOLD analysis project Ga0172382, IMG submission 122245) | Leachate microbial communities from a municipal landfill in Southern Ontario, Canada - Leachate well 138R metaG | ecosystem: Engineered > Solid waste > Landfill > Unclassified | place...
AACCGTATTCGTAGTTCTGGTATTCATCGTGCACATGGCGACGTAAGAAGCCTTCGGTGTAACCACGGTGCGCTAAGGATTCCAGCGTATCCATCAGTGACTTATCAAATGGACGGCCAGCCACGGCATCATCAATCGCCTTGCGATAGACCTGTGCCGTACGCGCCACATAGTAGTGCGACTTAGTCCGGCCTTCGATTTTCAATGAGTGCAAGCCCATCTGTACCATGCGCTCCACGTGCTGAACGGCACGTAAATCTTTGGAGTTCATAATATAAGTGCCGTGCTCGTCTTCTGAGACCGACATATATTCACCCGGACGACCGGCTTCTTCCAATAGGAAGACTTCGTCGGTGGGTGCGCCAACTCCGAGGATAGGTTCAACAGCTTGCATCAGTGCTGGGTCTGCATGTTGTACGGCTTGTACGGCGGCAATTGGCTCGTACTTATGCACGATATCACCCAGCTCATTTTCTTTGGCTTCGTGGGTTTTGTATTCCCAGCGGCAAGCGTTAGTGCACGAACCTTGGTTCGGGTCACGCTTATTGATATAGCCAGAGAGCAGGCAGCGACCCGAGTAGGCCATGCATAAAGCACCATGGACAAACACCTCAAGTTCCATTTCTGGTACTTCGTGGCGAATCTGCTCAATTTCGTCCAGTGACAATTCACGCGATAAAATTGCCCGAGTTAAACCTTGGCTGTGCCAGAATTTCACGCTGGCATAGTTGACTGCGTTGGCTTGCACTGAGAGGTGAATATTCATCTCAGGGAAATGCTCGCGCACCATCATAATCAGACCCGGGTCCGACATAATTAGCGCATCAGGGCCCATCGCAATCACAGGCTCTAAATCTTTAATAAAGGTTTTTAGTTTGGCGTTGTGCGGTGAAATATTCACCACCACATAGAATTTCTTACCCTGCGCATGGGCTTCATTAATACCAATAGCCAGATTGGCATGGTCAAATTCATTATTACGCACGCGCAAACTGTAACGCGGTTGACCGGCATAGACTGCATCAGCGCCATAAGCAAAGGCATAGCGCATGTTTTTTAGTGTGCCAGCAGGTGACAACAGCTCAGGACGAAAGAGGGTCGACATAACAAAACTCAAGAAAATATAAATATTTGACTATTCTACCAGCCATTAACTGCCCAAGCGTAGTGCTTGAGGCAATTAATAACCAAGTAAATTCGTGGGACTTATAAATCAGAGTTTTATTTGCCTAAACCACGCTGCCTGCAGCATGCCCACTGGCCCATGCCCACTGGAAGTTAAAGCCGCCCAAGTGACCGCTGACATCCAGTACTTCGCCAATAAAATACAAATTATCTTGTTTCTGCGACTGCATGGTTTTCGAGGAGACTTCTTGGGTATCTACACCACCTAGCGTGACTTCTGCGGTGCGATAACCTTCGGTGCCGGATGGTGTGAGTTGCCAATTATTCAGCCGCTCACCGATTTCAGTCAGCTGCTTAGTGTTGTATTGCTTGAGTGGCGTATTAGTAAACCAGTGCTCGCAAAGCAATTGTGCCATTTTGCGAGTAAAACATTCGCTGAGTACGGTTTTCAGCTCAAGATTAGGATGCTGCGCTTGTTGCTCCAACAGCCAGGTGCTGGCATTTCGATCGCTCAGTAAATCAATGCCGATACTATCGCCGGGCTGCCAGTACGACGATATTTGCAAAATAACCGGGCCACTGAGTCCGCGGTGAGTAAAGAGTAAATCTTCTTTAAAACTTTGACCATTGCACTGCACCACGCAATCATCCACCGATGTGCCCGATAAAGCTGTGCAGAACTCTTTCAGCTGTGGGTCGGTAATGGTAAAGGGCACTAAACCTGCACGGGTTGGCAGGATTGTGTGGCCAAACTGCTCAGCGACTTGATAGCCAAAGCCTGTTGCCCCCAGTGTTGGAATCGATAGGCCACCGCTGGCAATCACTAAGGATTTACAACCTAAGGTCTGCTTATTGCATTGCAGAGTAAAACCATCAGCTCGCGCTTGGATAGTATTGACCGGCGTATTGAGTTGAAGGGTCACGCCTGCATCCGTGCATTCACTCAGTAGCATTTCGAGAATATCGCTGGCCTTATTATCGCAAAATAACTGCCCAAGTTTTTTCTCGTGATAAGCAATTTGATGGCGCTGCACCATCTCCAGAAAATCCCACTGGGTGTAGCGCGCCAGTGCCGACTTACAGAAGTGTGAGTTATTTGAAAGAAAGTTACTTGGCTCAGTGTACATATTGGTGAAGTTACAGCGCCCACCACCGGACATGAGAATTTTCTTGCCGGCTTTATTGGCATGATCAATCAGCAAAACCTTGCGGCCACGCTGCGCAGCAGTCAAAGCGCACATCAAGCCGGCAGCACCGGCACCTACAATAATCACATCCACAACTTGCACAGTCCGACACCTGAAAAATAAAAATTAAGTTTAACGGCTTTCAGCATCGAGTTGGTTGTAAATATTTGCGCGCGCCGTGCTGCGTTATTGCTGTTATTCCGTCGATGAACCCGTCCGGGGTTCAACTCCGGCGCTGCGCCATCCATGGCTCCGCTCGTCACAGCAACAGCGCAGCACTCGGTAACTATCGGCGCTGTCAGCTAGATCGTGTTTAGCTCACTGAGTAACATGTGCAAGTGTATCGGTATATTTATTTTGTTCGCAGCCAAAAGCTTATAAAGGAGCTCACATAAATAGTGCAAACAACATCAATGCTTAATAAGTGTCTCGCTAGTGACGCGGCAAGCGCCGCCAAGGATGGCGAAGCGCCCGAATGGAGGTAGGAAGCCTCCTTGAGGGAATAGCGCCACTAGCGAGGCACGGCATGCGCAGATTGATTGTGCGAGTCGCTTCTAAAAACTTAACTATGCAAAACAAACTGCCCAGTAAAGCAGGCGCCATCTTGCCCGTCTTGGGTCAGAATACGACTGCTTAAACTGATCCGGGCTTTACCGTGGCGCTGGTACATATTGAAAAATCGAGTCCAGATTGCCTCATCCGGCGCCTCACAAATGACAGCAGCATCCTTGAATACCGGTAGCGGATAATCAATTTGTCCTGCCTGAACCACGATATGTGTGGTATTTATACCTGCATCACGCAGTCGTAAGTGCAACCAGCCCCAACAGGCAAGAACTCCTGCGCAATAAAGACTACCGCCAAACATCGACTCTTGATGGTTACGGTTTTCAGTCAAAGGTAGAAACAGCTGCAAGCGTTGATCCTGCCAGTCATGTACTGCAATGGCCAGCGCAGTGGTCAAAGGAATATCGTGAGCAAATACTTCGGCTAAATGTTGGCAAGCACTCGAGTTTGATGGGCTGGGCATAGTAGTCCTCATTGCGTTAAAGATATAAAGCTAGGCGTTACGCTGTGTACAGCAGTCACTGAGTGAGTATAAATGCACAAAGTGGCACGCATCAGTGACGATAAGCCGTGAACAATTGTCAAAGTTTTAAATTAACCGTTCTCTACAGGTTAGAATTAAAAATCATGTTGTCTTGTGTTGTTGATAAAAAGGAGATGCGCTTGTGGATGCTGTAGCAACCAATAGTATATTTTTTGTTGGTGGGTTGTTAGTTGCTATCAGTATTCTGGTCAGCTCGGTGTCCTCGCGTGTCGGTATCCCTATTCTGGTGATTTTCATGGGCGTTGGCATGATGGCCGGCACCGATGGCGTTGGCGGTATTGCCTTTAATGATTACTCCTTAACCTATTTAGTCAGTAACCTGGCCTTAGCTGTTATTTTGCTCGATGGTGGGATGCGCACTCGAGTGGCTACCTTCCGCGTGGCGCTCTGGCCAGCCCTGTCTTTAGCGACTTTTGGGGTGATACTCACCGCAGGCTTAACCGGTTTAGCGGCGTCTTGGCTGTTTAATTTAACCTTGTTAGAAGGTTTGCTGATTGGCTCGATTGTTGGCTCGACAGATGCCGCTGCGGTGTTTAATTTGCTCAATGGTAAAAGCCTCAACGAACGGGTCGGTTCGACCCTGGAGATTGAGTCGGGCAGTAATGATCCGATGGCGATGTTTTTAACCGTCACCTTAATTGCCATGTTGGTCGCTGGTGAAACCAGTTTCAGTATGGATTTTTTTAGCAGCCTAATCCGCCAGTTTGGTCTGGGTACGTTATTGGGTCTGGGTGGCGGCTGGTTATTGCTGCAAATTATTAATCGCATCACCGTGGCTGATGGCCTCTATCCACTGCTGGCAGTCAGCGGCAGTATTATGATTTACGCTTTTTCTGGCGAAGTTGGTGGCAGTGGGATTTTAGCGGTGTATGTCTGTGGCATGGTGCTGGGTAATCGACCCATTCGTAACCGTCACGGCATTCTGCACATGTTTGACGGCCTAGCTTGGCTCAGCCAAATTGGTATGTTCTTAGTGTTGGGATTGCTACTGACACCGCATGAGTTACTACCGATTGCGGTGCCAGCTTTATTGCTATCTTTGTGGATGATCTTGTTTGCTCGTCCATTGTCGGTGTTTTTAGGACTCTTACCGTTTCGTGGCTTTAACACACGCGAACGAGTATTTATTTCCTGGATTGGCTTGCGTGGTGCGGTGCCAGTTATTTTGGCGGTGTTCCCGTTGGTGGCTGGCCTGCCCAATGCGCAACTGTTCTTTAACGTGGCCTTCTTTATTGTGCTGGTATCGCTGTTGCTGCAAGGTTCGACTTTGTCTTGGGCTGCACGTAAAGCTAAAGTTGACCTGCCGCCTGCGCCCGTACCGATTTCTCGGGTGGGTTTAGAAATTCACGCCACCAGTCAGTGGGAGTTGTTTGTTTACAGTTTGGGCAGTCAAAAATGGTGCATTGATGCGCAGTTACGTGAACTTAAAATGCCGAAAGGCACTCGAATTGCAGCACTGTTTCGTGATAACTGTTTATTGCACCCTAGCGGTAGTACACGTCTTAAGGCCGATGATATTCTCTGTGTGATTGGCCATGAAAATGATTTGCCTGCGCTGGGACGCTTATTCAGTAAAGCGCCGCAGCGCGGCTTAGATATGCGCTTCTTCGGCGACTTTGTTCTCGAAGGTGATGCGCAATTGGGTGCGGTTGCTGATGTGTACGGTTTGCAACTGGGTGAACTCAGCCCGCAGTTGAGTTTAGCTGAGTTTATTACTCAAGCAGTGGGTGGCGAAGCAGTGCTAGGTGACCATATTGAATGGCAGGGTCTGACTTGGGCCGTGGCACTGATGGACGCGAATAAGGTCAGTAAGGTTGGGGTGAGATTCCCTGAAGGTAAGCGTCCTGAGTTGCCTGTTTTTTGATACTGGCGCGCCCCATATAAAGCACTGCATGGGGCTGTATTGCTTGAACTCACTGGAATATCCTAAGCCGATGAAATATAGAAAACTGTTACTGATGCTGTCAATGATTTGCTGTTTAGCGGGCTTGCCGTTAAGCGTAAGCTATGCTGCGCTAACGGCCAGTGACATGCGTCAGGCACTCATTGACCTTCCAGCGCGTAAACTACCAGAAGCTGAGCAACAAGCGGCGCAACAATCCTTAGAGCAGGCCTTAGCTTGGCTTGATATTGTTGAGCGTACTGAACAAGCACAGCAACAGTTGCAAGAGCAATTGGCCGGTGCCCCTAAGCAAATCGCTGAAGCACAGTTGGCTTTGCAACGCCTGTTGGCCACACCGCAAGATGATCCCAGTAAACGCCTTGCGCAGGCGTCAGTAAAGGAGCTTGAGCATCTTTTATCGGAACGCAACCTACAGTTAAGAGCACTGCAGAAAGAACTGAGTGATGCTAATAGCCTGATTGTTACCGCACAAACTCGACCAGAGCGTGCCCAGGCGGAAATCAGCAGTAATCAGACACGCATTCAAGAGATCAATGCTTTGCTGAAAACAGCAAAAGAGGGCAGTAAAGTTTTCAGTAGTGAAAGAATTAGTGCACTGAAAGCGGAGCTATTGGCCTTAGAAAGTAAAAACAATTTACGCCGTGCTGAGTTAGCTGGTAACAGTGTATTGCAGGAACTCGGTAGCAACAGCAATGACTTTCTATTAAATAAGGTGCGTCGACAAGAGCAAGATATTTTGGCTTTGCAATCGTTACTGAATGAAAAGCGTCAAGCCGACTCTGAAAAAACCGTCGCCGAATTATCACTGGAAGTAAGTAAAGCCGGCTCGGACAGTTTGTTATTGCGCGAAAGCAGTCTGAATTTGAAACTGTCCGACTATTTGTTAACGATCACTGAGCGCCGCAATCAGCTCACCCAACGTAATTTACTGGTGCGCCAGCAGCTCGATAGTGTTCAGCAAACGGATCAGGCTCTTGAGGAGCAAATCAGTGTTTTGCAGGGTAGTTTGTTATTAGCAAAAATTCTTTATCAGCAAAAACAAGCGCTGCCACAGTTAAGTTTTGACCGTACTTTGGCTGATCAAATTGCTGATACGCGCTTATATCAATTTGAACTGCGCCAGTTGCGCGACACCGTCAGTCGTCCTGATGAGTATGTGCAAAACGCGCTAAAAGATGCGCAGCCGAGTGATGAGCAGGCCACTATGCGGGCAAGCTTGTTAGATTTAGTGCGCTCGCGGGCGGAGTTATTGGATCGTTTAAACCGTGAGCTGAATGCCTTTTTAAGCGAATCTATTACTCTGCAGCTCAATCAAAAACAGCTGCAAAGTATGACGGCTGCGCTGCGTCTGACTCTTGATGAGCAGATGTTTTGGATTCCTAGCAATAAACCTTTGGATTGGGACTGGTTAAAAGCTGCACCTGCGCGTTTACAGTATCAACTCAGCTCGGTGTTATGGTCGGTTGAAATCAGTCAAATATGGCAGAGTTTAGTCAAGCAAGCATGGGCGTTTATTCCCCTGTTGCTGATGCTATTGTTAGCGGCCTGGAAGCGCTCGGCGATTTTACAAGCACTGCGTAATTTACATGCGGATATTGGTCATTTTCGTAATGATAGTCAGCTGCATACACCGCGAGCGATTGTTTTAAATCTGCTCTTAGCCTTACCTGGTGCAATTGTTTTGGCCAGTATTGGCATGATGCTACAGGCGGATGGACAGGGACATAATGTCGAGGTGGGTCGTGCTTTCTGGGGCATGGCTCAGGTGTGGTTGGTGTTTTATTGCGCTTACCGAATACTCGCACCCAATGGCATGGCCTTGTTACATTTTCGCTGGCCGCGTGCACAAGTGGTGTTCCTGCAAAGGCATATCCGCTCGTTGGGCTTAACTGCGTTACTGTTGACTGCGGTGGTGACTATTGCCGAAGCTCAGCCCGCTGCGCTCAGTGAAGATGTGATTGGTATTGTCTTGCTGATGATTTGCTTGCTGTTGCTGTCTTGGATTATGGGACGCTTGTTGTTGCGTCGTTACAGCAGTGATAACACCTCAGTCTTTAGGCGCTTAATTGGTTTAGTGGTCGTGCTATTGCCACTGCTGTTTGCTGCCGCGTTGATCTCAGGCTATTACTACACGGCACTCAAACTCAGTGGACGCTTGCTGGACACCTTGTCGTTGGTATTGATTTGGGTCCTGTTAGAAGCCGTGTTAGTCCGTGGTCTGGCTTTAGCCGCACGTCGATTAGCGTGGAAGCGTGCTCAAGATGCTAAGCAAAACCAACCTAAAGAAGGCCTCGATGGTGAAGTGGCTACAGAAGATATGCTCTTGGATATTACACAAATTAATGAGCAGTCATTACGCTTAGCACGGCTGATTTTGTTGGGAATGTTTTTTATCAGCTTGTATTGGGTGTGGGCAGATTTATTATCTTTATTTGCTTATCTAGACAACATTACGCTCTACGAAAATGTTGGAAGCAATGGTGCTGCAGTGCCGATCAGTCTGCGTGATGTTTTGGATGCAGGGGTGATTGTTGTGATCACTTTTGCCTTGGCGCGTAACTTGCCCGGCTTATTGGAAGTGTTGTTGTTATCACGCTTACAGTTAGCTCAAGGCAGTGCCTATGCAACCACCACGCTTTTATCCTATGCCATTGCTGCTACGGGCTTTGTCGCCACTTTGTCCGCATTGGGGGTCAGTTGGGATAAGTTGCAGTGGCTGGTCGCTGCATTATCAGTGGGGTTGGGTTTTGGCTTACAAGAGATCTTTGCCAACTTTGTTTCGGGTCTGATTATTTTATTCGAACGTCCGGTGCGGATTGGTGATGTGGTGACTATTGGTAACTTATCGGGCACCGTCAGTCGCATTCGGATTCGCGCCACCACCATCACGGACTTTGACCGTAAAGAAATCATTGTCCCAAATAAGGTGTTCGTCACCGATCAGCTGATTAACTGGTCGCTGTCCGACACTATTACCCGTGTGATTATTAAGATTGGCGTGGCCTATGAAACCGATTTAGATATGGCACGCAAATTAATGCTGCAAGCGGTGCAAGAAAACCCACGGGTGATGCGCGATCCAGCGCCTGTGGTGCTGTTTTTGGGGATTAGTGCCAGCACCTTCGATCATGAGTTGCGCTTTCATGTGCGCGAATTGGGCGATCGTAATCCGGCAACCGATGAAGTACTGAATCGTATTGTGTTGAGCTTTCGTGAGCATAATATTGAAATGGCCTTTAATCAGTTGGATGTTTTTATTAAAAACACTGATGTTAAAGAACAGCCATTGCTTCACATACCAAACAATCCGCTTACTGATAATCAAGCCCCCACAGCCTAAGTGCTGTGCAGGGCTGGAGTGCCTATCCGATGAAAAGCCTAGACACCCTTGAGTTTGACGCACGTTTTGCGCGCTTAGGTCATGCATTTTCTGCCGTTGTTAAACCTTCGGCGACAGAGCACGCACAAATGGTTATTTGCAGTGCTGAGGCTTTAGCCTTGTTGGATCTGCCGCCCAGTACGGCAGATGATAAACGTTTTCTGCAGTTGGCCAGCGGTGAGTGGCATTGGCCGCACATCGAGCCGCGAGCCATGGTTTATTCTGGGCATCAGTTTGGCGGCTATACACCGCGTTTAGGTGATGGCCGTGGCCTGTTGTTGGCTGAAGTGCGTAATAGTGCTGGGCAACATTGGGATGTGCATTTAAAAGGCGCGGGACTGACGCCCTTTTCACGCAGCGGTGACGGTCGCGCAGTATTGCGCAGTAGTATCCGCGAGTTTTTAGCCAGTGAATATTTACATACTTTAGGTATTCCTACGTCCCGTGCCCTGTGTGTGACCGACTCCCAGACCCAGGTCTGGCGTGAGCAGCGTGAAACGGCGGCGACCTTATTACGTCTGGCTCCAAGTCATATACGTTTTGGTCATTTCGAGTATTTCTATTACAACCAAAAACATACCGAGCTCGAACAACTGCAGGCGCATGTCTTGAATGACTTGTATCCTGAATGCTTAACCGCGGATGAACCTTTGGCCGCAATGCTCAGCGCAGTGGTTAAGCGCACAGCAGAGATGATTGCTTTGTGGCAGGCGTATGGTTTTTGCCATGGTGTGATGAATACCGACAATATGTCGATTCTCGGGCTGACCTTTGATTTTGGTCCCTATGCTTTTTTAGATGATTTTAAACAGGCGCATATCTGTAACCACTCTGATAATCATGGTCGCTATGCCTTTAATCAGCAGGTGGCTGTGGGGTATTGGAATCTTACTGCTTTGGCAGAAACCATGACTCGTCATCTGCCGGTTGAGCGCTTACAAGATATTTTGGATGACTATGCCGATATTCAGCAGCAGGCTTATTTGCAAGCCATGCGTGCGCGTCTTGGCTTGATCGATAAGCGTGCCAGCGATGCAGCATTGATTGAAAAACTATTATTGCAGCTTAACAATAGCGCTGCGGATTACACTCTGTTTTTTCGCCGTTTGGGTGAGTTGCCGGTAGCTGAGGCACTCACAAGCATGGCTGATGAGTTTATTAATCGAGCCGCGTTTGATGACTGGAGCAGTGAGTTTATTGCGCGCACTGCCAATGATGCACGGACTCAAGAGCAACGACGTACGCAGATGCACGCGGTTAACCCGCTGTATATGCTGCGCAACTATTTGATCCAAATCGCCATCGAAGCGGCTGAAGACGGTGATTATGCGCCGCTGCACAAATTGCATCAGGTGCTTAGTACACCTTTTACCGAGCAAGACGGCTGCGCAGAGTACGCGCAGCGCCCACCGCAATGGGGTAAACACCTGTCTATTAGCTGCTCTTCATAAGCGCAGTATCTGGTTAAAGCGCCATCTGCGGATGCTCATCTATAGCACCGCAGATGGCTATTGGGCACAGTTGTGACCCTCTTACTCTTCTTTATAAATAACAAGATTTCGCTATGATTTTGCTGTCTTTAGCAGATTTTTAACGACACTTTTTATTGCACACAACTTTTTACTGTGACAGGGTTACTTTTTTGTAAGTACGTCCCCGCGACCAATGGCTGCTTTTTTTTGCATATTGCTGACGGTAAATACGTTTCAAGCTGACTGACATTGGCGCCGAAATTGAGCATAGATAAAGGAGCTCCTACTATGACCTCAGATAAAACGACCGCAGATAAGTCGTCCAAAGTTTCTACCATTCTTCTTCCGGTATTTGTCCCCTCGGTCCTCGTGATCGTACTGATGGTGGTTGGCACCATGAGTAACCCTGAAAGAGCAGGGGCGTTTTTTGCTGATGTATTAGCCTATATCACCACCACCTTTGGTTGGTTTTATATGCTGTCTGTGGCTATTTTTTAGTCTTTATTGTTTCAGTGGCATTTAGCAGCTGGGGCAATATCAAACTCGGGCCCGACCATGCCGAGCCTGAATACAGCTTCTTTGCTTGGTTCGCCATGCTCTTCTCTGCGGGTTACGGGATTGCCTTGCTGTTCTTTGGTGTGGCTGAGCCGGTCTTGCATTATGCCTCACCACCAACAGGAGTAGCGCTTACCGTTGATGCAGCGAAGCAAGCGATGCAGATTGCCTTCTTTCACTGGGGTTTCCATATTTGGGCGATCTACGGTTTAGTCGGCCTATCGTTAGCTTACTTTGCTTTTCGTCACGGTTTACCGCTGTCGATGCGCTCGACTTTATACCCGCTGATTGGCGATAAAATTTATGGCCTAATGGGGCATACCGTGGATACCTTCGCGATTCTGGGCACCATGTTTGGGATTGCCACTTCGCTGGGTTTATCAGTGGCGCAAATTAACGCCGGACTTAACTATTTGTGGCCATCAATACCGGTTAATACCACAGTACAACTGATTGCCTTGGTGGCGATTACCGCCTTAGCCACCTTATCGGTGGTGGCAGGTATGGATAAAGGCGTTAAACGCTTATCCATTCTGAATATTGTGTTAGCTGTGGCGTTGATGCTGTTTGTTTTTGCCGTCGGTCCAACAGTATTTATTCTCAATACCTTTATGGAAAATACCGGTAGCTACTTGAGCAATATTGTTGAACGCACCTTTAGTTTGCAGGCCTATACCTCGAGTGACTGGATTGGTAACTGGACCCTGTTTATCTTTGGCTGGACCATTGCTTGGGCGCCGTTTGTCGGCCTATTTATCGCCAAGATCAGCCGTGGCCGTACCATTCGCCAGTTTGTGGTCGGCGTAATGGTAGTGCCAACTGTCTTTACCTTTTTATGGTTCTCAGTCTTTGGCGATACCGCACTGCACCTGATTATGGTCGATGGTTACAGCGAGCTAATTGGACAAGTGCAGAACGACCATGCGGTGGCGCTGTTTAAGTTATTTGAGTTATTGCCCTTCACTTCGATCGTATCCTTCTTAACGATATTTTTGATTGTTACCTTCTTTGTTACTTCATCTGACTCAGGCTCAATCGTGATTGATTCACTGGCATCAGGCGGTGTGACACAGACGCCGGTTTGGCAGCGTGTGTTTTGGGCTTCAATGCAGGGCTTAGTGGCTGCAGCCTTGTTATTAGCCGGTGGCTTGAGTGCCTTACAAACAGCCAGTATTGTCAGCGCCTTGCCCTTTGCTGTGATTATGCTGATTGCCATGGTGGGAATGTGGCGTGCGCTGATTATTGAAGGGCACCAAGAGATGAGTCTGAGCCAGCATATGCAGTCCACCCCAGGTGGCTATAAGTCCGGTCCAGGTTATTGGAAAAAACGATTAGCCAACTTGGTTGATTTCCCGCAATGCGAAGCAGTCGAGAAGTTTATTCGTACCACGGGTATTCAGGGTATGAAAAAAGTTGAGCAGGAGCTGGAAGCAAAAGGCTGGGTGGCTGAAGTTATCTTTGATGAGCAAAACTTGCGCGCGCAGTTTCAAGTATTTCAGGAAGGTAAGCTGGAGTTCATTTATGAAATCCGCTTACGGGCTTATGCCATGCCTGACTTTTCATTCCCGGTAACTACGGGTAAAACTGACGATGAGCAGTACTACCGCGCTGAAGTGTTCTTGCGTCGCGGTGGTCAAGCCTATGATGTGTACGGTTACGATGAGCAAGATATCATTACAGATATTCTTGATCAGTTTGAGAAGTATCTACACTTCCTGCATATCTCACCCGGCATTTTGCCGTGGAATATGGCCGAGCATGACGATGACTTGGTGGGCCATGGCGAAATTGGCGATGAAAACGCGCCATCACCTGTACCTGCATCTACAGTGGAAATATTAGGCAAGCCGCTGTAAATCTAGGGGTGTTTAAGTCATCTCTACGTGTGCAGTCATGACTGCACACGTAGAGCAAGACGTCACAAAAAAGGCGGCCCTGATCAACAGTGCCGCCTTTTTTATGTACTGATAGTTACCAGCTAAAAATTTCCCAGGATGGAATACGTCATTCTGGCTTATCGGCATAGACTCAGACCTAAGGCTGCATTTTTGCGCTACGGGGATAGCGCTGTAACTGAATGGAGCTCGCTTGCCGTAGCAAAGACCTAGTATCCATTTCTGCTTGCGCCAGCTATTAAATAATCAGTTGAGCCCGCCAGTATCGTGATGATGAGAGTGAGCTTCAGCTGTTTACTGAGGCTTGGCTGGTGTTTTATACAAAACCAACTGTTATCTGCCAGATAGACAATAGTTGAAAAAATAAAAATAAAAAAGGCTACTTGTTGAGGCACTTATGAACTCAAGGAAAAGCTTAGGATTATTAGATACAGATTCAAAAAATAAAGATATTAAAATTCTGCGCTCAAATGATCTTGATGAAACGCGGAGTTTAGTGGCCTCTGTTTTTTGTGAGCATAAGTTGCTCGTGAGACATAATGCATCATTAGACTACAGTCATGAGCACTTTAATATTGGTGCAATTAGCTTAAGCAATATGAGCTATGGGGCTTATGTAAATATTAAACCAGGACCGCTTGAGAACTTCTATTTGATCCAGCTTCCGGTCGAAGGTAATGATTTAACTCGTATAAATGGAGTTGAGCACTTTAGTGACAAATCTAATGGTACTGTCCACTCTCCGCAAGAATCCTTAGAGATGAGCTGGAGCCATAATTGC
>Ga0172382_10009334_pt1 | contig 13407 bp, 10 predicted proteins | sample Leawel138RmetaG_FD_122245 | JGI IMG/M metagenome (GOLD analysis project Ga0172382, IMG submission 122245) | Leachate microbial communities from a municipal landfill in Southern Ontario, Canada - Leachate well 138R metaG | ecosystem: Engineered > Solid waste > Landfill > Unclassified | place...
ATTTGTTTACAACAATGTAAACAACCTGGTCGTAGCGGTTTATGAGAATACTCCCGGTGCAAGCAATACCATAGAATGGCGCAGTTTTGAATCCGGATACAATACCGGCATTTACTACCATTCAAACACCACGATACCAAATCTGTATAACCCGCCTGCTTGTACCGGCATCACCGATGAATTAGCTCAAATCCAATTCATTTTCCCAAATAGCGGCGTGGCATTGCCGCCCACCCTGCTTTCTCCGGCAATTGGGGAAGAGGTATTTTTGGATGCTAAATTGAATTGGGAGCCTACGTTTGGGGCGGGGGATAGCGACTATTACGATCTGTATCTGGGCACTACGCCAGACCCGCCACTATTTGCCAGCAATATCAGTGAACCAAGCTATAAACCGCTTCTGCAAGGCGGCAATAGCTATTATTGGAAGGTGGTGGCACACAACCCCTTGGGAGCTTCTCTTGCTTCGCCCACCTGGAACTTTGATACCACTTTTGAGGGCGTGGTATATATCGGCACCGGCATCCATCCCGGACATGGTCCCTTCGACACTTCTTGTGGCTATGTGCGCACGGCGGCGCTTTATTCGCAGGATCAAATAGGAACCTATGGGCATATCAATAGTATATCCTGGTCTTCACAAGGTGGGGGCAGCCCAGTGCCTTACAAAATCTGGATGAAATGCGTGGAAGAGGATTACTTTACGGCAAGCGCCTGGGATAATTTTATTGCTGGCGCCACCTTGGTAAAAGAAGGAGAATACAACTTTGGTACGAATGGCTGGAACGAATTTATCCTGGATAATCCTTTTTTGTATAATAGCGGAAATCTGGTAATAGTCGTGCAATCGGACACGGGTGAAACCGGAGCGGAGGGCTATCCCACTATTCGCTACACATCTACGCTCCATTTGAGGAATCAAAGCTGGAAAACGGATTACTTTCCACCCACTACAAATGGGATAGTAAATCATTATGTCCCCAATGTAGCCTTGGGCATCTCCTTTCCTTCGGGTGCCCCCGCATTTATCATAAGCCCCGATGAGTACAATTTTGGCACTGTAACCACAGGCAAAAGTAAAAGCCATAGTTTCCAGATTTCAAATTGCGGCGGTAGTGAGCTGATAATAAATAATATCAGCATCACTAATAACCCGACATTTAGCCTTGCAGATTTGCCGGATTTGCCCTGTAGCCTGGGTGCGCTGGAAACTATGAGTTTTAGCGTAGCTTTCAGCCCCGAAACCCTTGGGGAAATGCAGGCTACTATAAGTATTGTGGATAACCTGGGCAACCGCAGTGAACACCTTTTGCAGGTATCGGGGCAGGGAACTGAATATATATTTGTAGGAGAGCAGAAATTGGAATCGTACCTACCTCTTGCTCCCTATTTCGCTTACAATTATAGCCAGATTATCTATTTGCAGGATGAAATTGAGGTCCAAAACCAGCGCATTGAACGCCTGGCATATTATTGGAATGGCAAAGGAGATGGATTGTGCAGCAACGATTGGACTATTTATATGGGACATACCACCCGCAGCGCCTTTGCCTCTTCCGACGATTGGATACCTATAGGCGAGCTTACGGAGGTATATAGCGGCGCCCCGAATATACCGGCAAGCCCCGGCTGGATAGAAATAATATTGGATGACCCTTTTGTGTACGACAATATCCATAACCTGGTAATAGCCCTGAATGAATATAAACCCGGTATTGATTGCGATATCCAGCGCTTTTTGAGCAGCAATACACCTACAGCCCGCAGCATGAAGACTAACCCCCACTATAATCCCTTGAACCTGGAAGCACTTCCTGCCAGCAATCCGGTAAATGCAATAGCCAATATCAGGCTGCTTTTTGGCGATATTCCGGATGAACCGGTTTTGTATTTTAGTCCAGATTCCTTCCACTATGGCGAACTAAATATCGGCGGCAGCCAAACAAAAAGCTTTAGGATCAAAAATCAGGGTAGCGGCAGCCTAATAATAAGTGAGCTTGCGATATCTCCCAATAGCGGCTTTACACTGGAAGATATGCCAAGTATGCCGCATGTATTGCAAGCGCAGGAAACTCTTAGCCTTAGTGTGGCTTTTTGCCCCAGTCAGGCGGGCGCAGCTACAGCTACCTTAAGCTTTTTTGATAACCAGGGAAACCGCTATGAACACTCGGTGCTGCTAAGCGGCATGGCGGTAAATTGTATAAGCTTGGGAGATGGCACAAGCTCTATGGGACTACCCGTAAGTACTATGATAGGGCATAGCTATAGCCAAACTATTTATCTGCAGAGCGAGCTGAATAACCCCGGCGAACGCATTGAACGCCTGGCGTATTTTTGGAACGGTTTTGGGTTGGGAAATAACAGCAATAGCTTCACAATTTATATGGGGCATACCAGCCAAAGCGCATTTGCCTCCAATACGGATTGGATTCCCTTGAGCGCACTGCAGCAAGTGTATGTAGGGCAGCCGGAACTACTAAGGCAAACCGGATGGATAGAGCTGGTATTGCAAAATCCCTTTCATTATAATAATACCGATAATCTGATAATTGCCGCTCATGAAAGCAACCCCGGTGGAAATGAGGAGGGAGGCACTTTTTATAACACTATTTGCACTGAAAACAGGAGCTTGCAGAAACGTGGCACAAGTCTAATTCCAGATCCTGCTGCTCCGCCGGCGGGCATGCTGGTAAACGCTTATCCAAATACAAAGCTATATTTTGGCGATATTCCCAATACTCCTGTACTCGCCATCCAACCATTGGTGCTGGATTTTGGCATCCGTGCTCCAAATGTGCCTTCACCGGCGCAAAGTATATTGCTTATGAATCAGGGCTTGGGCATTTTGCATCTTACAGCAGCGGATATTAGCTTTTGGGGCACGGATGCCAGTTTATTTAGTGCCGATACCAGCATCTTTCCGTTGGCGCTCGCTGCCGGCGAATCGGCAAGCTTAGAGCTCTTCTTTTGCCCAAATTCCGATGGCAATAAAAATGCCTCTTTGAGAATTGCCTACGCTGGCGAAAATCATGATATCTTGCTGAAGGGATACGCTTTGGCTTCGGGGATTGTGAATATCGGCAATGGCAGCTATCTGGATACAGCTTATTTTGGCGCTTTACAGCCGGCAGTGCGCTTTCAGGTGCTTTATACCAGCCAGGAATTGCTTGCGGCGGGTGCCATACCCGGTCAGGCTATTGAGCAGCTTTCGTTTAGTTTGAGTAACCATTTTTACAGCTATCTGAGCAACTGTTTGATTCGCTTCAAAAACACAAATTCCGATGTGCTTACAGGCTTTGAAGGGGATGCGGAGAGTTTTACTACTTGCTTTGCAAATTCGCATCTTTTCAGCTATTCAGGCTGGCAGTATTTCAATTTAGAGACCCCCTATGTGTGGGATGGCACAGGAAACCTGCTGCTGGATATTTCTTACATATGTCCGGGTGCTAATCTGAGTGTAGGAGCATATAGTGCATTGGCGCCCAATAAAGTATGGTATGTACATGGCAATACAGACGATGCTGCAGCGCTTGGCGGCGGCGGTACCAGAGAAAATCGCATCAAAACCCGTTTTATCTTTGCTCCCGCTTTGGAAAGCCCTCCTCAATGCTATATCCACCCCGCCAATTATCACTTTAATGATGTATATATTGGCAGCAGCCAAAGCAAGACCTTAAGCGTAATCAATACCGGAAATAGCAGCCTCAATATTACAAATATAAGTATCGCTGGGGACCCTGCCTTTAGCCTGGGCAATCTGCCCAATTTGCCGCTAACTTTGGCAAGTATGAGGGGACAGGGGGTTTGGAAAATGGGGGGAATGGGGTAAGGTGAAGTGGGAAGGGGAGTTAGTATGAAATGGGTGGTTTGGAAAAAAGTGGCGTTTTTGGAGATTCTCTGACAAGCGGTTTGGAAAAAATGACAAGGGGTTTGGAAATAAATTGGGGGGGTTAGGTGTATTCTTTGAGGGATGTGGTGATGGCCTCGATGAGGAAGCGGCGCGGTTTTATTTCGCGTTTTTTCATTTTCGTGGCGATTGCCCAGGCTAAGGAGTGGTAGCGCTCAGCAAGCAGCTGCTGTTTGGAATTGAACTTTGCTTTGCTGTTTAGGCGTACTGGGAGCTTAGTTTTACCGAGCTTTTCGTCATATAAGTCTCTGGCACGCTTTATAAGTTGCTTATCATGGACTTCTTTTGACAGGAGTTGTTTCTTTCTTGCCCACTCTTCGATCATGCTCACCGGTGGCATTTTACCTGCTTTTCTGCCTTCGTGGACGTATTGGGCGTAGGGAGCTATATCTCCATCGGCGAATACATCTATACTCAGATCGTCTTTATACACCTTGGTTTTGATGCTACGGCGCAGCTTTCCCCAGGCTACGATCTCACCTTTATCGATGATTTTAATTGCGTTTTCTTCGATGCTATTTGCGAGCTTACAGAGTATCGCTGTGATGCGTGTATTGGCGTGCATATTGCCCCCTTCCTGAAATGGTGATGTTAAGTGATACGGGGTCGTAATCAATCTCGTGAGGGATGATATTATAGTCGTCAAAGCGCAGCTGGTGCTGAATAAGCTCGTAAGGTGAGCTAAGGGCAAGGCGGATGTAATCCGGTGCGTAAAGATGGGTAACCAGCTGTATCTGGTAAGGGTATGTGTTCAGCAGCTTTTGGTAGTGATCCGAGATGAGATCAAGCGCAGATTGATGGGCTATGGCTAGCGCATTGGTGCTGGGCAGCGTGGAATCTGCCTGGGAGATTTCCACTTCCACCGGATCGACGAAATCCAGGGTGAATAGCTTAGAATCGAGGCGGTTTTTGATATTTAGAACAGCAGGCATAGAAGGATGAAAGCTCAGCACTGCATTGGTGATTCTTAGAAGCTCGGAAAGCAGGGCATCTGCCTTGTAATCTCCCGGAACAATGGCGATATCCTCAATGCTTGCAGGACCGCTATAGTATGCCTTGTTTCCCTGGATGCTATAATCCGCATCACCATGGCTTATGTGCAGGGAAACGGAGGGTTTGGGGATCATAGGGCAGTCCTGCGGTGTATCTATATCCTGGGAGCTAATCAGTTCCAGCGAGTAATTTTGCAAGCGATACTTTTGGAAGCGGGTTAAGAAGAGGAGGGTTTCTTGTTCCATTACTTTGTATGCATATAGCCACAGGATTAGATAAACCTGGTCGCCATCCTGGCTAAATCCGAAGCGAAGATCGGTAACGAAAAACCCATGCCCAACATTTATTAGGTCTTTGGCGTCCAGTAGCAGGTAGCGCTCAATGCGATAAGGCTGCCACAAAGAGGGATCGTAGTTTTCCGTGATGCTGAGATTTGGCAGCAAAAGGTTTTGGGCTAATTCCAATATATCGGCATTGCGGTAAAGCTCGGTTTCGGGTTCAAAGCCGGCGGGGTTGATGACCTCGCTAATAAGCTGTGGAATATAGGAGATGGGGGACAGAGTGCTTTGGGAAAGAGTAATAAGGCGGTCTGCTGCCAGGCTGAGGATAAGCCCCAGATAGTCCGTAAATTCGAGCTCGATAGTTTGATAAGTAAGCGAGAGGTAGCTTACGCTGAAATCGCCATCTTTGAGGACTCCGATATATAGCGTATTGCCGGCGTTATCCACCAAATGCGCCCAAAAGCAATGGAAGCCGGCTTTTACCATGCGTAGGTCTCGCTCGATGATGCGTTTGAGTATTCCGGAAAAGGGGAGGGTGATCTTGAGACAACGCGCTTCCTGGCTCCAGTAATCGACCCCACAAAAGCTAAGGGGGTCGAGCGTAAGCTCAATGATATCCGAGATTTGGGCAAGCTGTTGATCCCCGCGCCGGATGTATAAGATCATGAGTGCGCCTCCCCACTTTTATTCTGCGCTAAGATGCCGCAGCTACTTTCTATATGCAATCGATTCCGGATCATTTTGATGTAGTCTTTAAAGATTTGATAATCAAAGTAATCGGCATAGCGCTCGAGGACTATTTTATCCACGGCTAAGATGCGCTGTTTGAGCGGCTCAGGGATGCTGTCCCATTCTTTTTCAAAGCGTTGCCTTGAATATATCTCCTGGATGTCCGTGGAATCATCGGTTTCGAGATAATCGATGATGTATTCGTATTGTCTGGCATCTATTTCAACTATCATTTTAGATACTCCTTTTGATGTATATTGATCGCTTAAAAACATGACTTTATTCTTTGGATCAAAGTTCTTTTCTATGTCTTCCATGCTTTTTGCATGTAAAGTTTTGAGGCATTTCTTGTCAAGGCTAAAGACGGCGAAGTCGTGCCTTTCTTTATTGTTCAATGTCCTTACTTTGGGATTCCACACATAGAGGGTGAGGCTTCCATCGCGGGCAGAGATAGCTAATGCCATCTGTTTCAGCGGATTTTTGAGCAGCTTTTTTACTTCGTTCAGGTATCCGGCATTGGTAGTAATCCCATATTCTGCTTTGTGTTTTTCGCTGTGTTGGCTGAGCTTTTCGGGGGAGGCAAATTCCAGGCGTGCAGCATGGTCAACCACTGCTGCTATTTGCTTTTCTGGCATTTTGCTGAGATTATGATAGCTATTTAGGGCAGCATCGTAAGCATCCTTTGGTTCAATATAGGGAACGATGCGGGTGCGGCAATTGTAGTGGTATGGTGGCAGCCAGGGCCTCATTTCAGCCGAGGGGCTTTGGGAAAAGTGATCATTTGCAGCCCAAAAGTTTTCGGAATGCACCAGCGGCTCTTGGTTTGCGAGGATACCCATGGCGGGGCCAAGCTCAAATACTCTACCGTGCATCATGCGGCAAATATCCGTAGTAGCGTGGTCCAGGTAAGCCACGATTTGCACCTTATGCACGCCGCGATTTTGGTATTCGCTGAGGCGTTCGGTGGTGGCAGCGCGGGCGGATACGGTATTGGCATAACTCTCGATCTGATGCGCTTCTAAGCCCTCTTTTTTGGGGTATGTGGAAGTGATGCTATGGTAGATTTGCTGGTAGAGGAGGTCTTTTCCGGTTGTGAGTTGAGAGTTGAGAGTTGAGGGTTGAGAGTTGAGAGTTGAGAGTTGAGGGGTGAGGGTGTTGCGAGCTTCGCCACTGCGATTGTAGAGCTTTTCGAGCTGAGCCATTAGCTGCTTTTCGTTTATTTTTCCGGAAACAAAAAGATGAATGAGCCGGGTGAGTTGCTCTGCCCGGCTCTTTTTTGCTATTTTGTTTAAGAGGATATATTTAAGAGCTTTCATGAGCTTTTTTCCTCGGTAGTAAACTCTGTTTTACAGCGCGGGCACTGGCGGATTCTGAGCGTTTTATTTTCGAGGCGGATGGTTCTTATTACCCGTGTTTTGGCTCCGCAGCGTTTGCATTTCATTTTGTAGCTCCCTTAGCCGCGGAAGGTGATCAGGTTTTCGGAATTGCGGGTATCGATATGCAGCCAGGATACATTCAGTTCCAGCCCCTTGATATGCGGGAAGCGGGATTGATTTGCCAGGATGTATGATCTTACTTCTTCTACACTTGCGCTAACGAAATGGGCGTCCAAAGCTCTGCCAAAGCGGTGCATGGAAAAATCGCCCCGTGGTGCATCCGCATCCAGCGAAGAGCGTAGCCCGCGGTATCTGAAGGCTCCGCCGCATGCCCAATCATTGATGATCATAGGGCCAAAGTGCTCACGTATTGCATCCGCACTTTCGATCAAACGCGGGTCTATGAACCACCAGGCGTTATGCTGAAATCTCTGATAGACAGCGGGGGAGACGAACTCCCGGATCTCGAAATATTTGGCTTTCATGTTAGTTCCTTTGTTTATAAGTTATGAATTATGAATTATGAATTATGATTTAAAGCCCATTCATCATTTATCATTCATAATTCATAATTTACAGTTGGCTCGCTGCGCTGCGCGTGAAAAACTATAATTTATCATTTATAATTTATCATTGGCGCAGCGCAGCCTTCATCATTCATCATTCATCATTAGCGAAGCGCAGCAAGCTCTTTTGCATTGCGGCTTCATCGAGTTCTTGCCGATACACTTTTGAGGGGATATTGCCCTTGAACTCGGTTTTTAGATAGCTATCCAGCTTTTGGGTATTGATGCGGTGCTCGCTTAGCCAGCTTTTGATGAGGGAAAGCTCCTGGCACAAGTTCGCACGCAGGTCTTTATACGCTGCTCTTTCATAAGCAAGCACGCGGTGGTATTCCTCGATCTCGTTTTCCATTATTTTAGCTCTTTCCATTTGCACTACGAGGTTTTCGCGGGCGTCCTTCAGGTGGCGGCGCAGGGTGCGGTTTGCTTCGCCTTTCTTTGCCTCATTTTTGATTTTTTCCTCTGCCCAGCTTTGGATAGTGTCCTCTATTTTGCTCATGCGCTGGGCTAAAAGCTCCATGCTATCGCTGAGGGGATGCAGGCGTTCGTTGGCGCTTTGGATTTTATTCATGCCCTCGTGGTGAATTAAGAGCAGATCAAAGAGACGGCGGAGATCGGGCTGAAGCTCTTGTACAAAGTGAGATTGCTTTAGCCAAAGGCGCCGATCAAAGAGCAGGTACAGGATGCTGAGCAGCAGCCCCAGGACGATGAAAAAGGTGTATGTATTCATTTTTTCAGCTCCTTTTTGGCAGCCGGAGTGTCTGGGGGCAATATCTGCTCTATCTTTGGTTCGATGCTGATCTTATCTGTAGTTTTGCGTTCGCAAGAGAGCTTTGCCAATTGGATATCGCTCAAGGTAGCGAGCATATCTTTATTTGGGTTCTCGGTGGTCTTGATGAAGTCTTCCATCCCCATGGCTTTTAGCACTTTGATGCAGATGGCTTTGCTGATGATCTTGACAGAAGTGGATACGCGCATACTGATGGTTCCGTGGCTGAGTTCTTTGCTTCTTTTTTCGATAAACTCATCTTTGCGCAGAGTGGCAAAGCTTTCGATTTCGGAAGTGATGGATTTGATATCCGAAAGGATGGGAGCTGCATCGGCGTCGAACTTTGCGGTAATGTCGCTGATCAGCTCCGTTTTTTTGTTTTCGAGCTCGCGGATTTGGACGCTAAGCTCCCCTAAACTTTTTAGGGCCAGATTTGCTTCTTCCCAGCAAGTGATGGCTGGGGTTTGGGGGTTTTGTTTGTCTTTGTTCATGTTTTTTTTCTCCTTTTATACCAGCGCTTTGCGCACTAATGCAAAAAGCTCTGTAGTTTGTTTGTAGGAAAGCTGGCGGACGCTATCGCCATATCCCCACTGGATCATATTTTCATGTAGCCAGTGGATGTCGTAGCCATGGCGGGATACATGCGCCATGATGGCGCCATTGATGCGTTTTTTTTGCAGATGTGCTTCCTTGGCGGCGTATGGCTTTAGCGTAGCAATCGCTTGCCGTAGTTCTTTTTCGTTCAATACATTGGCGTGGGTAACGCCAAAGGTTTTCATGAGATACGCGGCAAAGCGGCTGTAATTTTGCCCTTTTACGGCTTTATCCCAGCCCGCCCGACGCACCAGGCTCCAGAGGTACTTTTGCTGTTTGTCAAATTCTTGTTTAGGCATATTTTACTCCTTTACTTGTGAATTATAAATTATGAATTATGAATTGAAGCCCATTCATCATTCATCATTCATTAGCTTGTGGCAGGTCTCCAGATCGCTGTCCTGACGTTCTATCACTGCCTGTAGCCGCTTGTTTTCCAGTTCCAGCCCGCTTAGCCGGCTCTTCGCTTCATTGATTTGCCCTATAAAATCTTTCACTATCAACCGATAGTTCGTCTCGCTTAGTGCCGCGTCCTGATCCCGTTCAGATGCGCCTATCAGTCCGCAGATAAAGAGTAGCGTAATGATGGCGGCATAAATGGCTAATAGAATTGTTAGCATGTTTTTTTTCTCCTTTATTTAATTCTCGACACGAGACGTGTCGAATCCTGTAAGCGAAGCACAGTGAGCTTTCTTCTCTTGTTGATAGCTTTCCAACTGGCTCCATCTCCCCTGTGAGTAATACTTGTGCTGCCCCTTGCGCTGGGATACCAATATCCCGGCGCGCTCCATCGCCACCAGATAGCGGCGCAAGAGGGTATCGCTGCCGCTGCCCATGCGCTGCAGCAGCTCTGGGAAATTGCGTTCTTTTTTGCAAAGCCGATAGATGCGCTGCACTTTTTGGGGCGCAAAAGACCAATCCTGCCACGGTTGACGTGTGGCTTTTTCTGCACTCGGATAGGCTAACCAGATGCCATCCAAATACACTACCAGCCCTGCCTTTTCCGCCTCATTTAATGCCCTTAGTGCGGAGACGATATCCATGGCGGTAAGCGCGCAAAACTCGTCCATGTAGAACGGCCCGCTCCCTTTTACCTGGATAAATCTTTTTACCATCTGAGCCATGTTATTCTCCTATAATGCTTTGATATTGTTTTAGGTTCAAAGCCTTCAGCTGCAATTTGGCGGCTACATCCTCGTAGAGGCGGATGGCTTTGATGAGCTTGCGGGCATCACCTGCGGCGCGGCTGCGCTCATTTGTATAGCGCGCCAAATCTTGGGCTATCTGGATATCCGGAAGCTGCTGGCACATAAGTATCGCATCTGCATTGTCCAGGGGTTTGAACTCTGCAAAATAGATGAAACGATTGTAATAGTGGCTATTTAGCTTTGCCACTTTGTCCCGCAAATCCTGCATGCCGATCAATACCACGCTGGCTACGGTGTTATCTGCAATATCGCGCAGCATGCCAATAATCTCCTCATGCGGATAGTGGATGATATTATCCACTTCATCGATGAGCATTACGGGCAGGTGCGTCTTCGTGGTATTGCGGTTTAGGGTATCCAAAATCTCACGAAAAAGCCGCGCCTTGTGTCCACAGATGGGGCTATTATTTTCCGGCTCGTATAGTGCGCGGACAGCCTTTAGTAGCTCCACGGTAAAGCTCTTGGGCGTGGATGCCTTTAGCGCACTCATATATACAGAGTTGTGCTCAAGCGCATAGCGCATGCTAAATTGGGTCTTACCCAAGCCCGGACGGCCATAGATCATCGCCATGCCTACCTGGTGCGCTACCGGACGCGATTGCAAATACTGCATGCACTCCAGCCCGCGCTTTACGTTCTTGGTTTCTACTAAGATGTGTGCTTTCATTGTGTTACCTCACTTTTAGTAATGATGAATGATGAATGATGAATGATGAATAATGGCGGTGTGCTTACGCACGTTTATCAGATGCTTACGCAAATCGGATACATATCTTGTTGTCATAAACTCCACGCGCCTGAATGATGAATTATTCATCATTAGGACACTCCGATGGCGTCCAAAAACTCACGGGGGATTACTACATCGCTTTCGGCGGCGGTATCAGTTGCTTCGCCGCTGCCTTCGGATGGGTCTGCAATAGTATCTGGAGGCTGGGGAATCTCCGGCAGCTTGAAGCTGGTATTTGCAAGCTCTATTTCTGCGGGGGCTTCCAGCTCACGCAGCTTGTGCAAAGCTTCCATCATAAACATGCCGCCATCGCGGGTAAGCTCGGCAAGCGCTTCGGCATCGCGGCGCATCCGCTTTTCCAGGCGGTTTTTTTGCTTCATTTCGTTTGTAAAGCGCAGCTTCGCTTCTTCGGAGCCGCGGACGGTGACCAAAGGATCGTGCGTGTGGCGCAACAGGGCGCGGCAGATGGGCTGCTTTAGCTCGTCATATACAAATACATAGCGCTCATCCATTTGGTCATAACGCACATATACCTTGCGGCCTACATAGTCAAAGAGCGCTTCATCATAATACCACAGCCCGCGCACCTTTACGCCGCTGCGGTCCAGCTTTTTTACTTCCTGGCTGAGCATGAGATACCAGAGATCGGAGGGATTGCGCCTGCGGCTGGCATCGATATCCCGGATGCCTTCTTGCCATACTTGCAGGATGCTTTTGCCCGCTATCTGGGGATGGGGCTGCTGCGCATAGATCTCCAGTATCCACCAATTGATAATGCGCTTGGCTTCATTGATGGTAAGGGTAAGCCCCCCTTTCAGCTTTGCATCCAGCTCTTGCAGGTGCTTTTCATTGCGCAGCAGGTGGGCGGGTTTATCCGCAATGGAAGCGCCCCGATAGCCGGGGAGGAAGCGTTCGAGCCCGCCATCCAGGGTACCAAAAAAGCGTTCGATCTTTGCCTTACCGGTGGGGTTATAGGGCAGCGAATTCAGGATTTCCTGCACGCCGGTGGCGTAGATATTGCCAGAAATCTCCGCAATCTCATCCTGCTCCAATTGCTTTAGCTCGGCTAATTGCGCGCGGGTAAGCTTGCTGGATTGCAGGCTGCGATATGCCCTGCCATTATCCCACTTGATATATAGCGGCACAAAGCCCCATAAACAGATGGAATTGCGATAGGCAGAGGCGATTACGCGGCGGTTTTCGCTAAAATCCAGATCAAAGCCCGTAATCATGCCGGAAGCGTAATCCATAAAAGGGACAAATTCCGGACGGCAGACGCGCCCGGTATAAGGATTATAGACCTCAAAATTGAGGGTGCAGCCATCGGAATAGTACAATTCACCCACCTTTACGCTGCTGGACTGCTGCAATACATAAGGCATATAGTTTTCCCGAAAATACTTTGCACCGCGCCGCATATAGGCCCAGCGGGCGGCATGCGCCTGCGCATATACGCTAAGCGCCCGCTGCATAGTCCGATCCGATACCGGCGGCTTTCTGCCCTCAAAACGCAGCTTTGTATGCCAGAGCTTGAGCGCTCCCGCCACCGGAGGCTTGCCATCGCTATGCAAGATGCCGAGCAGCCAATTAAAATCCTCCTGAGGTACCGTGTGCCCCACAATCCCGCTCTTCCAGCCCGGCATCAAAGCGCGCCAATCCCGTCCGCCAGCCAGCCAAAGATTGTACCAACGCCGGAGCGTGCTCGCACTGATATCCCCCAAACTGGCATGGATTACGCTCTGATGCGCGCCCGCATTGTAAAGCTGCAAATACCCAGAAATAGCAGAGGAAAGACTCTGCTTTGCCTGAATAGAGCTTTCCATCTGGCGAAAGCGGTGCAAATCCTCACACAGCTGCGCCCGCCGCAAGCCTATCCGCTCCTGTTTTTCACCTAAACTCCCCGCTCCCTGCGTAAGCACCGAACCAGAGGGCAAAGCAAGCTCTACCAATTGAGAATTGAGAATTGAGAGTTGAGAGTTGAGAGCTGATGGCGGCTCGATAGCCACCGGGCTGCCAAACTCCGATTTGGCAGAAGGGACGCAGTCCCTTTTTTCACCAACTTCGCCAGTCGTGTCCGCATTCGTGTCCGCACTTGTGTCCGCATTCGTGTCCGCAGTCGTGTCGCCAGTCGTGTCGCCAGTCGTGTCGCCAGTCGTGTCCGCATTCGTGTCGCATGGGATTTGTGTGTCGCATGTGTCGCATGGGATTTGTGTGTCGCATGTGTCGCATGGGATTTGTGTGTCGCATGTGTCGCATG